>OBZM01000259.1_pt1 | contig 14007 bp, 10 predicted proteins | sample 1476941 | NCBI WGS metagenome assembly OBZM01 (sample SAMEA2580243, study PRJEB22360) | human gut metagenome | biome: human gut; feature: human-associated habitat; material: faeces | place: Denmark | collected 2008/2010
ATGCGCTCGGGGCGCCAAACCCGACGGCCGGTTCGAATATGGCAGCCGCTGATGATGGTGCGACTGCCTCGGCCGCTGTTGAGCCGAGCGAGATTCACAAGGTGCCCGGCGTGTTCGACCTGGCCGGTCGAATCGTTTGCGGCGGCAAGGTCGATCGTGCCGCCCGGTATATCGCGCCTACCGTGCTGTACGGTACGTCGCCAGATGCGCCAGTAATGAAGGAGGAGATTTTCGGGCCGATTCTGCCGATTCTGGTGGTCGAGGATGCCGAGTCCGCAATCCGATTCATCAACAAGCGGTCCCGGCCGTTGGCTGCATATGTGTTCTCGCGCGATCACGAGGTTCGGCTGACTTTCGAACGTCAGACCAGCTCCGGAGCCTTGGGATATTCGCTGCCGTTGGGCCATCTGCTGTCCAGCCGGTTGCCGTTCGGTGGCGTGGGCGCGTCCGGCATCGGCACCTACCACGGCAAAGCAGGCTTCCTCACCTTCAGCCACGTCAAAACCGTGGTTACCAAGCCGCAGTTCCCCGACACTCTGCGCCTCGTGTACCCGCCCTTCAATGAAGCCAAGGCCAAACTGTTCGACATCATCGCCAAATTCAGCTAGCGTGATATCGCTCGCTGATATTGGGTGATGGCGTTGTCATAGTGACGTTCGCTGTCCCGGTAATTACGTCAATCGATTGATTCGTGTACCGGGCCAGATTTTTCTGTCCTAGTATTTGATTTCGGGTCATTTTTGCTTACCGGGACAAAACTGACGCCGGAAGTATCGTCCGCGTATTACGAAAATGGCGGAATAGTGCGGTTTCGTATGGAAGGGAATTTCAAATATTCCTATATTCGAGGGGTTCAGCTGTCCTGGTTTGCGAAAAAGAGCCGAAATCGGCTACCGGGACAGAAAAATCTGGCCCGGTAGCCACGTCAATCGATTGACATGTCTGCCAGGCCAAAAATATGCAGCAGATGCGCCGCTTCTGTTACTTCAGGGCTTTGAAGCCGATGTCGTGGCGGTAAAACAGTCCGCACAGCTCGAGCTTGTCGATGATTGCGTAGACCTTGTCCTGGGCGGACTTGATGTCCGGAGCGGAGGTTTCGACGAGCAGCACGCGGCCAGAGTTGGCCACAAGGTTACCGTGCTCGTCAGAGGCGACACCGGCGTAGTAGACGTGCGAATCCTCGTCGACTTCGATTTCGGGCACACGGGCACCCTTGATGACGTTCTCCGGGTAGCCGTTGGAGGCGATGACCACGCCGAGGGTGGCGTTGGACTCATCCCAGGTGAATTCGGGGGTTTCGCCGTCGAGAATGGCGGAGATGCCGGCACCGAGGTCGGAGGTGAGCTTCGGGAGCACGACTTCGGTTTCCGGGTCGCCGAAGCGGGCGTTGAATTCGATGACCTTCGGGCCGTCGGCGGTGGCGATCAGACCGGCGTACAGGATACCGGTGAATGGCGTACCTTCCTCGGCCATGCCTTCGACGGTGGGGCGCACGATTTTCTCGATGGCCTCGTCGACCACGGACTGCGGAATCTGCGGCACCGGGCTGTAGGCACCCATGCCACCGGTGTTCGGACCCTCGTCGCCATCGTGGGCGCGCTTGTGATCCTGGGAGATGGGCATCGGCCAGAAATCGGTGCCGTTGACAAAGCTCATCAGGGAGAATTCCTGGCCGTCCAGGAAGTCCTCGATAACGACCTTGGCACCGGCGGAGCCGAAGCGATGGTCGATGAAGATGTCTTCGAGTGCGCGCTGGGCGGTGTGCTCGTCCATGGCCACGGTCACGCCCTTGCCTGCCGCCAGACCGTCGGCCTTGATGACAATCGGGGCACCGTGCTCGTGTACGTAGTCCTGCGCCATCTCGAGATCGCTGAAGGTCTTGTATTGGGCGGTCGGGATGTTGTGTCGGTCCATGAGCTGCTTGGCGAAGTCCTTGGAGCCTTCAATCTGGGCGGCGGCCTTGGACGGGCCGAACGCCTTGATGCCGGCGGCGGCGAAATCGTCCACGATGCCTTCGATCAGCGGGACTTCCGGGCCTACGAACACCCAGTCATAACCATTGTTCTTCACGAATTCGATAAGTGCGGCGTGATTCGACTGGCTCAGCTGCGTGGTGTGGATGCCGTCCTTGAGCATGCCCGGGTTGCCGGGAGCCACGGTGACTTCGTCGATGCTCGGTGCCTTGAGCAGCGTGTAGGCAATGGTGTGCTCGCGCGCGCCGGAGCCGATAACCAATACTTTCTGACCCATGTTGTTCCTTTCCTGCGGAAAGCGAGTTACTTCAGTACGATTTGCGTGCCGGTGGTGTCGGCTGCGATCTGGCCGAGCACGTAGGCGGGCTCGTTGTTGTCGGCGAGCAGCTTCAGCGCCTCGTCCTTGCGAGCGAGGTCGATGGCCAGCACCATGCCGATGCCCATGTTGAAGATGTTGTACATCTCCTTATGATCGATGTTGCCAGCCTTCTCCAGCACGTCGAAGATCGGGAGCACGGGCCAGGTGCCGAGCTCGATTTCGGCGGCCAAGCCGTCCGGAATCATGCGCGGGATGTTCTCGATGAAGCCGCCGCCGGTGATGTGGGCCACGCCTTTGACCACGCCCGCCTTGAACAGGGGAGAGAGGGCCTTGACGTAGATCTTGGTGGGGGTGAGCAGCACGTCGCCGAGCTTTTCGCCGCCCAGCTCGTCGAGTTCGGTGTCCACGGTGTAGCCGGCCTGCTCGAACAGGGCCTTGCGCACCAGGGAGAAGCCATTGGAGTGTACGCCGGTGGAGGGCAGGCCGATGAGCACGTCGCCTTCAGCGATGGTGGAACCGTCCACGATGGCGGACTTTTCGGCAACGCCGACCGAGAATCCGGCGAGATCGTATTCGTCTTCGTCGTACATGCCCGGCATTTCGGCGGTTTCGCCGCCGACCAGCGCGGAACCGGCCTGTACACAGCCGTCGGCCACACCGGCCACGACCTGCTCAAGCAGTGCCGGGTCGTTCTTGCCGCAGGCGATGTAGTCAAGGAAGAACAACGGCTCGGCGCCCTGGGCGGCGATGTCGTTGACGCACATGGCCACGCAGTCGATGCCGATGGTGTCGTGCTTATTGGCCAGCTTGGCGACCATGAGCTTGGTGCCCACGCCGTCGGTGCCGGAGATGAGAACCGGCTCCTTGTAGCCCAAGGAGGCCAGATCGAACAGGCCGCCGAAGCCGCCGATGCCGCCGACCACGCCGGGGCGGTTCGTGCGGGCCACGTGCGACTTGATGCGCTTGACGACTTCGTACCCGGCTTCGACGCTCACGCCGGCGTTCTCATATGCTTTTGGCATTTGGTTGGCCTTTCTACTTATTTTGGCTCCCCTCTGGAGGGGAGCTGTCGGCAAAGCCGACTGAGGGGAGGCAAGCGCCTCTGGTTCAAAGAATTGTTATTGAGTGGATTGGTGGTGAGCTATTCGGCATCCGGCTGCACGGTGTTGTACTCGTTGCCGATGTACTTGCTCTTGTACAGCGCGAATTCAGGCAGACGCACACGGTCCTCGGGCGTGAGGGACTTCAGGAAGTCGGCCTCGTAGTCGTCGAGCGCAGTGGGGTAGTCGCCGTTGAAGTAGGCGACGCACAGGCCACCGTATGGGGCGTCGGCGTTCAGTCCGATGGATTCGACCAGACCGTCGAGCGAAAGGTAGGCCAAGGAATCCGCGCCGATGTATTCACGGATTTCCTCCACGCTCATCTTGGCTGCGATGAGTTCCTTGGTGGTGGAGATATCAATGCCATAGAAGCAGGGGTACTTCAGCGGCGGGGAGCTGATGCGCATATGCACTTCAGCGGCGCCGGCTTCCTTGAGCAGCTGCACGATGCGCTTGGACGTGGTGCCGCGCACGATGGAATCATCGATGACGATAACGCGCTTGCCTTTAACCACGCTGCGCACAGCAGAGAGCTTCATACGCACACCCTGCTCGCGCAGTTCTTGCGTGGGCTGAATGAAGGTGCGGGCCACATACTGGTTTTTGATTAGACCCATTTCGTTGGGCAGGCCTGCTGCTTCCGCATAGCCGGATGCGGCGGACAATGAGGAGTTCGGCACGCCGATAACCATATCGGCCTCCACCGGGGATTCGGCGGCGAGACGTGCGCCCATGCGCTTGCGGGCGGAGTGCACGTTGACGCCATAGATATCGGAATCCGGGCGGGCGAAGTAGATGTACTCCATCGAGCAGATGGCCAGCTGCGTGTTGTTGGTGTACTGCACGATCTTGTAGCCGTGATCGTTGACCACCACGATTTCACCCGGGCGAATGTTGCGCACCAGCTCGGCGCCGACGACATCCAGTGCGCAGGTTTCGGAGGCGAGCACGTAGGCGCCGTTCTTCATCTTGCCGAGGGAGAGCGGGCGGAAGCCGTTCGGGTCGAGTGCGCCGATCATGGCGTCTTCGGTCATCAGCAGGTAGGCGAAACCGCCATGCACCGTGTTGAGCGCTTCCTTGAGCTTGTCCATAAAGATGCGCTGCATCGAACGGCGAATCAAGTGCATCAGCACTTCGGTGTCGGAGTTCGAATGGAAGATGGCGCCTTCGTCTTCAAGCTTGCGGCGCAGTGACGGGCAGTTCGTCAGGTTGCCGTTATGGCACAGAGCCACGTCGCCGTCATGGAAGCGGAAGATGAACGGCTGGATGTTGTCTGTGGTGCCCGAGCCGGCCGTTGCGTAACGCACGTGGCCGATGGCGCAATTGCCCTTCAGTCGTTCGATTTCGCGCTCATCGCCGAACACCTGGGTGAGCAGGCCGAGTCCGCGATGACCGATGAGATGACCGTTATCGTTGGAGACGATGCCGGCACCTTCCTGACCGCGATGCTGCAGCGCGTGCAGGCCAAAATAGGTGAGTCGTGAGGCGTCGGGGTGGCCCCATACGCCGAAGATGCCACATTCCTCGTGAATGTCTTCGAGTTCAGCCGACAAGCCAAAGCTCCTTTTTCAAACAGGGGATTAACTATCTATCAACCCTACCAATCGGCGGCTACATCGCGTGTTGTGGGGTGGTGGAACTTGTTGGGGTTTGCAGACGCGGTTTAAGCACCAGATCAGTCAAGTATGAATAGTGGCTTAGGATTTTGGCCTTTCGCTGTTTGTGGTGGGTGGTTGTGGTGTGGGGTGATGCCGACGGGTAGGTTGGAAGCATGGATACCTCTTACCTGTTCACCGCCGCATTACCTGGTGCTCCACTTTGTGCTCAAGCGTGATACCGAATTGTCGGTGTGACGTGATCGGTTGACTTTCGTCAACGCAATTTGAAAGGCTCCGACGGTATTATCCGTCGGAGCCTTTCGTCGTATGAATCCGGTGCTTGTTTTTCGGCTTCGTCTCAGTGCCTGAAATGGCTGAAGAACTCGATGGTCTCGGGATCCTGCGACTCGTCCATCACCTCAGCGGGTGTGCCGTTCTCGGCGATGACGCCGTGACGGAGCAGTACGATGCGGTCGGCCGCTTCGTGGGCGAAGCTCATTTCGTGCGTGGCCATGAGGATTGTGGTGCCTTGGGCCTTTAACTCGGCAACCATGTTGAGCACTTCGCCGACCAGCATCGGATCAAGAGCGGATGTGATCTCGTCAAGCAGCAGCAGTTCCGGGTCGGTCATCAGTGCGCGCGCAATCGCCACGCGCTGCTGCTGGCCGCCAGAGAGCTGATCGGGGTAGGCACTGGCTTTATCGCGCATGCCGATGCGTTCAAGCAGTTCCATAGCGCGGGTTTCGGCGCGATCCTTGCTCCAGTGGTGAACCTTGATTGCGGCAAGGGTCACGTTCCTGAGCACCGACATGTGGGGGAAGAGGTTGAACTGCTGGAACACCACGCCGATACGTGCGCGAATCTTGTCCTGGTCGGCACGCGGGTCGGTGATATCGGTATTGCCCAGCCAAATCTGGCCGTCATCGACCTGTTCAAGCAGGTTGACGCATTTCATCAATGTGGATTTGCCTGAACCGGAAGGCCCCAGCAAAGCCACCACCTCATGTTGGTGAATGTCAAAGGAAATGCCACGCAGCACCTGCGTGTTTCCAAAGGATTTGCGCACGTCATCAAGACGCAGCACCGTCTTGTTGCTCACGGGGGAGTCACTCGCCTCGGTGGTGATATTGGTCATTTCGCTCATACCGTTCCTCCGCTGAGTTCGCGCTTACGCAGACGTTCCGTGTACCAGTCGTTCAGCAGGATGAACGGCACGCTCATCAGGATGAACAGCAGGCTGGCGACCACATACGGCGTGAAGTTGTAGGTGCTGGCCACGTCGATCTGTGCGGCGCGCACGGCATCCACCGCACCCAGCACGGAAATCAGGCCGACGTCCTTTTGCATGGAGATGAAGTCATTCATCAGTGCGGGCGCCACTTTGCGCAATGCCTGAGGAATGACGATCAGTCGGGTCGTCTGGCCGGAGGTCAGGCCCAACGAGCGGGCCGAGGCTCGCTGAGAAGGATGTACGTCGTTAAAACCGGCACGCAGCACCTCGGAGACGTAGGCGCTGTATCCCATTACCACTGCAATGGTGCCGAGTACCGAGGGATCGATACGGCCGAACAAGCCTAGGCCGGGAATGCCGAAACCGATTAGATACAGCACGACGATAATAGGCACGCCGCGCATCACAGTCGTGTAGATCAATGCCAGGATACGCAGCGGGAACAGAATAGGGGAGCGGCTGGTGCGCACCAGCGCGATCAGCGTGCTCAGAATCGCCACGCCGACCACTGCGACGAGCAGAACGCGGATGTTGAGCCATAGGCCGTCAAGCACATGGGGAAACGATTTGACGAAGTATTCGCCGGAGAAGAAGGTCTCCTTGACTCGTGGCCAGCCGGGGGAGAGCTTCAAGCCGATGACGATGACCACCACGAACACAATGGTGCTGATCAGACTGGTAATCGTCGATTGAATTTGCTGATGAACACGATATTGGCGTCGTTCGAGCTCGACCTGACTTACCTCGTGTCCGTCAGGGGCATTGTGCTGCCTGGTTTCGGTTGGTGCTGCGGTCATGTGATGAATGTCGCTCGCTTCCTGAATGCCGGGATGGCCGGGTGCCACAGGAAAATTCCCGCAGCGCCCGGCCAAGGTGTTGTGACCTTATGATGTAAGCCTACTTCACTTACTTCTTCAGTTCGGTCAGGTCGGTGGTGTACTCGGCCAGCCACTTGTCCTGAAGCTTCTTGATGGTGCCGTCGGCGTTCAGGTCATCCACTGCCTTGGTCACGGCTGCAGTCAGCTTGGAATCCTTCGGCAGCACGATGCCCATGCCGCTCTTGTCTTCGGAGTCAGGCAGACGGCCGAGCACCTTGGCGTCCTTGACCTGCTCGGACTGCACCATGTACACGCATTCCACGGTGCTGGTGACCAGTGCGTCGATCTGACCGGCGTCAAGTGCCTGAGCCAGTGCGGCATCATCATTGAACGTCTGGATGTCGTCCTTGATGTTCGCCTTGGCGTAGTCGTAGGCAAGGGTGCCGACCATGACGCCCACGGTCGCATCCTTCAGATCGGATACCTTGGTGGCGTTGGCGAACTTGCTGTCTTTCTTGACCACGACGGACTGGCTGTCGTTGTAGTAGCTGGACGAGAAGTCAACGGCCTTCTTGCGCTCGTCGGTGATGCCGAACTGCTGGATGTTGAAATCCCAGTCCTTGGCGCCGGGAGCGATGGCGGTGTCGAATGCGGTGCGGGTCCACACCACGTCGCTCTTCTTGAAACCGAGCTTGTCGGCCACTGCGTAGGCGACGGCCGCCTCGTAGCCCTCACCGCTTTCCGGCTTGTCGTTCATAACCCACGGCTCGTAGGCCGGCTGTCCGGTGGCGATGGTCAGCTTGCCCGGCTTGTACGTCTGCTGGGTGATGTCGTCCGAATCGGTGGAATTGGATGCGGTGGACTGGCCGGAACCGCAGGCTGCGGTGAACGACAGAGCCAGGATGCTGACGGTGGCCGCAATGGTACGGACGATGTGTCGCTTATTGAACATGGGTTTCCTCTCCTCAAGTGTTCGTCATGCACACGGTTCAAACCGTGCTTGATGCATTCGCGCCAATTGTATGGCTATTGGGTTACAAAACATCGATATTTTCGGATGCTGGCTATCGCCATTGCTTATGGCCGACTAGAGCCGCGCAATCTGGCGCGTAAGCGGACGGATATCTCATATTGGCGCAGAGCGAAATGGCGTTCACTGTTCGAGTGTGAAGCCGTCGAATACGAATCCCGGACTGACCACACAGGAGACCAGCGCATCGCCCTGGCCTGGCACTGTGCGCTGCCAGACGCCAGCCGGTACGACCGCATGTCCCGATACGGTTACGTCGGCCTGATCGGTGGTGATGCCGGAACCCAAGGTGATTACGGTTCGCTTGGATTCGTCGGATTCCGGAGTCTCGTCGCTGCCGCCGAGCTCCAGTTTGACCGATGCCGGGCCATGCCACAGCCAGACCTCATCCGCATCGACCTTATGCCAGGCGCTGGCATCTCCCTCGGGCAGCAGGAAGTAAATCAGTGACGATAGCGGTCGGCTTGAGGCCTCATCCGTGTGCGGGGATTGCCAGTCACGCGTGTACCAGCCGCCTTCGGGGTGGGTTTCCAGTCCAAGGCGTTCCACTATGGACCGGGCGTATGGACTCATGTCTTGCAAAGCGACGCTCATAATGAGATCTCCTGTTCTTGGCGGGTTTGCTGGTTTTTGGCTTCTTGATATCAGGTCAGGTCAGCGGTGTCACCAGGCGTTGTTGTAGGCTTCGCGCCCGGATATCACCGTGGCTCGGTTCGTGCCTGCGCCGTGCCTCACCAGTGTTTCCAGCGTTTCTTCGATGCCGGCCGGAGATGATGTGTCGACGGGGATGTCGAAGAACGCGAAATCAGCCAATGCGCCCGCGTTGATTTGTCCAATGCGGTTGCGGCCCACGTGCATGCCCATGGAGGCGGCGCCGCCCAGCGTCATCATACGAATCAGGCGATGTGTCAGATCGTCGCTGGCATAGCCTTGTTCGCGGGCCAGGTCGTAAAGCATCGACACATCATCAAGCAGGTCGAGGGTCGGCGTGCTGGAGAGCGAATCGGTGCCCACGCTTACCAGATTGCCTTCCTCGAGGTATTCGCGCACCGGTGCATCTTTGCCGGTGTTGGTAATGCGATTCGATCGGGGGCACAAGGCCACGCCCACGCCGCGCTGACGTAGAATACGCCGATCCTCGCCATTGGCCCACACGCCGTGTGCAATGTGCACATCCGGTCCAAGCGAGCCAAGCTGATCGACGAACTGGATGGCGGAGGCGCCTTTGCCCACTTCCTTGAGCTGCCGGTAGCTTTCCCAATCGTGGTCACTCCAGTCGGCCGCCGAATAAGTGGTGAGCACCGGCGGATAAGTGCCGGCCTCGAGCGGGGTCTCCGCCAGATGGATATGCAGTCGCATGTTCAGCTGACGAGCAATGTCTGGAAGATCAACGAACGGTTCGGACTCCAGCGTATACGGAGCATGCGGGCTGATGCCGAGGTTTGGCAGCTGCTCCTCGTTCATCCGGCGCAACTGCCGGATGAGCTCAGTGCGGCCCTTTTCCATCCATTCGGCGTTGTGCCAGCCCATTACCTCCCAATAAGCGATGCCGTGCATGCCCTGCGAAGCCAGCGCGCCGGCGGCGTCCAAATCGGTGACGATGTCTGCGGCGGCCGTCGTTCCCGATTCGACCATCTGGCGAGCGCCGTCCTCGGCCCACTGCTTCCATGGCTGGGTCTTCTGCGCCTCGGCGTACACCTCGTTGAATGCCAGTTCCCAGGCGCGGAACCGATCGTAGGTGCCTTGCCCGACCTGCACCATGCCGCTGTACTGCAGATGAGTGTGCGCGTTGATCAATCCGGGGGTGAGCACCCCATCCCAATGCCGTTCATGGATGGTGCCGTGAGCCGTCATTTCCTGCTTCAGCGCCTTCAGCACCCAGCGGCGTTTACCTACATGAACCACGCGGTCGCCATGTATGGCAACTGCGCCATCGATGATGACGGGGCCCGTCACGGGGATGATGAGTTTGGCGGAATACAGTGTCACATCATCGATAAGCTCGGTATCGACGGTCGGCCAGGTGTTGTCGGTCATATTCTCCTCGCTGCGTTGTGTTCGGTGCCGTGTCTATGGCTATCGGTCGGCGTTCTCTCGGTCGTTTTCCGCGAATCTGGTCAGTCGCCAATTGTAGCCGTTGTCCTCCACGGCATGGCTGGCTCGGTATCCGCGCGCCTTGAGCGCGCTGGCGGCGATGCGCTGGTCGGTCGCTGCGTCAAGTCTGATAAGCGTGTGATCCAGTGTGCCTCGATGTTCCAGAAGATATGCGACGGCGCTGGCCTGTACGGCGAAGCTCAGATCCATGATCTCGATTGGATTGCCGCCTCCCACCGTGTAGTTCACGCCATCGCCGTCGGCGATTAGCGTGAGCGTTGGTCCGTCGGGAACATTGAGTTGCACGGTGTCCCTGTTGACCTGTGGGGTGAAGTCGCTTACCTCGTCCAAGGCGATTTCGTTGGCGATGCCGCCGATCACTGCGAGCGCCGCGCCCTCGTGCATTGCGCGCATGTGCTCAAGTGTGACCGTATGTCTCACGCCAGTGGCGGACACCACCATATCCGCGCAAGGGAGTGCCTCGTCAATGTCTTGTGCGGCGAAGCCGTCGAACACCGCTTTGAGTGAAGCCACTGGATCGATATCGCAGATGGTGACTTCGGCGCCAAGCGCGCGAATGCGCCGTGCGAAGCCTTGGCCGACCGGGCCGTAGCCGATGACGGTGACGTTCTTACCGTCGAATGCATGCTCGCCGAGAATGCGCTGCATGGTGGTCACGCATGTCTCCCCAGTGCCGTGGGCGTTGTCGAATCCGGTTTTCAGCACACTGTCGTTAACGGCTACGACCGGGTAGGTGAGGGCTCCCGCTTCCTGCATCTGCTGGAACGCGCGTACGCCGCTGGTCGTTTCCTCGGCCACTCCAATGAGGTTCGCCGTGAGTTCGGGGCGTTCGAGCGAAGCGAGACGGGCGAAGCTGGCACCATCGTCGATGATGATGTCCGGCTGTATTTCGTCCAGCAGGTGCAGGGCCGCCTCGTGCGCCTGTTCCGCGGTCCAGTCTCGGCTGGATTCGACCGTGATTCCTTCCCGGCGCAGCTGTTCCGCCACTCGGGGATCCGTGGAATCCGGGCCGCAATATACGCCGACGATTGCGCCGGCGGCCTTAAGCTTGCGCAGCAGAATCGCGGTTTTTGGCTCCAGTATCAGACAGACGGCAATACGAATGCCTGAGAAATCGACGCGAGTGGTGAGGCTATCCATGGTGTCGCGTAATACCGGCATGTGCTGTTCCGCGTACTCCATTGCCTCCAGTCCGCTTGCCTTGCGCATATCGGTGATGGAATCGATGCTTTGTGTGCCGTCGCATAGGAATTCCTCGTTGTGCTCGTCGGTCATCGTGGCATCTTCGACGGTCATGCCCCATTGCTGGGCCTGAGACTTGATTTCGGCATGCTTCTGTGGCTCCGGAATCGCGAGTCGGGCTCCTGCCAGTGATCGATTCGTCTTCTGGGATCGGGCTGCCGCCCACGCTGCAAAATCGCTGTCTGCTGTAATGCTTTTCTTCATATTCCCCATGGTACGCATGCATGCCGCTGCTCCGCCGCTGCGCGTGTGGCGTGGGTGAAGAGCGTGCTTGGGCGCGTTGCGTGCGTCGACTTCGGCAGCTTCAAACAGGCATGTTGCATCGAACAAATGTTCGACTGTGTTGATATGCTGGTCGGGCCAGCGGTGGTAAGGAGGTGATGGCGATGGGCAGCGGAACGGTATCGACGCAACGCGAGCATACCTATATTGCCATTGATCTCAAGTCCTTCTATGCCTCGGTGGAGTGCGTGGCTCGTGGGCTCGACCCGTTGACCACGCATCTGGTGGTGGCCGATGAAACCCGCACCGATAAGACAATATGTTTGGCGGTCTCACCCTCGCTGAAGAACTATGGCATTCCTGGCCGTGCGCGGCTGTTTGAGGTAAAACAGCGCCTGAATGGAGTCAACATCGAGCGCGCGGTCCATGCTCCCGGCGGCCGATTAATCGGGGAGTCCTGCGATGCGTGCGACCTGGAACGCTCGCCGGGGCTCAAAGCCTCGATGGTCATCGCCAAGCCGCGCATGGCGCACTATCTGGAAATCAGCGGGCAAATATATGGCATCTACCTCAAATACGCCGCACCCGAGCACATCCATGTCTACTCGATTGACGAGGTGTTCATCGACGCCACGCCATATCTGCGCTCGCTGGGTATGGGGCCGCATGCGATGGCGCGAACCATCGTGCGCGAAATCCTCACCAAAACCGGCATCACCGCCACTGCCGGCATCGGCTCCAACATGTATCTGGCCAAAGTCGCCATGGATATCGTCGCCAAGCACATGCCCGCCGACAAGGACGGCGTGCGCGTGGCCGAACTGAATGAAATGTCATATCGTCGGCTGCTTTGGGATCATCGTCCGCTCACCGATTTTTGGCGGGTTGGGCGCGGCTATGCCAAGAAGCTCGAGCATGCCGGACTGATGACCATGGGCGATATCGCCCGATGCTCGGTGGGTCGTGCTTCGGATTACTACAACGAAGACCTGCTGTATCGCATGTTCGGTGTCAATGCCGAACTGCTCATCGACCATGCGTGGGGCTGGGAGCCGTGCGAAATCGCGGATATCCGATCCTATGAGCCAGGTGCGCACAGCATTAGCAGTGGGCAGGTGCTCACCGGCCCCGCCGACTATGCCACGGCCCGGCTGATCACCAAGGAGATGGCTGATGCGCTGGCCCTCGATCTGGTCGATAAAAGCGTGCTGACGAACCGACTGACGCTCGCCGTCGGCTATGACATCGGCAGTCTTGATTCGTCAAAGCTCGATTCGTGCGCTGATTATGCGATGAAACGTGCCGCTGAGCGGGCGGCGAAAAGCTATCAAGGGCCGGTGACCATCGACCGATTTGGGCGCAAGGTGCCCAAGAGCGCGGTCGGGTCGATTGGTTTGGGTGATTTCACCTCGTCGTCGGCACGTATTCGTGAGGCTATGACGATGTTGTACGAGCGCATTGTGGATTCACGCTTGCTTGTGAGGCGGTTGACCGTCATCGCCGATGATGTGGCCACTCCGGAGGAGCTGGCCGCCGGCAAACGCTATGAACAGCTCGACTTGTTCGGTGATGACGGGGCCCAATCGTATGGATCCGATTCCACCAGCGAAAAAGATGGAGAGCATGATATCCAGCGTGCGCTGCTGGATGTGAAACGTAAATTCGGCCGCAACGCCGTCATCAAAGCCATGGACATGGAAGACGGTGCCACCGGTCAGGACCGCAACCGTCAGATCGGAGGCCATCGCGCATGACCCTGCAAGAGACCCGTGCGTACGACGACATCATCAACCTGCCACACCATCAGTCGCGCAAGCATCCGCACATGTCCCGCCACCAGCGGGCCGCGCAGTTCATGCCGTTCGCGGCCCTGACCGGCTACAACCAAGTCATCGAGCAAACAGCAAAAAACGCCGAAACCGCCATCGCTCAGGCCGAAGCCCAAGGCGATACCGATTTCGGCGCTTGACAATCGCTCTCGTTGGAGGAAGTCTCAGATTCGTCAGCCTACGTGACGTTCGAAGCGGTGGAAGCCGGTGATCTTGTCGATTTCGGCCATCGCGTCAGCCGGAATCACAAAGCCCGCGGCCTTCATGTTGTTCTCCAGTTGGCTGGGCTTGGAGGCGCCGGCGATCACACAGCTGATCTCCGGGTGCTGCAGGATCCATGCCATGGAAAGCACCGGCAGGTTCGTGCCGAGCTCGTCGGCCACCTTGCGCAGCTGCTCGACCTTGTCGAGGTTCTCATCGGTCAGCAGATCGTTGATCTGGTGGTCGGACTGCCAGGTGGCGCGCGAGCCGGCCGGCAGCGGCTGGGCCCTGCGGGGCTTTCCGGGCAGCCGACCCCGCGTGACGAGACC
>OBZM01000268.1_pt1 | contig 13782 bp, 10 predicted proteins | sample 1476941 | NCBI WGS metagenome assembly OBZM01 (sample SAMEA2580243, study PRJEB22360) | human gut metagenome | biome: human gut; feature: human-associated habitat; material: faeces | place: Denmark | collected 2008/2010
CTAAATCGTTAGGTCGGGTAACTGGCGCGGGGGTTCGAATCCCCCATTCTCCGTAGTATTATGACGAATTATCTTTTAGATAATTCGTTTTCTTTTTTTTGAGGTGACAAAATGAAAAATAGTTTTTATCGATTTCTTCTTTATGGGTTTATTATTTTTCTATTTTTTGTAATGCTTTTTTCTTTTGTCTTTACTAATAAAAAATTAACCAAGGATATCTCGTCTAATGTTTCGGGTTTCGTTACCAAAGTAGACTCAGTGGTTTCAGTTCCATTTACTGCTTTATCAAAATCTCATAATGTTATTTCTGATCTCTTATCAACCTATAATGAGAATCAAGATTTAAAAAAATCTTTATCGAATTTAGAAAATCAATCATCTATTATTTCTAACTTGCAAGAAGAGAATGATTCTTTAAGAGCTTCGCTTAATCTTTCGGACAAGCTAAGTCGTGATACTGTTCTCACTGCTGAAGTTTCTATGCGACCTTCTGTGACTTGGTTAAAAGAGTTAACGATTAATGTCGGTAAGTCTAAGAATGTTAGTAAATCTATGCTAGCAACTTCTAATGGTGGAGTAATTGGTTTTGTAACTAAGGTATATGATGATACTACTACTATTTCTTTACTTTCTAGTAGTTCTAGTGATAGTTACCTTGCTTCTAGCGTCAAATCAGAGGATGATAACCAGATTTTCGGGATTATATCTCGTTATGATAATAAAAAGAAGCTGTTAGAGATGACACAACTCAATTCATCTTCTAACGTTAAGGTTGGGACTGAAGTAGTTACAAGTGGTCTTGATGATGTATCAGTAAAGGATGTTCCAATTGGTACTGTAGACTCTGTGAGTGATTATGAAGGAAATCGTACGATTTTGGTAAAACCTTATGCTGATTTTGATAAAATTTCTTATGTTACTTTAGTTGGAGATGGTAAATAATATGAAATTGTCCAAGTATTCTATTATTCCTTTCTTGCTTAGTATTGTTCCTTTTCTATGGGATGGTCATATTTCGATGATACTTAATCATTATTTATCTCCTGAATTTTTTCTATCATCTCATCTTTTTATTATTTATATTTTCATCTTAACTCTTGATTTTTCAAATAAGTATTCGTTTCTATACCTTGTTTGTTTTGGATTTCTTTATGATACCTATTATTTCAAAACAGTTGGTATAGTAATTCTAACGTTGCCACTATTATGTTATCTGTTAACTCAGCTAGGTCGAATTGTTAAGAGAAATAACTATGTTGATTTTTTGTTAATGTTTTTATTCTTATTTCTCTTTGATACCATAAATTTTGGCTTTGCCTTATTTTATGGTTTCTCCAATGAGTCTGTGACGGATTTTATTATTTATCAACTAAGTCCTAGTATAGTGTTTAATCTTTTGATCTTTATCTTTATTAAACCTATTCTTGAAAAATTATTTTTGTATCTGTCAGTTGATAGATTTAAATAGAACTGTAATATTGACGTAACAAAGTTTGCGTCATTTTTTGATACAATTATAAGGTCTTATCGAAAAGGAGTAGTATTTTATATTATGAAAAAACGTATTCTTTCAGCAGTGTTGGTAAGTGGTGTAACCTTATCAGCAGCTGCATCAGTATATGCAGAGGATTATGATTCGCAAATCGCTGCTGCAGATAACGCAATTAGTAACCTTGCTTCTCAACAAGAGACTGCACAAGCGCAAGTTGCTACAATCCAATCTCAAGTATCTACACTTAGAACACAAAAATCAGAATTGGAAACTAAAAATGCTGAACTTGAAAAAGTATCAGCAGATTTGGAATCTGAAATTCAAGAATTATCAAGTAAAATTGTAGCTCGTCAAGATTCTTTGGCGAAACAAGCTCGTAGTGCTCAACAAAATAATACTGCGACTAGCTACATTAACTCTATCTTGAACTCTAAGTCAATCTCTGAAGCTATTACTCGTATCACAGCTATTTCAAAAGTTGTTACAGCTAATAATGACATGTTGACAAAACAAGAGTCTGATCAAAAAGAGCTTGCTGCAAAACAAGAACAAAACCAAGCTGCTATCAATGAGATTGCAACTAATAAAGCAGAACTTGAAACAACAGAAGCTGGTTTGACAACTCAACAAGCAGAACTAGAAGCAGCACAAGTTACTTTGGCTGCAGAATTGGCTACAGCTCAAGATGAAAAAACATCACTTGTTTCTGCTAAATCAACTGCAGAAGCAGTGGCAGCTTCAACTGCAGCATCAGTTGCTCAGTCTCAAGCAATTGCAGAATCAGAGGCAGCAGCACAAGCAGTAGCATCTTCAGAAGCGGCAGCATTTGTAGCTCAATCAGAGGCGGCAGCAACTTCAGAAGCAGTAGCTCAACCTTCAGAAGCTACTGTTTCAGAAACAGCAACAGCCTCAGAAGTAGCACAAGAACCTGTTTCATCAGAAACTTCAGAAACAACTCAAGAGCCAACTGTTGCAACTTCAGAAGCAACACAAGAGCCTGAAGCACAGCCAGAATCAGCTGCCTCAGAGGCACAACAAGAGCCTGCTGCTCCAGCAACATCTGAAGCACAACCAGAATCAGCTGCTCCTGCAGCTTCAGAAGCACCAGCTCCTGCTAGCGAAGCACCTGCAGCAACTTCAGAAGCACCAGCAAGTCAAGCACCTGCAGCTTCAGAAGCACCAGCTCCAGCAGCTGAAACACCTAAGGTATCAGCTGCCTCAACTCCTAATACATATCCTGTTGGTCAATGTACTTGGGGTGCTAAATCATTAGCTTCATGGGTTGGTAACTACTGGGGTAATGCTAAAAACTGGATTGCTAGCGCACAAGCAGCTGGCCACTCAGTTGGTACAACTCCTGTAGCCGGAGCAATTGCGGTTTGGCCAAATGATGGTGGTGGTTATGGTCACGTAGCTTACGTCACATCAGCATCAAGTGCAAATTCAATTCAAGTTATGGAATCAAACTATGCAGGTAACATGTCAATCGGTAACTACCGTGGTACATTTGATCCAACATCTTCAGCTCATGGTGGTTCTGTATACTATATTTACCCATAATGACTACAAAAAGGCGATTCGAATTTTCTCGAATCGTTTTTATTTTATAGCAAAATGTCTTTACTTTCTGGAATTACTTTTAGACGGGAAAATGTCGAGGTTAAGGTTAAATCTTTTTAGTCTTGTTAAGTTACTGTGACACCATTTATTTTGCATTGAAAATCAATCTAAAAAAAGGTAGAATGGTTTAGTAGATATTTTGGAGGAAATCATGTCTTATACGAATTTGAAGTTGTTTGCTTTATCGTCTAACCAGGAATTAGCAGCAAAAGTTGCTGATAAAATGGGTATTGAACTCGGAAAATCAAGTGTTCGTGAATTTTCAGATGGTGAGATTCAAGTTAATATTGAAGAATCTATCCGTGGTCATCACGTTTTTATTCTTCAATCTACAAGCTCTCCTGTAAATGATAACTTGATGGAAATCTTGATTATGGTTGATGCGCTAAAACGTGCAAGTGCAGAAACGGTCAGTGTTGTTATGCCTTATTATGGTTATGCACGTCAAGACCGTAAGGCACGTTCACGTGAGCCAATCACATCTAAATTGGTTGCTAATATGCTTGAGGTTGCAGGTGTTGATCGACTTTTGACAGTTGACCTCCATGCTTCTCAAATTCAAGGATTCTTTGATATTCCTGTAGACCATTTGATGGGGGCACCACTTATCGCAGATTACTTTGATCGTGCTGGTCTTACTGGAGATGATGTTGTTGTTGTTTCTCCAGACCATGGTGGTGTGACTCGTGCACGAAAACTTGCTCAATGTTTGAAAACACCAATCGCAATCATTGATAAACGTCGTAGTGTTGATAAAATGAACACTTCTGAGGTTATGAATATCATTGGTAACGTTGAAGGTAAAACATGTATCTTGATTGATGATATGATTGATACTGCAGGTACAATATGTCATGCGGCGGATGCGCTTGCTGAAGCTGGTGCAACTCATGTCTATGCCTCATGTACTCACCCTGTATTGTCAGGTCCAGCACTTGATAATATTCAAAAATCTGCTATTGAGAAGCTTGTCGTATTGGACACGATTTATCTTCCAGAAGAACGTTTGATTGATAAGATTGAACAAATTTCAATTGCTGATTTGATTTCAGAGGCAATTATTCGTATTCATGAAAAACGTCCATTGTCACCTTTGTTTGAAATGGGCCATAAATAGACTAAAGCTAGCCTAGGCTAGCTTTTTTGGTGTTTAAATGCGTTTGAGTTTTTGATATAATGTAAGGCATAATTGCAAAGAGGTGACCGTGATGGATTTAACACAACGTTTTAATAAAAATTTAGATAAGATTGAAGTTTCAATGATTCGTCAGTTTGACCAATCAATTTCGGATGTACCAGGTATCAAAAAGTTGACACTTGGTGAACCTGATTTTACGACTCCAGATCATGTGAAAGAAGCAGCTAAAGCTGCTATCGATGCTAACCAGTCTCACTATACAGGTATGGCAGGACTTCCTGCTTTGCGTCAAGCTGCGGCAGATTTTGTTAAGGAAAAATATAATCTTACTTATAATCCAGATAATGAAATTTTGGTGACTATTGGAGCTACAGAAGCCCTTTCTGCAACATTGACGGCTATTTTGGAGCCAGGAGATACGATTCTTTTACCTGCACCAGCCTATCCTGGATATGAACCGATTGCAAATCTAGTTGGTGCTGAAATTGTTGAAATTGATACAACAGCTAATGATTTTGTTTTGACTCCGGAGATGTTAGAAAAGGCAATTTTGGAGCAGGGAGATAAGCTTAAAGCAGTTTTGCTTAACTACCCAACTAACCCAACAGGTGTGACTTACTCACGTCAACAGATTAAAGATTTAGCTGAAGTTCTGAAAAAATACGATATTTTTGTTGTTAGCGATGAAGTTTACTCTGAGCTAACTTATGTGGACCAACATGTATCTATTGCTGAGTATTTGCCAGAACAAACGATTTTGATTAATGGTTTGTCTAAATCTCATGCGATGACGGGCTGGCGTATTGGTTTGATTTTTGCACCTGCAGTCTTGACGGCTCAGTTGATTAAGAGTCACCAGTATTTGGTAACAGCTGCAGCTACTATGGCACAATTTGCAGCTATTGAAGCCTTATCTGCTGGTAAAGATGATGCCCAACCAATGAAAGTTGAGTATTTGAAGCGTCGTGATTATATTCTTGAAAAAATGACTGAACTTGGTTTCAAAATTATTAAACCTGATGGTGCTTTCTATATCTTTGCTAAGATTCCAGAAGGCTATACTCAAGATTCCTTTAAGTTCTGTCAAGACTTTGCTCGTGAAAAAGCTATTGCGATTATCCCAGGGGTTGCTTTTGGGAAGTATGGCGAAGGCTATGTTCGTTTGTCGTATGCAGCTAGCATGGATACTATTGAAACAGCTATGGCTCGTTTGAAAGAGTTTATGGAAGAACATGCAGAAGCTTGAGAGTAGAGGGCTTGTCCTCTTCAATCGTAATTATCGTGAGAATGATAAGCTGGTTAAGATTTTTACCGAGCAAGCTGGGAAACGGATGTTTTTTGTTAGAGGTGGTGGGTCAGGTAAATTAAGTGCTGTGATTCAACCTTTAACCATCGCTGAATTCATGATGACTGTAAATGATGAGGGCTTATCTTTCATAGAGGATTATAGCCAGGCAGAGTCCTTCAAGGAAATTACAAGCGATATTTTCAAGCTGTCTTATGCGACTTATTTAGCTGCTCTGACGGATGCTGCTATTGCTGACGGTGTAGCAGATGCACAATTATTTGCATTCTTGGAGAAGACGCTTGAATTAATGGAAGAAGGCTTGGATTATGAAATCTTGACTAATATCTTTGAGATTCAGGTTTTAGACCGTTTCGGTGTACGATTGAATTTTCACGAGTGTGTCTTTTGCCATCGTGTGGGCCTTCCTTTTGATTTTTCGTATAAGTTCTCGGGGCTACTTTGTCCAAATCATTATGCAGAGGATGAAAGGCGTAGTCACTTAGATCCTAATGTACCTTATCTTTTAGATTGTTTTCAGGGGCTTTCTTTTGAGGAATTGAGAAGCATATCTGTTAAGGATGACATGAAACGAAAGCTACGACATTTTATTGATGACCTCTATGATAATTATGTTGGAATACATCTTAAAAGTAAGAAGTTTATTGATAATCTAAATTCTTGGGGTCATATTATGAATAAAGAAGATAGTGCTGACTAGACATTATCTTCTTTTTGTTTCACGTGAAACAGGAAAGTAATGGTTTTCAGTCTCAGGGGTTAAAATGCAAGTCAGTTCGTGCTATAATAAGAAGATAATAAGCTGAAAGACTCTGCTAGAAACAGGGAACTAGTCTATTTTAGTTACATAATATTTTATTGATAGAAATCTGAGTTTATGTTTTATGGCAGAGGACAAGAGGGAGAATGCTATGCATGTAATTGCAGTAGATGCTATGGGTGGCGATAATGCGCCACAAGCAATTGTAGAGGGTGTCAACCAAGCTATAGCAGATTTCAAAGATATTGAAATCCAGCTTTATGGTGATGAAGCTAAAATTAAGACCTATTTGACAGCGAATGAACGTGTGAGCATTGTGCATACTGATGAAAAGATAAATTCGGATGATGAGCCAGCTAAAGCCATTCGTAAGAAGAAAAAAGCTTCAATGGTCTTAGGTGCACAGGCTGTTAAGGAGAAAAAAGCAGGTGCCGTGATTTCTGCGGGAAATACAGGTGCCCTTCTGGCTGCAGGTCTCTTTGTGGTCGGACGTATTAAGGGAGTTGAGCGTCCAGGTCTTATGTCAACAATGCCAAGTTTTACTGGTCAACCCTTTGATATGCTTGATTTGGGTGCTAATGCGGAAAATACAGCTAGTCATTTGCATCAATATGCTATTTTAGGATCTTTCTATGCTAAAAATGTGCGTGGAATTGCCAACCCTCGTGTAGGTCTCCTTAATAATGGGACTGAGGAAACAAAGGGGGATAGTCTTCGTAAGGAGGCTTTTGAGCTCTTATCTAAGGAGCCAAGTATTAACTTTGTTGGTAATGTTGAGGCGCGTGAAATTATGTCTGGAGCTGCTGATGTGGTCGTAGCTGATGGTTTCACCGGAAATGCAGTTCTTAAGGCAATCGAAGGAACGGGACTTGGTGCTATGAAGACCCTTAAGTCAGCTATCATGAATGGTGGTCTTAAAGCTAAGTTAGGTGCCTTCCTATTGAAGGATAGTCTAAAAGGTATGAAAGAGACTATGGATTACTCTAGCGCCGGAGGTGCGGTTCTCTTTGGTCTTAAAGCTCCCGTAGTAAAATGTCATGGATCTAGTGATGCTAAGGCAGTTTACTACACTATTAAGCAGGTTCGTACGATGCTTGATACTAAGGTTGTTGAGCAGCTAGTTGAAGCCTTTAGTCCGAAAGAGGAGGCTAACTGATGAGTAGAGTAGAAATTCTTCAGAAAATGCAGCTCGTGATTCAAGAGCAGATGGGTAAAGAGGATATTGTTTTAGTCGAAGAAACCAAATTAGATGACTTGGGTGTAGATTCAATAGAGCTTATGGAATTCATTATTAATTTGGAGGATGAGTTTGCTCTTGAGATTTCCGATGATACTATTGACCATATGGTTAAGGTAGCTGATTTGTTGGACTATTTGTCTGAGAAATTGAATAAAGAATAAGAAAGCTAGAGTTAGATAAGAGTATAATAGTTGTGTATTATATGATTGTTATTTTGTGGGAGTGAGGCAAGAAACTAAATGTTATATGGATTTAGTTCTGTCACACTCCTTTTTTCTATACATTTTTTATTAGGAAACTCTAAAAAAGAATCAAAAGACGAACGTTTTTTTTTACTAAAGTAATAAAGTTTGCTATATATTGGTTTTTGGATTCTGGTGTGGTATAATTAGGAAGAATAAACTTGAAAGGCGAACAATACCATGTCAAACCAACTAATTTATACTGGTAAAGCTAAAGATATTTATAGTACAGAAGACGAAAATGTGATTAAGTCGGTCTATAAGGACCAAGCAACTATGCTTAATGGTGCTCGTAAGGAGACTATTAAGGGAAAGGGTGTGCTAAATAATCAGATTTCGTCTCTTATTTTTGAAAAATTGAATGCTGCGGGTGTAGCTACTCACTTTATCGAACGTATTTCTGACACAGAACAACTCAACAAGAAAGTGAAAATCATTCCTTTGGAGGTTGTTCTTCGTAACGTGACTGCGGGTTCTTTTTCTAAACGTTTTGGCGTGGAAGAAGGTTTGGACTTAAAAACTCCTATCGTTGAATTTTACTATAAGAACGATGATTTGGATGATCCATTCATCAATGATGAGCATGTGAAGTTCTTGGATATTGCCAATGATGAACAAATTGCTTATATCAAGGAAGAAACGCGTCGTATCAATGAATTGCTGAAAGATTGGTTTGCACAAATTGGTCTTCGTTTGATTGACTTCAAATTGGAATTCGGTTTTGATAAGGATGGCAAAATTATCTTGGCAGATGAATTTTCACCAGATAACTGCCGCCTTTGGGATGCTGAAGGGCACCATATGGACAAGGATGTCTTCCGTCGTGATCTTGGTAGCTTGACAGATGTTTATGAAGTTGTATTGGAAAAATTACAAGGATTGAAGTAGCCTTTTACAAATAGAATACTTGGTCTTCACTACAATCTTTAAGTAGAAATAGATAAAGGAAATAAAATGGATAAACGTATTTTCGTTGAGAAAAAAGCTGATTTTCGTGTGAAATCTCACTCTTTAGTAAAAGAATTAAAGCATAATCTTCAGTTGAAAACTTTGAATGATCTTCGTATTGTTCAAGTTTACGATGTCTTTAATTTGGCAGAGGACTTGTTTGCGCGTGCGGAAAAACACATCTTCTCTGAGCAAGTGACTGATACTGTTTTGGACGAGGCTGCGGTTCAGGCTGATCTTGAGAAGTATGCTTTCTTTGCGATTGAAAGCTTGCCTGGTCAATTTGACCAACGTGCGGCATCTTCACAAGAAGCTTTGCTTTTGCTTGGTAGTTCAAATGACGTAACAGTGAATACAGCGCAATTGTACTTGGTTAACAAGGATATCGATGCGAATGAGTTGGAAGCTGTCAAAAACTACCTTTTGAACCCAGTGGATTCTCGTTTCAAAGATATCACTGTTGGTATTGCTAAACAGGATTTCTCTGAGTCTGACAAGACCATTCCAAGCTTGGATTTCTTTGAAACTTATACGGCAGAAGATTTTGCTAAGTATAAGGCAGAGCAAGGATTGGCAATGGAAGTGGATGACCTTCTCTTCATTCAAGATTACTTCAAGTCTATTGGACGTGTGCCAACTGAGACTGAGCTTAAGGTTTTGGATACTTACTGGTCTGACCACTGCCGTCACACAACTTTCGAGACTGAGTTGAAAAACATCGACTTCTCAGCTTCTAAATTTGAAAAACAATTGCAAGCGACTTATGACAAGTATATTGCCATGCGTGATGAGTTGGGACGTACCGAAAAACCTCAAACCTTGATGGATATGGCGACTATTTTTGGCCGTTATGAGCGTGCTAATGGTCGTTTGGATGACATGGAAGTGTCTGATGAAATCAATGCCTGCTCAGTTGAAATTGAAGTGGATGTCAATGGTGTGAAAGAACCATGGCTTCTTATGTTCAAGAACGAAACTCACAACCACCCAACTGAAATTGAACCATTTGGTGGTGCGGCTACTTGTATCGGTGGTGCCATTCGTGACCCATTGTCAGGTCGTTCATACGTTTACCAAGCTATGCGTATCTCAGGTGCTGGTGATATCACAACACCAATTGCTGAAACTCGTGCTGGTAAATTGCCACAACAAGTGATTTCTAAAACAGCGGCTCACGGTTATTCTTCATACGGTAACCAAATTGGTCTTGCAACAACTTATGTTCGTGAATACTTCCACCCAGGTTTCGTTGCTAAGCGTATGGAGCTAGGTGCAGTTGTCGGTGCGGCTCCTAAGGAAAATGTTGTCCGTGAAAAACCTGAAGCTGGTGATGTGATTATCTTGCTCGGTGGGAAGACTGGACGTGACGGTGTCGGTGGTGCGACAGGTTCTTCTAAAGTTCAAACGGTTGAATCTGTTGAAACAGCTGGTGCTGAGGTTCAAAAAGGGAATGCCATCGAAGAACGTAAGATTCAACGTCTTTTCCGTAATGGGGATGTGACTCGTCTGATCAAGAAATCAAATGACTTTGGTGCTGGTGGTGTCTGTGTGGCTATCGGTGAATTGGCAGATGGTCTTGAAATTGATCTAGACAAAGTGCCATTGAAATACCAAGGTTTGAACGGTACAGAAATTGCCATCTCTGAATCTCAAGAACGTATGGCCGTGGTGGTTCGTCCGGAAGATGTAGATGCCTTCGTTGCTGAATGTAACAAAGAAAATATTGATGCTGTTGTCGTTGCGACAGTGACTGAAAAACCAAATCTTGTCATGCACTGGAATGGCGAAACCATCGTTGATTTGGAACGTCGTTTCCTTGATACAAACGGTGTGCGTGTGGTTGTAGATGCTAAGGTGGTTGACAAGGATGTTAATCTTCCAGAAGAACGTCAAACATCTGCTGAAACCCTTGAAGCTGATACTCTTGAAGTTTTGGCTGACCTTAACCATGCAAGTCAAAAAGGTTTACAAACCATCTTTGATAGCTCAGTTGGTCGTTCAACAGTCAATCACCCACTTGGTGGTCGCTACCAAATCACACCAACGGAAGCTTCTGTACAGAAATTGCCAGTCCAACATGGTGTAACTCATACTGCATCAGTAATGGCACAAGGATTCAACCCTTATGTAGCAGAATGGTCTCCATATCATGGTGCTGCTTATGCGGTCATCGAAGCAACCGCTCGTTTGGTTGCTGCTGGTGCAAACTGGTCTGAGGCTCGTTTCTCTTATCAAGAATACTTCGAGCGTATGGATAAAAAAGCAGAGCGTTTTGGTCAACCAGTATCAGCTCTTCTTGGATCAATTGAAGCTCAGATTCAACTTGGGTTGCCATCTATCGGTGGTAAAGACTCTATGTCTGGTACCTTTGAAGAATTGACAGTACCACCAACCTTGGTTGCTTTTGGTGTCACAACTGCAGATAGCCGTAAGGTCCTTTCTCCAGAATTTAAAGCTGCTGGTGAAAATATCTATTACATCCCAGGTCAAACTTTGGCACAAGAAATTGACTTTGATCTTATCAAGTCTAACTTTGCTAAGTTTGAAGGCATCCAAGCTGATTATAAAGTCACATCTGCATCAGCTGTCAAATATGGTGGTGTCCTTGAAGCTCTTGCCCTTGCAACATTTGGTAACCATATTGGTGCCACTGTAACCCTTGAAAATCTTGAGACTGCCTTGACAGCTCAATTGGGTGGATTCATCTTCACATCTCCGGAAGAGATTTCAGGTGTTGCCAAGATTGGACAAACAGCAGCTGACTTTACACTTACTGTCAATGGTGTAACGCTTGATGGACACAAACTTGACAGTGCCTTCCAAGGTAAATTGGAAGAAGTTTACCCAACGGAATTTGCACAAGCAACTGAGTTGGAAGAAGTACCTGCGGTGGCGTCAGATGCTGTTATCAAAGCTAAAGAAACAGTCGAGACACCAGTGGTTTACATCCCGGTATTCCCAGGTACTAACTCTGAGTACGATTCAGCTAAGGCCTTTGAAAAAGAAGGTGCAAAAGTCAACTTAGTACCATTTGTAACACTTAACGAAGAGGCTATTGTCAAGTCTGTTGACACCATGGTTGACAATATCGAAAAAGCTAACATTATCTTCTTTGCAGGTGGCTTCTCAGCAGCGGATGAACCAGATGGATCAGCTAAATTTATCGTGAACATCTTGCTTAACGAAAAAGTACGTGCAGCCATTGATCACTTCATCGAAGGTGGTGGTTTGATTATCGGTATCTGTAACGGGTTCCAAGCTCTTGTCAAATCAGGTCTTCTTCCATACGGTAACTTTGAGGATGCAAGCAGTACTAGCCCAACCCTCTTCTACAATGATGCCAACCAACACGTGGCTAAGATGGTTGAAACACGGATTGCCAACACGAACTCACCATGGCTTGCTGGAGTGGAAGTTGGTGACATCCATGCCATCCCAGTATCACACGGTGAAGGTAAATTTGTCGTGACAGCTGAGGAATTTGCAGAGCTTCGTGACAATGGTCAAATCTTTACCCAATATGTTGACTTCGAAGGTAAACCAAGCATGGATTCTAAATACAATCCTAACGGATCTGTGAATGCTATCGAAGGTATCACAAGCAAGAATGGTCAAATTATTGGTAAGATGGGTCACTCAGAACGTTTCGAAGACGGTCTCTTCCAAAATATTCCAGGAAATAAAGACCAACACCTCTTTGCGTCAGCGGTTAAATACTTTACTGGAAAATAATAGAGTGCCAAGTGTACTCAGTAATGATATTTTTCGATATGCAGTGGTTATAAAGAGCTTGAAAACTTGAGTTCCAATTAGTGAAATGAGAGGCTAGAAACAGTTTTTCGTTCGCCTTGCATAAGGAAAATATCAAAAATAAAAGGTATAAAAAATGACATACGAAGTTAAATCTCTTAATGAAGAATGTGGTGTTTTTGGTATCTGGGGTCACCCAGATGCTGCCAAATTAACTTATTTCGGACTTCACAGTCTCCAACACCGTGGTCAAGAGGGAGCAGGAATTCTCTCAAATGATGCGGGTCAATTGAAGCGTCATCGTGATATGGGGCTTCTCTCAGAAGTTTTTCGTGATCCAGCCAACTTGGACAAGCTAACTGGAACGGCTGCTATCGGTCATGTTCGTTATGCGACTGCTGGTGAAGCTTCGGTGGATAACATCCAGCCCTTCCTCTTTCGCTTTCATGATAATCAGTTTGGACTTGCCCACAACGGGAACTTGACTAATGCAGAGTCACTTAGACGTGAGTTGGAAAAAAATGGTGCAATCTTTAACTCGACTTCTGACTCAGAAATTTTGGCCCACTTGATTCGTCGTAGCCATAACCCATCCTTCATGGGTAAGGTGAAAGAAGCCTTGAACACTGTTAAAGGTGGATTTGCTTACCTCCTCATGCTTGAGGACAAGCTCATTGCAGCCTTGGATCCAAATGGTTTCCGTCCCCTTTCTATTGGTAAGATGGCTAATGGAGCTATTGTGGTTTCATCTGAAACCTGTGCCTTTGAAGTGGTTGGAGCAGAGTGGATTCGCGATGTGAATCCAGGTGAGGTTGTTATTATCGATGATAATGGCATTACTTACGATAACTATACAACGGACACCCAATTGGCTGTTTGCTCAATGGAGTATATTTACTTTGCCCGTCCTGATTCAAATATCCAAGGGGTCAATGTCCATACAGCTCGTAAACGTATGGGTGCTCAATTGGCACGTGAATTCAAACATGAAGCAGATATTGTAGTTGGTGTGCCTAATTCATCACTTAGCGCAGCCATGGGATTTGCAGAAGAATCAGGCTTACCAAATGAAATGGGCTTGATTAAAAACCAATACACTCAACGTACCTTTATCCAACCAACACAAGAATTACGTGAGCAAGGGGTTCGTATGAAGCTCTCTGCCGTATCAGGTGTTGTTAAAGGCAAACGTGTGGTTATGATTGACGATTCTATTGTACGTGGGACGACCTCACGTCGTATCGTTAATTTGCTAAAAGAAGCAGGAGCAACAGAGGTCCACGTAG
>OBZM01000269.1_pt1 | contig 13782 bp, 10 predicted proteins | sample 1476941 | NCBI WGS metagenome assembly OBZM01 (sample SAMEA2580243, study PRJEB22360) | human gut metagenome | biome: human gut; feature: human-associated habitat; material: faeces | place: Denmark | collected 2008/2010
CTAAATCGTTAGGTCGGGTAACTGGCGCGGGGGTTCGAATCCCCCATTCTCCGTATTATGACGAATTATCTAGTAAGATAATTCGTTTTCTTTTACTGTTTACAGAGGTGACAAAATGAAAAATAGTTTTTACAAATTTCTTCTCTATGGATTTATTACTTTTCTTTTTTTTGTTATGTTTTTTTCTTTTCTTTTTACAAATAAAAAGTTGACGAAGGATTTATCTTCTAATGTTTCGGGAGTTATTTCTAAGGTGGATTCTGTGGTCTCAATTCCTTTTGTCGCTTTAACTAAATCGCATAATGTCATCTCTGATTTGTTATCAACTTATTCTGAGAACAGGGATTTAAAAAAGTCCTTATCCTCACTTCAGAATCAATCTGCAATCATTTCCAATTTACAAGAAGAAAATGATTCTCTAAGGGCTTCTTTGAATCTTTCAGATAAGCTTAGTCGAGATAATGTTATAACAGCCGAAGTTTCTATGCGACCTTCAGTTAATTGGTTAAAAGAGTTAACGATTAATGTTGGTAAATCTAAGAATGTTAGCAAGTCTATGTTAGCAACATCTAATGGTGGTGTCATAGGTTTTGTGACAAAAGTTTATGATGATAGTACTACCATTTCTTTACTCTCAGGTAGTCTTAGTGATACTTATTTAGCTTCTAGTGTTATTTCTGAGGATGGAAATCAGATTTTTGGCATCATTTCAAATTATGATAATAAAAAGAAGCTTTTAAAAATGACACAACTTAACTCTTCAGAAAATATTAAGAAGGGTACAGAAGTGGTTACTAGCGGTTTGGATGATGTCTCTGTAAAGGGTGTTCCAATTGGAACCGTTGAATCTGTAAGTGATTATGAAGGAAATCGAACTATTTTTGTAAAACCTTATGCAGATTTTGATAAAATTTCTTATGTTACTTTAGTTGGAGATGGTAAATAATATGAATTTCTCTAAGTATTCTTTTGTTCCTTTTTTACTTAGTTTCATTCCTTTTCTATGGGATGGTCATATTTCGATGATACTTAATCATTATTTGTCTCCAGAATTTTTTCTATCATCTCACCTTTTTATTATATATGTCTTTTTAATGACTTTAAACTTATCTACTAGTAGATTGTCATACCTTTATCTCATTTTTCTTGGCTTTATTTATGACACTTACTATTTTAAAACAATTGGTATAGTTATCCTTACTCTTCCCATTTTATGTTTTCTATTGACACAGTTATCTCGATTTGTTAAACGAAACGCTTACGTTGATTTACTATTAGTCTTCTTATCCTTATTTATTTTTGACATCATCAATTTTGGGTTTGTATTATTATATGGTTACTCAAACGAGTCCATAACTGATTTTATTATTTATCAATTAAGCCCTAGTTTGTTTTTTAATCTTTTAATGTTTATTTTAACTAAACCTATTATTGAAAAATTATTTTTGTATCTGTCAGTTGATAGATTTAAATAGAACTGTAATATTGACGTAACAAAGTTTGCGTCATTTTTTGATACAATTATAAGGTCTTATCGAAAAGGAGTAGTATTTTATATTATGAAAAAACGTATTCTTTCAGCAGTGCTGGTAAGTGGTGTAACCCTTTCAGCAGCTGCAACTGTACATGCAGAGGATTATGATTCGCAAATCGCTGCTGCAGATAACACAATTAGTAACCTTGCTTCTCAACAAGAGACTGCACAAGCTCAAGTTACTACAATTCAATCACAAGTATCAACTCTTAGAACTCAGAAATCAGAATTAGAAGCTAAAAATGCGGAACTTGAAAAAGTATCAGCAGGATTAGAATCTGAGATTCAAGAATTATCAAGTAAAATTGTGGCTCGCCAAGATTCTTTGGCTAAACAAGCTCGTAGTGCTCAACAAAATAATACTGCGACTAGCTACATTAACTCTATTTTGAATTCTAAGTCAATCTCTGAAGCGATTACTCGCATTACAGCTATTTCAAAAGTGGTAACAGCGAATAATGATATGTTGACAAAACAAGAGTCTGATCAAAAAGAGCTTGCTGCTAAGCAAGAAGAAAATCAAGCTGCAATTAATACTATCGCAGCTAATAAGTCAGAACTTGAAACAACAGAAGCTGGTTTGACAACTCAACAAGCAGAACTTGAAGCAGCACAAGTTGCTTTGGCTGCTGAATTGACAACAGCTCAAAATGAGAAAACATCACTTGTTTCTGCTAAATCAACTGCTGAATCTGCAGCTGCATCTACTGCTGCATCGGTAGCACAATCTCAAGCAGTTGCTGAATCAGAGGCAGCTGCACAAGCTGTGGCTTCTTCAGAAGCGGCAGCATCAGTAGCACAATCAGAAGCGGCAGCAACTTCACAAGCTGTAGCTCAGCCTTCAGAGGCACCAGCTTCTGAAACATCGACAGCTTCAGAGGCTGCACAAGCACCAGCTTCATCAGAAACATCAGAAGCACAAGCACCTGCAGCTTCTACTTCAGAAGCACCAGCAAGTCAAGCGACAGAAACATCAGAAGCAGCACAAGAACCTGCAGCGCCAGCTAGTCAAGAACAACCAGAGTCGACTGCTCCTGCAACTTCAGAAGCTGCTCCTGCCTCTACTTCAGAGGCACCAGCTAGTGAAGCACCAGCTGCATCAGAAGCTCCGGCTCCTGCAGCACCAGCTGAAACAGCTAAAGTTGAAGCCGCTGCGACACCTAATACATATCCAGTTGGACAATGTACTTGGGGTGCAAAATCATTGGCTTCATGGGCTGGTAATAACTGGGGTAATGCTAAAAACTGGATTGCTAGTGCGCAAGCAGCTGGTCACTCAGTAGGTACAACTCCTGTAGCCGGTGCAATTGCAGTTTGGCCAAATGATGGTGGTGGTTACGGTCACGTAGCTTACGTTACATCAGCATCAGGTGCAAACTCAATTCAAGTTATGGAATCAAACTACGCTGGTAACATGTCAATTGGTAATTACCGTGGTACATTTGATCCTACATCATCAGCTCACGGTGGTTCTGTATACTATATTTATCCATAATGATATTAAAGATACGATTCGAATGTTTTCGAATCGTTTTTTGTTTTTCAAAATGGGTGTTATGATATAGACATTTAGATAGCAAATTACTGTTATTAATAATTGTATCTTATGATACTTGTTAAGTTCCTATGACACCATTTATTTGACGTTGAAAATCAGTTTAAAAAAAGGTAGAATGGAGTAGTAAATATTTTGGAGGAAATCATGTCTTATACGAATTTAAAGTTGTTCGCTTTGTCGTCTAACCAGGAATTGGCAGCAAAAGTTGCTGATAAAATGGGTATTGAACTTGGAAAATCAAGTGTTCGTGAGTTTTCAGATGGCGAGATTCAAGTTAATATTGAAGAGTCTATCCGTGGTCATCACGTCTTTATTCTTCAATCTACAAGCTCTCCTGTAAATGATAATTTGATGGAAATCTTGATCATGGTTGATGCGCTAAAACGTGCGAGTGCTGAGACAGTTAGTGTTGTCATGCCTTACTATGGTTATGCACGTCAAGACCGTAAGGCTCGTTCACGTGAACCAATCACATCTAAATTGGTTGCTAATATGCTTGAGGTGGCTGGTGTTGATCGTCTTTTGACTGTGGACCTTCATGCTGCCCAAATTCAAGGATTCTTTGATATTCCTGTAGACCATTTGATGGGTGCTCCTCTTATTGCTGATTACTTTGATCGTGCTGGTCTTACTGGAGATGATGTAGTTGTTGTTTCTCCGGATCATGGTGGTGTGACTCGTGCGCGTAAATTGGCACAATGTTTGAAAACGCCAATCGCTATCATTGACAAACGTCGTAGTGTTGATAAAATGAACACTTCTGAAGTTATGAATATCATTGGTAATGTTGAAGGTAAAACATGTATCTTGATTGATGATATGATTGATACTGCAGGTACTATCTGTCATGCGGCAGATGCGCTTGCTGAGGCTGGTGCAACTCATGTCTTTGCATCATGTACACACCCTGTATTGTCAGGTCCAGCACTTGATAATATTCAAAAATCTGCTATTGAAAAACTTGTCGTGCTTGACACGATTTATCTTCCAGAAGAACGATTGATTGATAAGATTGAGCAAATTTCTATTGCTGATTTAATTTCTGAGGCAATCATTCGTATTCATGAAAAACGTCCGTTGTCACCATTGTTTGAAATGGGCCATAAATAGACTAAAGCTAGCCTAGGCTAGCTTTTTTGGTGTTTAAATGCGTTTGAGTTTTTGATATAATGTAAGGCATAATTGCAAAGAGGTGACCGTGATGGATTTAACACAACGTTTTAATAAAAATTTAGATAAGATTGAAGTTTCAATGATTCGTCAGTTTGACCAATCAATTTCAGATGTACCAGGGATCAAAAAGTTGACACTTGGTGAACCTGATTTTACAACTCCAGATCATGTAAAAGAAGCTGCTAAAGCTGCTATTGATGCTAACCAGTCGCACTATACAGGTATGGCAGGTCTTCCTGTCTTACGTCAAGCAGCTGCGGATTTTGTTAAGGAAAAATATAATCTTACTTATAACCCAGATAATGAGATTTTGGTGACTATTGGGGCAACAGAAGCCCTTTCTGCGACTTTGACAGCTATCTTAGAACCTGGTGATACAGTTCTTCTTCCTGCACCAGCATATCCTGGATACGAACCTATTGCTAATCTAGTTGGTGCTGAAATTGTTGAAATTGATACAACTGCTAATGATTTTGTTTTGACTCCAGAGATGTTAGAAAAGGCAATTTTGGAGCAGGGAGATAATCTTAAAGCAGTTTTGCTTAACTATCCAACCAACCCAACTGGTGTGACCTATTCGCGTCAACAGATTTCAGATTTGGCTGAAGTCTTGAAAAAATACGATATTTTTGTTGTTAGTGATGAAGTCTACTCTGAGCTAACTTATGTGGATCATCATGTCTCTATTGCGGAATATTTACCGGAACAAACGATTTTGATCAACGGCTTGTCTAAGTCTCATGCGATGACAGGCTGGCGTATTGGTTTGATTTTTGCACCAGCAATTTTGACGGCTCAGTTGATTAAGAGTCACCAGTATTTGGTGACGGCTGCAGCTACTATGGCACAATTTGCAGCTATTGAAGCCTTATCTGCTGGTAAGGATGATGCACAACCAATGAAAGTTGAGTATTTGAAACGTCGTGATTATATTCTTGAAAAAATGTCTGAACTTGGTTTCAAGATTATTAAACCTGATGGTGCTTTCTACATCTTTGCTAAGATTCCAGAAGGCTATACTCAAGATTCCTTTAAGTTCTGCCAAGACTTTGCACGTGAAAAGGCTATTGCGATTATCCCTGGTGTTGCCTTTGGGAAGTATGGTGAAGGCTATGTTCGCTTGTCATATGCAGCTAGCATGGATACTATTGAAACAGCTATGACTCGTTTGAAAGAGTTTATGGAAGAACATGCAGAAGCTTGAGAGTAGAGGGCTTGTCCTCTTCAATCGTAATTATCGTGAGAATGATAAACTAGTTAAGATTTTTACTAAGCAAGCTGGAAAACGGATGTTTTTTGTTAGAGGTGGTGGGGCAGGTAAATTAAGTGCTGTCATTCAACCTTTGACCATCGCTGAATTCATGATGACTGTAAATGATGAAGGTCTATCTTTCATAGAAGATTATAGCCAGGCAGAGTCCTTCAAGGAAATTACAAGCGATATTTTCAAGTTGTCTTATGCGACTTATTTGGCTGGATTGACGGATGCCGCTATTGCTGATGGTATGGTGGATGAGCAATTATTTGCATTTTTGGAGAAGACGCTTGAATTAATGGAAGAAGGTCTAGATTACGAAATTCTGACTAATATTTTTGAGGTTCAGGTTTTGGACCGTTTTGGTGTAAAATTGAATTTTCACGAGTGTGTCTTTTGTCATCGTGTAGGGCTTCCTTTTGATTTCTCGTATAAGTACTCAGGTTTACTTTGTCCAAATCACTATGCAGAGGATGAAAGGCGTAGTCACTTGGACCCTAATGTGCCTTATCTTTTAGATCGCTTTCAGGGACTTTCGTTTAAAGAATTGAGAAGCATATCTGTGAAGGATGACATGAAACGAAAGTTGCGACAATTTATTGATGAGCTCTATGATAATTATATTGGGATACATCTTAAAAGTAAGAAGTTTATTGATAATCTAAATTCATGGGCTTATATCATGGATAAGGAAGATAGTGCTGATTAGGCATTGTCTTTTTTTGTTTCACGTGAAACAGTGAATCAAAGGTTTTCAGGCTCAGGGGTTAAAATGCAGGTCAGTTCGTGCTATAATAAGAAGATAATAAGCTGAAAGACTCTGCTGGAAATAGAAAATTGGATATGTCTATTTTAATTATAGATTGTTTGATTGATGAAAATTCGAGTCTATTTTTTTAGAGCAGAGGATGAGAGGGAGAATGCTATGCATGTAATTGCAGTTGATGCTATGGGTGGCGATAATGCGCCACAAGCAATTGTAGAAGGAGTCAATCAGGCTTTGTCAGATTTCAAAGATATTGAAATCCAGCTTTATGGTGATGAAACTAAAATTAAGACCTATTTGACAGCGTCTGAACGTGTGAGCATTGTACATACCGATGAAAAGATAAATTCAGATGACGAGCCAGCTAAAGCCATTCGCAAGAAAAAGAAAGCATCTATGGTTTTGGGTGCACAAGCTGTTAAGGAGAAAAAAGCAGATGCAGTGATTTCTGCAGGGAATACAGGTGCTCTCCTGGCAGCAGGCCTCTTTGTGGTTGGACGTATTAAGGGAGTTGAGCGTCCAGGTCTGATGTCAACAATGCCAAGTTTTACAGGTCAACCCTTTGATATGCTTGATTTAGGTGCTAATGCAGAAAATACAGCTAGTCACTTGCATCAATATGCGATTTTAGGATCCTTCTATGCAAAAAATGTTCGTGGAATTGCCAACCCTCGTGTAGGTCTACTTAATAATGGGACTGAGGAAACTAAGGGTGATAGTCTTCGTAAGGAAGCTTTCGAACTCTTGTCTCAGGAGCCCAGTATTAACTTCGTCGGAAATGTTGAGGCGCGTGAAATCATGTCTGGTGCTGCTGACGTTATTGTGTCTGATGGCTTCACAGGAAATGCGGTTCTTAAAGCAATCGAAGGAACGGGACTTGGTGCCATGAAGACTCTTAAGTCGGCCATCATGAATGGTGGGCTTAAAGCTAAGTTAGGTGCTCTTCTCTTAAAGGATAGTCTACAAGGTATGAAAAAGACTATGGATTACTCAAGTGCCGGAGGTGCGGTTCTCTTTGGTCTTAAAGCTCCCGTAGTAAAATGTCATGGATCTAGTGATGCTAAGGCAGTTTATTACACCATTAAGCAAGTTCGTACGATGCTTGATACTAAGGTAGTTGACCAACTAGTTGAAGCCTTTAGTCCGAAAGAGGAGGCTGAATGATGAGTAGAGTAGAAATTCTTCATAAAATGCAACTTGTTATTCAGGATCAGATGGGGAATAAAGACATTGTTTTAACCGAAGATACTAAATTAGATGACTTGGGTGTGGATTCAATAGAACTTATGGAATTCATTATTAATTTGGAAGATGAGTTTGCTCTTGAAATTTCTGATGATACTATTGATCATATGGATAAGGTAGCCGATTTGTTGGATTATTTGTCTGAGCAATTGAATAACAGATAAGCTAGTTAAACTTTAGTTTCTAGATTTCAAGTGAATCTAGTACTGCAGTTATGCCAGCATTTATAGTTCATATCTTATAGGAGTGGGACAAGAAACTAAATGTTACCTTGATTTAGTTCTGTCAGGCTCCTTTTTTTCTATACATTATTTATTAAAAAAATCTAAATAACCCACTAAACACGAACGATTTAATTTTACCTAAGTAACAAAGTTTGTTATATGTTGGTTTTTGGTTTTTTGTATGGTATAATGAAGAAGAAAAAACTTGAAAGGCGAACAATTCCATGTCAAACCAACTGATTTATACTGGGAAAGCTAAAGATATTTATAGTACAGAAGACGAAAATGTGATTAAGTCGGTCTATAAGGACCAAGCAACCATGCTTAATGGTGCTCGTAAGGAGACTATTAAGGGTAAAGGTGTGCTGAATAATCAGATTTCGTCTCTTATTTTTGAAAAATTAAATGCTGCCGGTGTGGCAACACACTTTATCGAACGTATTTCTGACACAGAACAACTCAATAAAAAGGTGAAAATCATTCCTTTGGAGGTTGTTCTTCGTAACGTGACTGCAGGTTCATTTTCAAAGCGTTTTGGTGTTGAAGAAGGAATAAACTTGGATACACCTATTGTTGAGTTTTATTATAAAAACGATGATTTGGATGATCCGTTTATCAACGACGAACACGTGAAATTCTTGGGTGTTGCAAATGATGAACAAATTGCTTATATCAAGGAAGAAACACGTCGTATCAATGAATTGTTGAAAGATTGGTTTGCACAAATTGGTCTTCGTTTGATCGACTTCAAATTGGAGTTTGGCTTTGATAAGGACGGCAAGATTATCTTGGCAGATGAATTTTCACCAGATAACTGCCGTCTTTGGGATGCTAAAGGTCACCACATGGATAAGGATGTTTTCCGTCGTGATCTCGGTAGCTTGACAGATGTTTATGAAGTTGTATTGGAAAAATTACAAGGCTTGAAGTAATTTTTTGAATTCCTCTCCAATGCAGTTTTTAAGTAGAAATAAATAAAGGAAATAAAATGGATAAACGTATTTTCGTTGAGAAAAAAGCTGATTTTCGTGTGAAATCTCACTCTTTAGTAAAGGAATTACAGCATAATCTTCAGTTGAAAACCTTGAAGGACCTTCGTATTGTACAGGTTTACGATGTCTTTAATTTGGCAGAGGATTTGTTTGCGCGTGCAGAAAAACATATCTTCTCTGAACAAGTGACAGATACTGTTTTGGATGAAGCTGCAGTGAAGGCTGATCTTGAGAAGTATGCTTTCTTTGCCATTGAAAGTTTGCCTGGTCAATTTGACCAACGTGCGGCCTCTTCACAAGAAGCTTTGCTATTGCTGGGTAGTTCAAATGATGTAACGGTGAATACTGCTCAATTGTACTTGGTTAACAAGGATATTGCTGCTAATGAATTGGAAGCTGTCAAAAACTACCTATTGAACCCAGTGGACTCTCGTTTCAAAGATATCACTGTTGGCATTGCGAAACAGGATTTCTCTGAGTCCGACAAGACTATTCCAAACTTGGATTTCTTTGAAACTTATACGGCTGAAGATTTTGCTAAGTATAAGGCAGAGCAAGGATTGGCAATGGAAGTGGATGACCTTCTCTTCATTCAAGATTACTTCAAGTCTATTGGACGTGTGCCAACTGAGACTGAGCTTAAGGTTTTGGATACTTACTGGTCTGACCACTGCCGTCACACAACTTTCGAGACTGAGTTGAAAAACATCGACTTCTCAGCTTCTAAATTTGAAAAACAATTGCAAGCGACTTATGACAAGTATATTGCCATGCGTGATGAGTTGGGACGTACCGAAAAACCTCAAACCTTGATGGATATGGCGACTATTTTTGGCCGTTATGAGCGTGCTAATGGTCGTTTGGATGACATGGAAGTGTCTGATGAAATCAATGCCTGCTCAGTTGAAATTGAAGTGGATGTCAATGGTGTGAAAGAACCATGGCTTCTTATGTTCAAGAACGAAACTCACAACCACCCAACTGAAATTGAACCATTTGGTGGTGCGGCTACTTGTATCGGTGGTGCCATTCGTGACCCATTGTCAGGTCGTTCATACGTTTACCAAGCTATGCGTATCTCAGGTGCTGGTGATATCACAACACCAATTGCTGAAACTCGTGCTGGTAAATTGCCACAACAAGTGATTTCTAAAACAGCGGCTCACGGTTATTCTTCATACGGTAACCAAATTGGTCTTGCAACAACTTATGTTCGTGAATACTTCCACCCAGGTTTCGTTGCTAAGCGTATGGAGCTAGGTGCAGTTGTCGGTGCGGCTCCTAAGGAAAATGTTGTCCGTGAAAAACCTGAAGCTGGTGATGTGATTATCTTGCTCGGTGGGAAGACTGGACGTGACGGTGTCGGTGGTGCGACAGGTTCTTCTAAAGTTCAAACGGTTGAATCTGTTGAAACAGCTGGTGCTGAGGTTCAAAAAGGGAATGCCATCGAAGAACGTAAGATTCAACGTCTTTTCCGTAATGGGGATGTGACTCGTCTGATCAAGAAATCAAATGACTTTGGTGCTGGTGGTGTCTGTGTGGCTATCGGTGAATTGGCAGATGGTCTTGAAATTGATCTAGACAAAGTGCCATTGAAATACCAAGGTTTGAACGGTACAGAAATTGCCATCTCTGAATCTCAAGAACGTATGGCCGTGGTGGTTCGTCCGGAAGATGTAGATGCCTTCGTTGCTGAATGTAACAAAGAAAATATTGATGCTGTTGTCGTTGCGACAGTGACTGAAAAACCAAATCTTGTCATGCACTGGAATGGCGAAACCATCGTTGATTTGGAACGTCGTTTCCTTGATACAAACGGTGTGCGTGTGGTTGTAGATGCTAAGGTGGTTGACAAGGATGTTAATCTTCCAGAAGAACGTCAAACATCTGCTGAAACCCTTGAAGCTGATACTCTTGAAGTTTTGGCTGACCTTAACCATGCAAGTCAAAAAGGTTTACAAACCATCTTTGATAGCTCAGTTGGTCGTTCAACAGTCAATCACCCACTTGGTGGTCGTTACCAAATCACACCAACTGAAGCTTCAGTACAGAAATTGCCAGTCCAACATGGAGTGACTCATACGGCTTCTGTCATGGCGCAAGGGTTCAACCCATATATCGCAGAATGGTCCCCATATCATGGTGCTGCTTATGCGGTCATCGAAGCAACAGCCCGTTTGGTTGCTGTTGGTGCAAACTGGTCTAAGGCTCGTTTCTCTTATCAAGAATACTTCGAGCGTATGGATAAACAAGCAGCCCGTTTTGGTCAACCAGTATCAGCTCTTCTTGGATCAATCGAAGCTCAGATTCAACTTGGTTTGCCATCTATCGGTGGTAAAGACTCTATGTCTGGTACTTTTGAAGAATTGACAGTACCACCAACCTTGGTTGCCTTTGGTGTGACAACAGCAGATAGCCGTAAGGTTCTTTCTCCGGAGTTTAAAGCTGCTGGTGAAAACATCTATTACATTCCAGGTCAAGCTTTGGCACAAGAAATTGACTTTGATCTTATCAAGTCTAACTTTGCTAAGTTTGAAGCTATCCAAGCCAATCATAAAGTCACATCTGCCTCAGCTGTTAAATATGGTGGTGTCCTTGAAGCTCTTGCCCTTGCAACATTCGGTAACCATATCGGTGTCACTGTAACCCTTGAAGATCTTGAGACTGCCTTAACAGCTCAATTGGGTGGATTTGTCTTCACATCTCCGGAAGATATTGCAGGGGTTGCCAAGATTGGACAAACAGCAGCTGACTTTACACTTACTGTCAATGGTGTAACGCTTGATGGACACAAACTTGACAGTGCCTTCCAAGGTAAATTGGAAGAAGTTTACCCAACGGAATTTGCACAAGCAACTGAGTTGGAAGAAGTACCTGCGGTGGCGTCAGATGCTGTTATCAAAGCTAAAGAAACAGTCGAGACACCAGTGGTTTACATCCCGGTATTCCCAGGTACTAACTCTGAGTACGATTCAGCTAAGGCCTTTGAAAAAGAAGGTGCAAAAGTCAACTTAGTACCATTTGTAACACTTAACGAAGAGGCTATTGTCAAGTCTGTTGACACCATGGTTGACAATATCGAAAAAGCTAACATTATCTTCTTTGCAGGTGGCTTCTCAGCAGCGGATGAACCAGATGGATCAGCTAAATTTATCGTGAACATCTTGCTTAACGAAAAAGTACGTGCAGCCATTGATCACTTCATCGAAGGTGGTGGTTTGATTATCGGTATCTGTAACGGGTTCCAAGCTCTTGTCAAATCAGGTCTTCTTCCATACGGTAACTTTGAGGATGCAAGCAGTACTAGCCCAACCCTCTTCTACAATGATGCCAACCAACACGTGGCTAAGATGGTTGAAACACGGATTGCCAACACGAACTCACCATGGCTTGCTGGAGTGGAAGTTGGTGACATCCATGCCATCCCAGTATCACACGGTGAAGGTAAATTTGTCGTGACAGCTGAGGAATTTGCAGAGCTTCGTGACAATGGTCAAATCTTTACCCAATATGTTGACTTCGAAGGTAAACCAAGCATGGATTCTAAATACAATCCTAACGGATCTGTTAATGCTATTGAAGGTATCACAAGCAAGAACGGTCAAATCATTGGTAAGATGGGTCATTCAGAACGTTTTGAAGATGGACTCTTCCAAAATATTCCAGGAAGCAAAGACCAACACCTCTTTGCCTCAGCTGTGAAATATTTTACTGGGAAATAATCGAGCGTGGTGAGCTCATTAGGGATATTTTTCACTACAGCAGTAGTCTTAGAGAGCTTGAAAATGATGCATTTTTGAGTTCAACACTTAGAAAAAGATGTTAGAAATGTCTGCTTTTGTTTAGGCTAGCTAAGGAAAATATCAAAAATAAAAGGTATAAAAAATGACATACGAAGTTAAATCTCTTAATGAAGAATGTGGTGTTTTTGGTATCTGGGGTCACCCAGATGCTGCCAAATTAACTTATTTCGGACTTCACAGTCTCCAACACCGTGGTCAAGAGGGAGCAGGAATTCTCTCTAATGATGCGGGCCAATTGAAGCGTCATCGTGATATGGGGCTTCTCTCAGAAGTTTTTCGTAATCCAGCCAATTTGGACAAGTTGACTGGTACAGCTGCTATCGGTCATGTCCGCTATGCGACTGCTGGTGAGGCTTCTGTAGATAATATTCAACCTTTCATGTTTAAGTTTCACGATGGACAATTAGGTCTTGCTCATAATGGAAACTTGACTAATGCAGAGTCACTTAGACGAGAGTTGGAAAAGAATGGGGCTATTTTTAGCTCAACTTCTGATTCAGAAATCTTAGCTCACTTGATTCGTCGTAGCCACAACCCATCATTTATGGGTAAAGTTAAAGAAGCTTTGAATACTGTTAAAGGTGGATTTGCTTATCTTCTTATGGTTGAGGATAAGCTCATTGCAGCCTTGGATCCAAATGGGTTCCGTCCACTTTCTATTGGTAAGATGGCCAACGGTGCTATCGTGGTTTCATCTGAAACTTGCGCTTTTGAAGTGGTTGGAGCAGAGTGGATTCGCGATGTAAATCCAGGTGAGGTTGTTATCATCGATGATAATGGCATCACTTACGATACCTATACAACGGATACGCAATTGGCTGTTTGTTCGATGGAGTATATCTACTTTGCCCGTCCTGATTCAAATATCCAAGGGGTCAATGTCCATACAGCTCGTAAACGTATGGGTGCTCAATTGGCACGTGAGTTCAAACATGAAGCAGATATTGTCGTTGGTGTGCCTAATTCATCACTTAGCGCAGCCATGGGATTTGCGGAAGAATCAGGCTTGCCAAATGAAATGGGCTTGATTAAAAACCAATACACCCAACGTACCTTTATCCAACCAACACAAGAATTGCGTGAGCAAGGGGTTCGTATGAAGCTCTCTGCCGTATCAGGTGTTGTTAAAGGAAAACGTGTGGTTATGATTGACGACTCTATTGTACGTGGGACAACATCACGTCGTATCGTTAATTTGCTAAAAGAAGCAGGAGCAACAGAGGTCCACGTAG
>OBZM01000274.1_pt1 | contig 13445 bp, 26 predicted proteins | sample 1476941 | NCBI WGS metagenome assembly OBZM01 (sample SAMEA2580243, study PRJEB22360) | human gut metagenome | biome: human gut; feature: human-associated habitat; material: faeces | place: Denmark | collected 2008/2010
TGTCCACAGGATTCTCACCGATCCACCCGTTCGAGACGGCGTAGTCAAAGATGCCCTTGAGGACGACTTTCATGATATTGCGGATGCTTCTCGCGCTCAGCGGCTTCGAATCACGTCCGTCCGGCAACGCGGCCGGATAACCACCGTCCATGAGCTGTCCGACCCACTCCTGCAGCATGTCAGGGCGAAGCTCACGCAACGTCATGCCACCCCATTTGGGCAGGATGTACAGGCGCAGCTCCCTCGCATACCGGCCTGCGGTGCCGGGTTTCAGATCAACCTTCGACGCGAGCCATTCGCCGGCCACATCATCCAGGACACGAAGCTCCTGACGAGGATCGCGGTAGCGTCCCCGCCGGATGTCGTCCTCCATGGCCGCGGCATATTCCTGCGCTTCAGCGAGCCTGGCGAACTGCTTCACCCTCTGCACACGTCTACCATCCTTGACGATGGTCCAATGACAACGCCAGCGCATCCCGACCCCATAACGGCTTTTACGCCACTTCTCAGGCACATTGGCCTTCATCGGATCGCGTGAGTTCGCCAAAGAGCGTTTGGCCGCGCGACTCGGCGGATTGCCATCATCGTCATTCTTGAGCCACAGATCATCAATGGTCACTTTCATGGCGCTTCTTCCCACATGTTCTTCACCACGGCGCTCGCGGTATTCGTAGACACAGGCGGCTTTTAAGTAGAGTCACGACAATCATTGAGCTGTACATCGGGACTCGAACTATTTTCAAATAATGCTGTTATAGAAGGCGGCGCACCTCTTCGCGAATCTGCTCAGAGTAGGCATAGATACCATTAAGCGTATCGATAGGCATGCGCTCGCAGTTTTTGTTTTCGTCGAAAACACCGAGATATTTCTGCTTAGTGTTGAAATAAAGACGAACAATTGGCTTACGGTTGTTATCGTCGAGGAATATTGCGCAGTATTTCTTTGCATCTCTCATCGTTACACGTTCCGGATCCACATCGCTGCATGCGATGGCTTTGATGATTCGGTAACCGGCGATTTCCTCCTCGGTGGTGACGATTCCATCGTCGTCGTTGCCGTCGGATTCGTCTCCGTCGTTTGTTTCCTCGTTTGCGTCTGGCTCGATTGTGTCGATCTTGATATCATCCGCGCCGAGTGCCGTCTTGAGTCGATCGTTGACCTGATCTGACAGATACTGCTTCAGCGCCTTCGCCACCAATGGCCTGAACTTCTCCATGACCGACGCATAGAACGCGCCTTCGTACACGTGCGAGGCGAGCAGCTTTACGAACTCGTCCGACGGCTCTTTGAACTCGTCGCCGACGGCCCTCTTGAGTGCACCTACGTATTTGAGCTCTTCGGCACTGCTGGCGATGGAATCAAGGTCGAACGCCGGCTTGGTCAGCTTCTGCAACGCCGGGATTATCGTCGGATCGATATCCAATAGATCCAGCACCAGGAACGGCTTCGAGTCCATGCGGTTCGGCTCATCAATGTCCATGTAGAAATTCCATACCTGGCCGTTGGTCAGAACACCGATGCGCGCGTTCGTCACCGCGAAATACCGGTACAGCTGGCTTGCGTTCTCCAAGCTGAGCGGTACGCCAATCTTCTTGCATTCGATAAGAATCTGCACTTGACCGTCATGCACGAGCGCGTAATCAACCTTTTCGCCTTTTTTGACCCCAACGTCGGCGGTGAATTCCGGCACGACTTCGGTTGGGTTGAACACGTCATAACCGAGTACTTGACCGATGAACGGCATGATGAACGCGTTCTTCGTGGCTTCCTCTGTTTCGATGCCCTCTTTGAGGTCGCGTACCTTTGCTGCGACCTGGTTAAGGCTCTCTTCAAATTCCATTGTTCTCCCTTCCTATCTGGTTTTAATGGAATCTTCGATTTTGATGCGGTCGGCCCACTTATCGATGTCGATATCTTCGTGAGATGTCTCAAAATCGCTTACAACTTCTGGGTCTTTGCTGAGTTCATCCGCATCGGCGATGATCTGCGCCAGAGGTGTTCGCAACGCCGTCGAAATGCGTTGCAATTGCTCATAATCGGCAACGGTGTTCAGTTCGAGGATCCTCCGTAACGTCCCGTAGGGGACGCCTGATTTCTCAGCGAGCGACTTTACTTTCAGTTCTCTTGTCGCCATTGCCCGTTTGATCGCTATCGACAGCGCCTTTGATTCGATAGTCGGGATTTTCTTTCCTGTTGCCATGTGTTTAGATTACGCCATTTTCCCCGTTTTTTGTCTCATATGAGACACGCCGAGTTTTGCATAAGGCAAATATTTATTTATCATGTCTCATATGAAACAAATAAGTCTTAAATAAAACTTTGGAGGTTTGGTTTGAAGCAAATTGAAAATGTGACATCTCGACAAATTGGTGATGTCCTCAAGAGCACCATAAAACACGCTGGGCTCACGCAGGATGAGGTCGGAATAAAGGCAGGCATTCCACGCAACAGTCTCAACCGCAAACTCAATGGCGGGACGTTCAACTTCGACGAGCTTGTCCGCATCAGCCAAGTCACCGGACGCAAGCTCTCCGACATCATCAAAGACGCCGAAGCGCTCGCCGACGCGCTGGAAAACGCGACAGCCAACAATGCCAACAGCAAGGAGGAGAACTGAAATGAACACGTCGTTCGATATCACCGACATCGACTGCGCGCCCAAAGAACTCGAGGACGCTCTGGGCGTGAGCGGGAGAACGCTCTTCGACCCCAGTGAGCATCCGATCCATGTGGACATATGGGACGGCAAGGCATACGTGACCTTGGCTGAAATGATCGAGCTCGAAGGCGACGCACTGTGCCACTTCCTGGCTATCGTCTTTCCGGCATCGCCATCGGCAGGCCCATACGTTCCGTCGCCTGCGGGGAATCGAGCCAACTGATGATGACATTATCCGCTCGCCCAAGAACGGCGGCGACGAACTCGAACTTGCGCGACGACCCCTTTGCCATGTCGCCCAACACAACCGGTTCGCACCCATCGGCCTCCAAGCGCACGTCATACGCGTCGAACGTGTTGTGGTTCCTGATCACGAACATGACGTTGTTCGGGCTCGGACTTGGATGCTCGATGACCCAGTCCGGAACGGACACCTTGCGTTCCAATAGATTGACCTGCCTATGCAGCGAATCCGAAGAGTCCCGCATGGCGTCCAGTTGCTCCGAGAACAGCGAGAGACGTCTTTCGAACCTTTCCGTATCGGTCCTCCCACTATTCGCGGCCCTTCTCCCGGTGATGACCCAACCGGCGACGGATACGCCGATAGTCACCACCCATCCAGCGATGGTCACCCATAACCCATTCATCGATTCTTCTCCTAACTGTTCGGCCCGCACGTCGCAAATGCGGGATGACACCGATTTTAGGAGAGGGCCGGGCGGTTCTCCTAACGCCGCCCGGCATCACACACGCAAAGGAGGCGCGTGATGGATGACAAAGAGGTGTTCGCCGCATTGGCGGCGGCGTTGAAGCCGATGAACACGACGAAGGACATCGCGGACAACTGCGGCATCAAGGAAGGCACCCTGGCGTACTGGCGTAGCGCGGGCATCGGCCCGAAGTTCGTGAAGGTGGGACGAATCGTCATGTATCCGAAGGAGCAGATGATCGCCTATTTCGCGCAACACCTGTACCAGTGCACGGCCGAATACGAGGAAGAGGTGGGCGCGTGATGACCGACAACGACTGGCGTACCGATACCCCGTGGCCTGACCCATGTGAAGAAAAGGAGGACAAATGAACGCCATCCGCAAAACCTGCGTCGAAGCGATATTCAGGGAATTTGAGGACCATGGCGACGCCATCAGTCCGGCCTGCGGCGACTTATGGGACGAAATCGAAGCAAGGCGTTCGCTCGGTCACATCGTCGGATACATCGACCTCGACGTGCCCGACATCGTGGACATCGTCATCGACACCATCAACAAGGAGCTGTGATGGAATCAATGCCTCTGGCTGTTGGTCAGGCACTGCTCGACTTCGTCGTTGCGACTGGCGCCGTGCTCCGTAGTGTAAGCGACGTGGACCGTCACACGACAGGATCCACGTCCGAAGTAGGTGAAGCCGGGTTGGGCGTTCAGACGGTCGATGCCGGCCTGGTCTTCGAATATCTGCTTGGAGAAGAACTCGCTTTCGAGCGCGACCTCTCCGAACGGCGCAACCTCGTCGACGTGCCGTTGCGCAACGGTCTGGTCTTTAAAACGGACGAACACGGACACGTCTCGTGCTATGTCGGGGCAATCGTTGACAAGGAAGACGGTCGATGTTTCTCCATCGTATTCGACCCGCCACTTGTGGACCGTCTGGTCGGCGGTGACGGACAACGCCCGCTGGCTGATCGAGTTCGCGTCTGCAGCTATCTCGTTCGCCTTTCCTGCAAGGCGGTTGGCCTGCTCGGCGGCATGCTTCGATTCGACGGCGATCCGGTTGGCTTCCTCAGCCGAGCCGTTCGCCTGCTCCGAGAGCTTGTTGCCATGGCGCGCCTGGAACAAGGCGACACATCCGGCGACACCGCCAACCAATCCCGTGATGGCGCCAACGACGCCGGTGACCGCATTGATGTCCATTCCACTGATTCTAAAGCGGAGGCAAAACGATGAAAGCTCTTGCCCGCATCATCCTGCGACAGCTGCTGTTCGCGCTCTGGCTCGCCGCCATGTGGGTGCTGTATTGCACGCCGGCGTGCACGCACCCGATCGAACATCTCATCGCCGCGCCGTTCGCGGTGCTCATCCCGACGGCCGTCATCATGCGTCGCCTGTGCTCCGACCCCCGCTTCATGCGATGGCTGGACGAGCAACGGCAGTGACGGCAGTGAAGGACTTGGACGGTTCCGCACACATTGCGGCATGGACGTGGTTCGTCATGCGCGGCCATGCCGGAACCGCCCGCGCGTCAAGGAAAAGACGTTAAAACCAGCCGGACGGGTCATCTTCTCTCTTCTCCTCCCGTCCGGCCTTCGCCGGGGCCCGCGAACGGATGCGGGCGCCATGGATCGGCGTGTTCAGGTCACGCCGGCGGATGGATGCGCGGTTCGAATCCGCGCCCCGGCACGACATCAATCCAAAGGAGGCAAACGTTGCCAAGCAAAACACCAAGCAGGCCGGAAGGCGAGAAGTGGTTCGAATGGCCGCTCACACCCGCCAGCGTCGGCATGACGGGCGCCGGACTGGTCGGCGAACTGTACGAGACCATCAGCGCGCTCAACCGCGACCGGGGCTGGAACCTCACCATGGTCGCGCCGGCGCGCTTCGGCGAGATCGTCATCGACCGCGAGGCCGGATGTCTGCGCGCGAAATGCGCGTGGAAGGCCAAGGATCCAAGCCAGCTCGGCCCGGAACCGGCCGGATATGTGAGAGGGGAGTGACATGGCCATCGGGGAGACCGTCATCACCATCGTCGGCAACCTCACCGCGGATCCTGAACTGAGAACCACCGGCCAGGGCGCGCAGGTCGCCAGCTTCACCATCGCAAACACCGCGCGCGTCTATAACAAGCAGACCGGCCAGTACGAGGATGGGCCGGCGTTGTTCATGCGCTGCTCGGCATGGCGTGACATGGCCTCGCATTGCGCGCAGAGCCTTGCGAAGGGCATGCGCGTAATCGCGCAGGGACGCCTCCAACAGCATTCCTATCAGGCGCAGGACGGCACCAACAGAACCGTCATGGAACTGCAGGTTGACGAGATCGGCCCGAGCCTGCGCTACGCCACCGCGCAGGTCAGCCGCATCAGCCGACAGCCGCAAGGTCCCGTCTACGGCAACCCCGCCTCTCCACAGCCGACGACCGTCAACACCGGCGCCGGCGGCTGGAGCCAACAGCCGCAGCAGACGCAACAGCCCACGCAACCGGCTCCGCCTGCGGATGATCCGTGGAGCGCGCCGACAGACGGCCAGTCATCATTCGGAGAATTCGGCAAGGCCGACGGCGAGCCGGACTTTTAAGGACAAGGAGCATCAATGAAAGCCACAGAACAGCAGGCGCTCATCCCGCAGGAAGCCACACCGGACCTGCTCATCGACCTCATCGGCAAGACGCAGCAGGTCACCAAGGCCGCGGCCGTCGTGCTCAAGGCATGCCGCAACGTCATGGACACCAAAAACAAGCAGGAGCACATCGACAAGTGGGGCGGCATGCACGCCATCACCGAGGTCGTGTACGACTGCGCAGACCTCGCCCAGCGCATCCTGGACGCCGGTCTGGCCATGGAGAGCATGTGCGCGAAGCCGGCCACGTCACGGCAGATGATCCTCATCGACGACCTGCGCCGCAGTCTCGACATGGACGATGGCGACGTGGAGGCGACCGTCGATCCGGACACCGGCGAGATCGACTGAACCACAGGAAGGAGAAGAAGAGATGTGGTTTATTGTCGACGACCAGATGGCCGACGACAGGCGCATCCGCCGCCTGCCGCTCGCCACCGTGGGACTGTGGGTCAAACTCTGCGTCATCCACTCCAAGGGCATCTCGATGCAGGCCAAGGACCCGGCCGCGTATCCAGGCCACTTCGACAAGCTCGACCTCAAGGACGCCGGCGGCACCATGAAACAACTCCAGCAGCTCATCGACATGGGGCTCATGGAGGAGCACGGCGGCGGCTGGAGGCCCGTCTACGCCGAAGGCATCTGCAAGGAACCCAAGACGCTCACCGAGGAACAGCGCGAGGCCCGGCGCAAAGCCGGAAGCAAGGGCGGACGGCGTAAGGCCGCCAACCAAAAGGCCAAGCAACCGTCTAGCAACTTGCTAGCAAACAGCCAAGCGAACGGAGAGCAAAACAGTAGCGAGACAGGTAGCGAAACGTCTAGCAACTTGCTAGAGGACAGCCAAGCAAAAACATGGCATAAAACCGATACCTATACCGATATACCCTCTCCGACCCCTCCCGCCAGCACCTCGAAGCAAACCGATACGCCGGACGCCGGCTTCGACCGTTTCGCCGAAGCCTATCCCGGATCCGTCGGCGCAGGCCGCAAGACCGAAGCCGAAGCCAGAGCCCTGTACGCGGCCATCGCCGGAAACCCCGTCGAACTCGGCCGACTCCAGACCGCGCTCCGCCGCTACAAGCGCGCCGTCAACGACGGCCAAGTCCGTAGCGGCCACATCCCACGGCTCAACACATGGCTCCGCGACCAATGGGAAACCTGGGCACCCGAGCCAATCTCGCCGCCGCCAATCCACAAGCACACCTGGAACTGCGAACACGTCCACCAGCTCATGGATCCGCATGAGGACGAATACGACCACACCGGAAGCCTCCGCAACGGCAATCCAAGCGAATGGTGGAAGGCATGCCAGGCGTGCGCCGAAGAACTCAACAACCAAGAAACCAGCAAGGAGAAGCAATGAGCAACTACCAAAGCAACCAGATCAAGCTCATCAACACGAGCCTCATCGACCCACACCCGGACAATCCACGCAAGAACATCGGCGACGTGACCGACCTCGCGGACAGCATCAAAACCAACGGCCTCCTCACGCCCCTCAGCGTCGTACCCAACGGCGAGCGCTATCGTGTCATCGCCGGCCATCGTCGTCTCGCCGCATGCAAGCAGGCCGGCACCGGAGCCGTCCCATGCTTCGTACTTGACCTCGACCCATTGCAGCAGTTGGAGGCCATGGTCACCGAGAACTGCCAGCGCGAACAGCTCACCGTGTTGGAGGAGGCCGACGCCATCCAGGGCATGCTCGACCTCGGAGCCACCACCGCCGACGTGGCGCACAGGCTCGGCAGGAGCGCCGACTACGTGCGAGACAGGGCCAAGGCCGCCAGCATCGACAACGAGGTCAGAGCATCCCGCGACGATTTCAGCCAGCTCACCATCGGCCAGCTCGTGGCCATAGCGCGATACGACGGCCGTCCGGATCTGCAGAAGAAGCTCGCGCAGGCGGCCGGCACCTCGAACTTCGACTACACCCTCAGCCGCATCGAACGCGATGAGAACGACCGGCAATGGATCGAATCGGTCGCCGCGCTCCTCGTGGAGTCCGACAACGGCATCAACCTCATCCCCGACCCCGAAAAGCCCTACAGCGACCCGGAATGGCGCTACGCCGGCTGCATGTTCCCATCCACCGGCACCCCCGAAGAAGCCATCGAGAAGATCCGCGAACTGAACCCCGCAGCCGTATCCATCCACACGGTCTCGCAGCAGGTCTACCTCTGGACCCGCCGCGACAAGACCGCCGACGCCGAAAAGGAAGCCCGACGAGCCGCCGAACAAGCCGAACGCGACGCCCGCAGGCACGCGCTCGAGGAATACGCCGCCGCATCCGCAGACAAGCGCATGGCATGGCTCCACGGCCATCTCCACGGCATCAAACGCGACAAGCTCGTCGAAACCACGGCCCGGCTCGGACTCCTGCAGACGATCGACCCGGACCCGACCGGCTTCACCAACGCCTTATCCACTTGGAACGACGCCGCATGCGCCCAGAAACAGTTCGCCACCATCGCCGGCATCAAACCGGAACAGGCGCTCGCGGAACTCCACACGCACCTCGACTCACCGGACTGGCCGACATACGCGGTCATGATCCTCACCGCCAGAATCGAATGGTTCATCAGCCCAAATGACTGGGACTGGAGTGGCGACGACAACGTCAGCCGCCGCATTCCCGGCTATTACCTGATCCTCCAAGACCTCGGCTATGAGCCATCCGACGACGAGACCGAACACCTCGACCAGCTTGTTGCCGCCATCACGGAAGAAGACGAGGAGGAAGACGAATGACCAAGGAACAGATCAACAGACTCGCCCAACTCATCACCGACACCGCGGAAACCGCGGCGAACATCGAACTCCAGGCGCTCGCCGGCGGCAAGGCCGATAACGGCATCGCCGCGATGGCCTCCGGACTAAGAACGAACTGCACTTCATGTCTGGTGCTGGTCAACGGCCTGATGCAGGAAGGAGCGCGTTGTGAGTGAGTTCGAGGACTCGAAGCGCATCGCTTTGGAACGCCAGGGCTGGCATTGCCTGCGCTGCGGGGCGAACATCCACGATCCGTCACGATGGCCTGGACGCTCCGGCCATCACCGTCAGCTGCGGCGGGCGGCGGATCCGGATGTGCGGCATAGTCCCGTCAACATCGTCGAGCTGTGCGGTTCTGGCACGACCGGCTGCCATGGGTGGGTCCATCAGCATGTGAAGGAGGCCGAACGCCTCGGGCTGATAGTCCCGTTCGGCAGGGATCCGCGCACCACACCGGTGCGCGACTGGCAGGGGATATGGCTCCGCCTCAACCAGGATGGCACCGCGACCCGTCTGACAGCCATGGAGGTCGCCACACTCGACATCGACAGGAGGGAAACGGAATGACCATTGACAAGCCCGACATGCTGCTGTGGATGGACGTGGAGACCACGGGGCTCGACCCGGACCATGACAGGATCCTCGAGGTGGAACTGCGTTGCACCGACATGAAAGGCGTGCTGTGCGTCGGCGGTTTCCACAGCGTCATCGGATTGGCGGAACGAAACGTCTCCATCACCGATGAGAACTTCAAGGCATGGTGCATGCACTGCGCCAACGGACTGCTCGAAGACGCTCTCGACGGCGGATATACGGAAGAGGCGGCGGCGAACGCGCTCGAGGAATACGTCGACAGCCTCGCGCAATCGTTCACCCTCCATCCGGCCGGCAGCAACCCGCAGTTCGACCTCGACTTCATCGGCCGACTCTGCCCGAACCTCCCGCTGCACTACCACCGCATCGACATGGCCACCATCCGCGACAGTCTCGAAGCCGCCGGCTGGGACGTGAGGCCGGAAGAGGAGACGCCTGCAGCCAGCGCCCACCGCACCGGCACATGCCTCGACCGCGACATCCGCCAATACGCGCGCCTCATCCGCGGACTCTCCGAATACCCGGTCCGATACGTCGCCACGGAAGCAGCAAGGTGATGGACATCGCAGCAGTGATCCTCCTATGCGCCGCCATCCTGATCGGCTGGATGGCCAACAGGCCATGAACCGTACCAACAATGAAAGGAACCTCGGAATGAAACAGACCATCAACCACATCTCCAACCGCGTCGGCGACTGGTTCGCCACGCTGTTCGCCCTCACCGCGCTGCTGCTCGTGCCGCACGCCATCATCCGGCCGATCATCGGCTACGGCCTCCACTACTGGATCCCCATCCAATGGCTCGCGCTGCACGCCGTGCTCATCACCCTCGCGCTCTGCGTCGCGCTCGCCGCCTACATCATCGCGGACCGCACCACCACGGAACCACCGGAAATATACTGAAAGGAGCCATCATGGCAGACCAGGGAAACGTCCCGATCAGTCTGGAGACGCAGAACAAGGTGGCCAAGGCCATCTACCTGCGCTGGCATCGCAACGGCCACCGCCATCCACGCCCATGGAACGAGATGGCCACGGAGGACAAGGAGCCATGGAGGCGCGTGGCCAAGGACGCCATCAGCACGTTCTTCGGTTCTCCCGAATTCCAGAACCTGCTCGACGACGTGTACGACGAAGGCTACGACGACGCCGAGAAGGACGCCAAAGGCAAGAACGAAGGCGTGCAGTGAGCGTCAACGTTCCACTGCGCAAGTGGCGGTCGGCCGACCCGGCCATCCTGATCGGCCGCCGCTGCATCGCCCGCACCAACGACGACGTCGTCATCGACGGCCGGCTCGAACTCATCCGCCGGCCGGACGGCGCCGCCACCCTCCGCTTCCAGGGCATCGGAAACGACATCATCGACCACGATTCGAACACATGTTCCAACAGCATGGGCGACGGCATCAGAAGCCTCGCCATCTACGGAAAGGAATGAAACCAATGAGAAACACCATATGCGCTGCCCTCACCGCCACAACCCTCGTGCTCTGCGCCGCGCTCGCGGGATGCGGCAATGCGTCCAAGACGTCGACCCCGGCCCACGCCATCGCCGCCACCGGCACCACATGCTCCAAAAGGTCCGGCGACGACATCAAGGAATGCATCGTCACCCTGACCGACACGAGGCAAGTGGTCTGCGTCGTCTACGCGGGCTACCAGAAGGGCGGCTTGTCATGCGACTGGAGCCATGTGAGCGGCGCGGACGAGGAACCACGGTGAAAATCAGAATCCAGGACGGCGCCATATACATCGCGCCGGAAGACGACGAGGAACGCCAAGTGACCGAAATCACCATCAACACCCTGCTCAGATGGGTGGCGAAACACGACAAGGAAAAGAGGCAGCAATGAACAACACGGGCGCAGACATCGTCATCAGCGCGCTCGACAAGCTCATCGACCAGGAACTCGCGGCAGTGCGCGCCGCATCCCGCGACGGCAACCGGCCGTTCTACGAGATTTCATCGACCCGGTATCACGCCTACCTCACCGCCAAGGATGAGATCAGAAAGGCGCTCGCCGATGCCGTGGAGGAACGGGATGGGTCGAATCCGTTCCTGCCGCAGCGTGACGAGTTGGTCACACAGGATATGCATATCTGTGATTTGTGTGGCAGGCGGTGCTCGAGCCCCGTCTATGCCGTGCATCTTGCCTATATGGATCAGGCGAAGACCGCCTCGGAGGTGTGCGCCGACTGCATGTGGCGGTTGAAGTTCAGTCCGGTCCGGACCATCTCGCTGGATGCCTACCGTCTTTTCGAGCAGTGGCGCCTGTCCCAATCGGAGGCCGACGAATGAAAGACCGGACTCCGCATCTGTGCCGGAACGCTCTCGGCACAGCCATCTGCGCCAGCAATGGCATCGGACCATCCCAGGATGCCGACCGGCGTATAGAGCATTGCGTCATCTGCGGCAGGTGGTGGAAGATCCACGCCGTCTCGCCGTACCTGACCATCTGGGCCGAAGTGCCAGCCTGGATGATCTGGCTGTTCTGGCACAGCATCTGGAAGACCGGCCATAAATCATCCCACGGAAAGGAACCGGAACAATGAGCGAGGAAACACTCGACCCGCCACTGCCGCCGATCGACGCGCGCACCGAAGCCGTCGCCGAACGCCTGTTCGGACTCAAATGGGCGCTCCGCAAGGACTCCACCGAAATCATCCACGAGGAATGGCAGACCGCACCCGAATGGATCCACGACGGATACCTGCGCCAAGCCATCGAAGTGCTCGCCACCGCCGACCAAGCGCAACCCGCGAGCGCCGACGGATCCGATTATGAGGAACGGATGCGCGTCGAATACCGTGAATTGACCGCTCGTGCCGGCAGGCTCAGGGACATGCTGCAGCGGTATGCGGATGGCACGCTTGACTTCGAACCCGTCTGTCCGATCAGCCTGTTGAGCAGGCAGCTCGACGTCATGGACGCATACGCCAATCTGCTCCGCTGCAGAGCCAAGATCGAACACGTCAACCTTGAAACCACCGAATAAGAAGAGAGGCCCCGCCAAGCCGGCAGAACCTCCAAGAAACCAACCACCATTCTAGCCGGAGACGGGATCACTCATGAACAAATGCCAACAATGCGGCGAACCAGCACAAACCACCCTCTGCAAAACCTGCGCCAAACACATGCGCCGACAAATCGCCAGTCTCGCCAAAACCATCCCCGAACTCCGCGCGCTCGCCGAACGCAAGGCGCACATTGGCGAGCGCTGTGGTGGTGTGCGTGGTGGTGAGCCTGGTCTGCCGGTGAGTGTGCATTGGTTGGAGGTGTATGAGGAGGCGGCCCGTTTGATGCTTCGGTTGGCTGGGTGCGTGGATTTGAAGTGGATGCTGTTGCCTGTCGAGGGGTGGCGTCCGGCGTATCGGGCGGTGTGCAGGTCGTGGTCGCGTGTGGTGTGTTCTCCGTCCGCGGGCGAGCTGGCCGATCGGCTGGACAGGATGCTCCGTCGTATCGACAGGTTGTGCACGCCCTCGGATGGTCGCGTGACCGTCGTGCAGTGTCCGGATTGTTCGGCGTCGCTGGCGGTGCCGCAGGGTATGCGGGATGGCTGGTGTCCCGCCTGCGGCGAGCGCCTCGATCTGGACATGCTGGTCTCCGGCCGTGTGGATGCCGCGGGCCGGGCCGTCATGACGTGCTCGCCTGCAGAGGCGGCGGACTGGCTGACCGATCGGGCCGGCCTGCGTACCACGCGCAAGCAGGTGTCGAACTGGCTGTCGCGCGGCAGGCTTTCGAAGGCGCGTCGATTGGGGCATGGCGTGTGGGAGTTCAACCAGGCCGAGCTCATCGAGGTGCGTAATCGCGCATAGTTGCGCATCCGGCTGAGTCCATGTATTCTGTAAAAGAACTTGCACCATGCCCGAAGGGGCTGGTGCTTTTCTTTTACCACCCAGCCCCTGTAGCTCAGCTGGCAGAGCAGCGGTCTTTTAAACCATGGGTCCTCGGTCCGAGTCCGAGTGGGGGCACCGCAAAAGGGAGGCGGCATGGACATGCCCATCGTCATCATCGGCTCATGCGTGGCGTTCGCCGCCTGTCTCATCACCCTATGGCTGATGCCATGAGCAATCCACGCTACCATAACGGCCACCG
>OBZM01000279.1_pt1 | contig 13229 bp, 10 predicted proteins | sample 1476941 | NCBI WGS metagenome assembly OBZM01 (sample SAMEA2580243, study PRJEB22360) | human gut metagenome | biome: human gut; feature: human-associated habitat; material: faeces | place: Denmark | collected 2008/2010
AAGCTTACCATGCTGCACGTGCCCTTAATCCAAACCTTATTATGCTTGGTGAGGGCTGGGTGACTTATACTGGCGATGAAAATAGCCCTGTTCAGCCTGCCGATCAGTCTTGGATGAAAGATACTGATACCGTAGCTGTATTTTCAGATGATATTCGAAACACCCTCAAATCAGGTTATCCAAACGAGGGGACACCAGCTTTCATTACAGGTGGCAAACGTGATATTAATAAGGTTTTTGACAATATCAAGGCACAACCAACTAACTTCGAGGCTGATTCTCCAGGTGATGTGATTCAATATATTGCTGCTCACGATAATTTGACCCTTTTTGATATTATTGCCCAATCAATCAAGAAGGATCCAAGCAAGCCTGAGAATAATGCTGAAATTCATCGTCGCTTGCGTTTAGGAAACCTCATGGTCTTGACCGCTCAGGGAACACCATTTATTCACTCTGGTCAGGAATACGGCCGCACCAAACAGTTCCGTGATCCTGCCTACCGTTATCCTGTGTCTGAGGACAAGGTGCCGAATAAGTCCCATCTCTTAGTGGATGAAAAGGGCAATCCATTTGATTATCCGTACTTTATCCATGATTCTTATGATTCTAGTGATGCCGTCAATCATTTTGACTGGACTAAAGCAACTGATAGTCAGGCATTCCCAGAAAATACGAAAACTCGCGCCTTTACCAAAGGTTTGATTGCCTTACGTAAGTCGACAGATGCCTTCAATTTCAAATCAAAAGCAGATGTGGATACTCGTGTGACACTATTGACAGTTCCTGGTCAGGGCAATGTGGCTCAAGAAGATTTGGTATTAGGATACCAAACTGTTGCTTCCAATGGGGATCGTTACCTGGTCTATGTCAATGCTGATAGCAAGGCTCGTCAGTTTGATTTGAGCAAGATTACAAATGGCCTATCCTATCTGGTTTTGGCAGATGGCAGTCAAGTCAATTTATCCGGAATTAGTGAGTTATCAGGTGTGACAATCAACAATCACATCTTGACCTTGGATCCACTAACAGCGACTATTATTCGTTTGACCAATGCTCAGACGCCAACTGCGGAAGTAGATCAGCCTTCTGAAAAGAACGGGTCATTTGCTGATAGAGATACTGAGTTAACAAAAACAACTGTTAAAACCTCAAGTCAAGAGGACCTTGTTGGAGATGCTGAACTTGTTAATCATGGCAATGGTCAGGCTAAGACTGAAGCTAGTCGTCAAACTGATAAGCAACTGCCATCCACTGGTGAAAAGACAAATCGTGGCCTCTTTTTAGCAGGTCTTCTAAGCATTCTTAGCCTAGGATTCCTTAGAAAACGTCGTACAAAATAATAAGTAGCAACAGGTTATTTCCTGTTGTTTTTCTTTTATTTAGAATCATTCTTATCTGCTCTTTAGAATAGTTCTTAAATAGGCTAAAACCGTTGACAGTGCAGGTTTCTTCTGTTAGTTTAGAATTATGTTCTCTTACATACGAGAGATCATTATTGACTTATCATCGTTCGTTTTTCATAAACATGAAAGCGGCGATTCACATATATATCGACAGATGTCGCACACTATCTTGAAAATAGGAGGCATTCATGAAAAAATTAAATAAACTTGGTGTTGTTCTTTTAGCATCGGGTCTTTTGTTAACGGCTTGTGCCAAATCTGGTAATTCAAGTAATTCAAGCTCAACTAGCTCAAAACTCACAGCCAGTGAGCAAAAGCAATTGAAGCAGGCTACAAGTGATTACAAGACTTTCATAGAAGGCGAAATTGATCAGCTTTTGAAAGATACTGAGGGATTCAGTGAAACCCTCAAGTCAGGAAATCTTGAAGAAGCTAAGAAACAATACCCATTAGTTCGTATGGCTTACGAACGTTCAGAACCAATTGCAGAAAGCTTTGGTGAGTCTGATGTGAAAATCGATTACCGTTTGGTAGATTACATGGATGAAAATAAATCAGAAGACGGCTGGTCAGGTTTCCACCGTATTGAACGCATCATGTGGCAGGACAACACGACGGATGGGACTGCGACTTATGCAGATCAATTGGTTAAGGATATCAAGGAACTCAAGGCTAAAATTGCAACTGTTAAAGTTACTCCAGATATTATGTTGACAGGAGCTGTAGACCTTCTTAACGAAGTAGCCACTCAAAAGATTACAGGTGAAGAAGAAGTCTTCTCACACACTGATCTCTACGACTTCCGTGCCAATATTCAAGGGGCTGAAAAAATCTTTGAACTCTTCAAACCATTGATTGAGAAGAAAGATGCTAAGCTTGTGAAGACTTTGGAAACAGAGTTCAAGAATGTGAATGGACTTTTGGACAAACACATGATTGATGATAAAAACTATAAGTCTTATACTGATTTGAGTGAAACAGATACTAAGGAATTGGCCGAAGCTGTAACGAAACTTGGTGAACCATTATCACAAATGGGTGTTATCCTAGATGGGAAATAAGAAAAATGACTGACGAAAAATTTTTAAATCGAAAAATGGACCGTCGTGAATTTCTTAAAAAAGCAGGTATTGGAGGGGCTGGTCTTGCACTTGGTCTTTCTGGTGCATCTGCTTTTTTCGCTAATCAGGATAGTTCAAGTAAAAAGGCTTATGATGGTGATGAAGATATCACTTTTTATGGTAAGCACCAGGCTGGGATTACGACTCCTATGCAGAAGGCTTGCTATTTGGTGGTATTAGATCTTCACACGACGGACAAAAAAGAAGTCATCCAGCTCTTTAAAGACTGGACCGATTATAGTAGTAAATTAGTCGAAGGGCAGTTGGTTCAAAAAAATAGTGCCAATGGGTTCTTACCACCAAAAGATACAGGGGAAACGGTCGGACTGAACCCCTATCGCTTGAGCCTGACGTTTGGTGTCTCTGCTAGCTTTCTCAAGAAATTAGGTTTGGAATCTAAACGTCCCAAGCTCTTTCGTGATTTGCCTCCTTTTCCAAAGGAGCAGTTGCAGGACAAATACACTGGTGGCGATATCGTCATTCAAGCCTGTGCCGACGACGAGCAAGTAGCCTTTCATGCGGTCCGAAATCTCATCCGCAAAGGTCGTAATAGCATCACTATGAAGTGGAGCAAGTCCGGTTTTGCGGCGATTGGTGACCGAAAAGAAACGCCTCGAAATCTCTTTGGTTTCAAGGACGGAACTGCTAATGTTACGACAGAAAAGGAATTTGACAAGGTTGTCTGGACTGATAGTAAAGATTGGATGAAGGGTGGCTCTTATATGGCTCTTCGTCTGGTACAGATGCATTTGGAGACTTGGGATCGTACCAACTTGCAGGAGCAGGAAAACACTTTTGGTCGCTATAAGGAATCGGGTGCTCCATTTGGGAAAACCAACGAATTTGATGAAGTAGATTTATCTAAACTACCAGTAGATTCACATGTTCGCTTGGCAAAAGAGCTAAATCTCCCTATTTTACGGCGGTCTTATTCCTATTCGGATGGAATCGATGAGAGAACAGGGCAATTTGATGCAGGCTTGATTTTTATCGCTTTTCAAAAAGATCCAAATAGTTTTGTTAAAATTCAGACCAATCTTGGTGCTGTAGACAAGATGAACGAGTACATCACCCATATCGGTAGCGGGCTATTTGCTTGCTTTGCTGGCGTGGAGAAAGGAGGCTACCTTGGTCAAGCACTCTTTGAATAAACTCCTCGTTTTGATTGGACTTCTAGCTCTATTTTGGACCTATCCAGTTGCTGCTGAATCCTATAGTGATCTCTATATCAAAATCACAGATGCAACAACAGCTGTTCAAAATAAAGATCAAGCTAAAGCTAAGGAATTGGTTGGTGAGATTAAGTCCGATTTCGAAACTAAAGAAAATCACGATTCCAAGGCTGGTAAAGAAGTCAGCAAGGCTCTTGATATTAAGGGCGATGTAACAGAAGAAGATTTAACCACTATCTCGTCAGCCCTTCTTAAATTTGAAAAAGAGCAAAATCCTGTTGACTTAGACGCAGAGAAGGAAAAACTAAATACTCGCCTTGAGCCATATTTCAAGAACTTACAGGATGCCATTACGGCTAAAGACCTAGCCGCGACCCGCAAAACTTACGGTGAATTAAATAATGCTTGGACACGAAATGAAGCTGTTGTCCGTGACCATAGTACTGCTTACTACGGTAAGATTGAGACGGCTATTTCACTTCTACGAAGCAGTATTGAGACGGAGCCTACTGATTTCACCAACATCCAGTCATCTTATGATGACCTTAAGGGTGGAATTGATGACTTCATCAAGGGCGTTCCTCTTGATAGTACAAGCTCAAGTTTAACCCTTAATGATGGTATTAAACTCTTGAAAAAGGCTCTAGGTCAATTCCAAGCAGGTGATGATAAAACAGCTGCGGCAACTATGAAGAAGTTCATCACTATCTGGCCAACCATTGAAGGAGATGTAAGCACAACTAATCCTAGCCTCTATACACGTGTGGAGAGTGAAACGCCTGTTATCATGGTTAAGGGGAAAGAAAAGGCTTATCAAGATAAACTCCAAGCCTTAATTACAGATTTATCTGCTATCGATACTAGCGCTTCTTATAATGCCTTTGATGCCATGTTGATTCTCTTGCGTGAAGGAGTAGAAGCCCTCCTCATCGTTATGGCCCTTGTGACAACTCTTAAGGCAGCCAAGATGCGTAAGGGACTCAAATGGGTTTATGGCGGAGCCCTTGCTGGTGTTCTTGCCAGCGCAGTTATAGCTGTTATCTTGCAAGTTGTCTTTCCAGCTGTGACCTCTGGGGCTAACCGTGAAATTATTGAAGGTGGCGTTGGTATCTTTGCAGTTGCGATGATGATTCTTATCGGAATATGGCTCCACAGCAAGTCTTCAGTTAAACAGTGGAATGACTTTATGGATCGTCAGATGAAGGCGGTGACAGCTACCGGAAGTTTTGTGTCAATGTTTGCCCTCAGTTTCTTGGCTGTTTTCCGTGAAGGTGCCGAGACAATCCTTTTCTATGTTGGTATTATCCCACGTATCACGACAGCTAATTTCTTGATTGGTATTGGTTTAGCCATTGCAGTTCTTGTTATCATTGCTGTAGCTATGACTAAAGCGAGTCACTATATTAAAGCACATCGTATCTTCTTTATTTTAACTTGGTTGATTTATACCCTAGCCTTTAAGATGCTCGGTGTCAGCATTCATGCCCTTCAGTTGACTAATATGATGTCTAATCATTTGATTAGTGGTTTCCCAACCATTGATTGGGCTGGTATCTATCCAAGCTTGGAAGTCTTGATTCCACAACTGATCTTTATTGTTATTATTGCCTTTGTGACGGTGAAACAGCATGGTAAGAAATAAGGATGAGATGACAATTGTTGAGCATCTGGTGGAATTTCGGAGACGCTTCATTGCAGTAGTCATTTGCTTTTTCCTAGTTTTTTGTATCACCTTGTTGTTCGCTGGGGAGCTCTATGCTTATTTGACAAGAGGATTTGACAAGCCTTTGTTAGTTCTAGGACCTAACGATATTCTTTGGATTTACATTAATCTAGCAAGTCTCATGGCTTTTACGGTCACTTTGCCTTTCACGACCTACCAGATTTGGCAGTTCGTGAAACCTGGTTTGAGGGATAATGAAGCGCGTGCTATCTTTGCTTACATCCCAGCAACCTTTGTCTGTTTTGTATTGGGTTTGGCTTTTGGTTATTATTTTGTGAGTCCAGCTATCTTAGAAGTGCTTTTAAAACTAGGCGAAGGGCTCTTTAATACGCAAATAACAGCGCAAAACTACCTCAGTTTTTTACTGCATACGACAGTGCCTTTAGCAGTTCTCTTTGAACTACCTGTAGTTGTGAGTTTTTTGACATCTATCGGCATAATAACACCAGTTTTTCTGACACACTATAGACGCTATGCTTACTTTATTCTCTTGGTTTTGGCGGTCATTCTGACACCAGCTGACTTTATTAGCGACTTGGCCATGACGGCACCCTTAATCTTACTTTATGAAGTTAGCGTAACGCTTAGTAAGCTCATTTATAAACGTAAACAAAGAAAATATAAAGATAAATAGAAAGGAAATCTCATGGGAATTCTACGTGATATCGGAGCCCCAGGACTTATCATCATTGTCCTAGGAGCCCTCCTCATCTTTGGTCCTAAACGCTTGCCAGAACTTGGTCAATCTATTGGTAAAATGCTATCCGAATTTAAAGCAGCTGTAAATAAGACCGATGATGATAAAAAAGACGAAGAAGACAAGACTAAAGACTAGGATCTCTACTTAGTGAATATCTTCAAGTTTCTTGACAATTATAAGCTTTTATGACATAATACTCTTGTATTGAATAGTAAGTCTATATCATAGGCAAGAAAAGACCCCAAGCTAACTTCCACATAAGCTCGGGGTCTTTTTTAGCACTATCTATCCTTGTTTAACCACTTGTCGATCAGACGAAGGATAACACCGACCACAATAGGTCCGATGATAGTTTTGAATAGTAAATCCATCATAGGCAAACTCACCTCCCTTCGTAGGCGGTGTCGAGGTGCCAAAGGATATTATATCATAGATTGAAAGAGATATGTTTAGTGAGTGATAGGAAGTATTAGTTAGAATGTAGGTTAATCATGCCAAACAAAAAATCAGCTCAAGAGGGCTGATTTTTTTATCTTACAAACTGATACGTTTTTCTGTTTCAGCGTCGAAGAAGTGACCTTTAGCAACGTTGAAAGTAAGGTTAACTTTTTCACCTGGATTATGGAAGTCACGCGCATCAACACGGGCAGCAAACTCAGTTTCTCCAAGTTTTAGGTAAAGCATTGTTTCTGCACCAAGAAGCTCTGAAACGACGACTTCAGCATCTATATTGGCATCTGGATATACTTCTTGAACGATTGGACGGCTTGAAACATCTTCAGGACGGATACCAAAGATAACTTCTTTACCTTGATAACCAGTTTCTTTCAAGATTTTAGCTTGACCTTCAGAAATTGCAATATCCAAGCCTTCAGAGTTAGTGATACGGTTTCCATCAACTTTGACATTGAAGAAGTTCATAGCGGGACTTCCTATAAATCCGGCAACAAATTTATTGGCTGGCTCATTATAAAGTTCTTGAGGGGTACCAATTTGTTCGATACGACCGATAGTACCAGAACCATCAGGGTTTTTAGTAGAACTCATGATAACGATACGGTCAGCAAGAGTCATGGCTTCTGTTTGGTCGTGGGTAACATAGATGGTTGTTGCGCCAATATTACGAGTAATTTTAGCAATTTCAGCACGCATGGTCACACGAAGCTTAGCATCCAAGTTTGAGAGAGGCTCATCCATGAGGAAGACTTTAGCATCACGAACGATGGCACGTCCCATAGCTACACGCTGACGTTGACCACCAGAGAGGTCAGCCGGTTTACGATCCAAGAACTCAGTCAAACCAAGGCTAGCAGCAGCTTCACGCACACGTTTGTCGATATCGTCTTTTTTATATTTACGAAGTTTAAGACCAAAGGCCATATTTTCATAAACAGTCATGTGTGGGTAAAGGGCGTAGTTTTGGAATACCATGGCAATGTCACGGTCTTTTGGTGATTTGTCATTAACAACTTCACCATCAATATAGAGTTTACCTTCTGTGATTTCTTCAAGTCCAGCAACCATACGGAGAGTTGTAGATTTACCACATCCTGAAGGCCCTACGAAAACGATGAATTCCTTGTCTTTAATGTCGATACTAAAATCTTCGACAGAGTAGTGAGTTGCATTTGGGTATTTTTTGTAAATTTTATCCAGTTTAAGAGTTGTCATATCATTAATCCTTTATTATTTAACTGATCCGCCGGTTACACCTTCAACATAGTATTTCTGCATGAAGATAAAGAGAAGGGTGATTGGGATGGCGATGATAATAGCACCTGCGGTAAATGGAAGGAACCATTCATTGATAGCGTCTTGGTTAAGCATTTGATAGAGTCCAAGGGCAACGGTATATTTATCCTTAACGTCACCGAGGATAACAGATGCAAAGATGAAGTCTACCCAAGGTCCCATGAAGGCCATGAGGGCAGTGTAGACGATAATTGGTTTAGAAAGTGGCAAGGTAATCTTGGTAAAGATTTGAAGACGAGTTGCACCGTCAATCATTGCTGATTCATCCAATGAGTAAGGAATGGTGTCAAAGAACCCTTTCGCAATGTAGAAACCAAGAGCTGCCCCAGCAGAATAAACCAAAACCAAAGATGTCAAGGTTTGTGTCAAATTGAGGGCTTTCAAAATGTAGTAGACCGCAATCATTGACATGAAACCAGGGAACATGTTTAGCACAAGTGCCAATTTCAAGAAGCCATTTCTGTGTTTGAATTTAATACGGCTAAGTGAGTAGGCCATACCTACGGTAATCAAAGTTGAGAGGATACATGTACATGTGGCAACGATGAAGGTATTGATGAACCATTTTCCAAATGGATAAGCATCGCTGGTAAAGAGTTTGATGTAGTTATTAAGAGTATAAGTCTTAGGGAAGAAGTACGGTACCGCATTAGCTCCTTCACCACGGAAACTTGTAAGGAAGATCCAGAGAATCGGAATCAACCAGATGACAGCTAGAACTGTCAATAGGATATAAGTACCAGTTAGGTAAAGATTTTTCTTACGTTTCATTATTTAGCAGCCCCTTCCTTGAATGAAGATGATCTTGTGTAGGCCAAGAGACTGAATGTTGCAGAGATGGCGAAAATCAAGATACCGATAACAGATGCCAAGTTATAGTCTTTAGCGCTAACAGTCAGTTTGTAGAGCCAAGTTACCAAGAGGTCAGTTGAACCCGCTTGATAGTATTCAGAATTAGTAGGTCCACCACCAGTAAGGAAGTAGATAACGTTGAAGTTATTGATATTACCGATGAATTGTTGAATCAATGATGGTGCCATAATCAAGAGAATTTGTGGGAAAGTGATACTCTTGAAAATTTGGAATTTACTTGCTCCATCAATTTCAGCTGCTTCAATCTGCTCAGTTGGCAAGTTCATGATGATACCAGTTGCGACCAACATTGTGAATGGAATACCAATCCACATATTAACCAAGATAATAGAGAATTTAGCCCAAACTGGATCAGTCAAGAATGGAATCGGACCACTTGTAAGATGCAAGGTTTGAAGCAAACCATTCAAAGGACCGTGGTCATTTAGGAAGTTACGCATCAAGAGAAGTGATACGAACTGAGGAACGGCGATAGTAATAACGAAGAGCGTACGCCAAACTTTCTTGAATTTTAGCCCCTTAGTGTTAAGCAAGAGGGCAAGGACAATACCGAAGAAGAAAGTAGTTGCTGTTGCGGCAACCGCCCAAATCAAGGTCCAAGTCAAAAGTGGAAAGAAAGTACCAGCCATACGACCTTGTAGGACTTCACCAAAACTTGCAAAGCCAACCCAGTCGAAAAGTGATTTAGGAGCTGGGTGATTGTGGTCAAAGTTTGTAAAGGCCAAACAAATCATGTAGATCAAAGGCAAGATGGTGAAGAGTAAAACACCAATCAATGGGATAGACATTAGCCCCATGTGGAAGCGACCATCGGCCAAGGTCTTAAAGTCTTCAATAAAGTTAGGTACCTTACGACCTGATTGCTTAAGAGCCATGAGATGGCGAGCACTTTTAAGGTTACACCAGTAAATATAAGCAAAGACTGCACAGAAGATTACTGAAGCAAGACCAAAAATCAACATGAGCATCGAGTTATCTCCAGCAACTTGCACAGTTAGCTTGATACCATTAACTTCTTTAATGGCTTCACCCTGTTCTTGAGTACCCAAGGTTATCATGCCTTGGAGAGCTGGGACAATTTGGATGACGAATGCCGCTAAAAAGGCAATCTCAGAGAGGAGGAAGAGCAAACCCTTGGTGAACTGTTTGTTGACCAAGTTTGCCAATCCCATTACCAGAAAGGATAATTTGACATCCCATGTACCTTCTTTGAAGACCTGGCGCATAGGAGTTGTGTCGTAGATTGTTTGTGACATAGATATCTCCTCAGATAAATGTATGATTAGTGATGTTTTTATTTTGTCTATAAGTCATAGATAAAGAGGCTAGGACCTTCACCTGCCTCTTTACCATCTCATTTGTAGGTTTCTTATTTAGCTGCTGCCAAATCTTTATCAAACTGTTGTAATTTAGTAAGGAATTGATCTTCCTTGATTTTACCGTTATAGGCATCACTCATAAGAGCAGCACTTTCAGTCCAGAAGACTGACATTTGACTGAGCTTAGGCATAACAGTTGTGTATTGGTCAGATGAACCCATCGTAATGACAGCTTGTGCAAGAGCATCCTTTTGAACGGCTTCAGAAGCTTGAACTTCTTTGTTAGCTGGGATGATATGACGTGATTCAGTAGTGAATTGGTTATTTTGACTGTCTTTGCTTGTCAAAGCTTGTGCCAATTGGTAAGAAGCAGCAATACGTTCAGCGTTACCTTTAGATGGTGTTTGGTTAACTGCGTAAAGTTTTACACCCATGAAGGCTTTTTGTTGAACGTCTTGACCACCGATATTAACTGTTGGGTAAACAGCAACACCAAGATTGTCTTTACCGACAGCTTTAGCAGCTGCAGCGTAGTCCCATGGTCCTGATTGGAAAGCATCAACAGAACCATCTTCGAATTTAGCCATCATGTTAGCTGAATCAACATTAACAAATCCTTTGTTGTCTTTTTGAGCTGCGATGAATTTAAGAACGTTCACACCAGCTTCGTTACCCCAGTTTGTCCCTTTCACATCTTCACCATTTTGACCAAAGAGTGTGTCACCAACTGAAAGGAAGAGAGGACCAGTTACATAAGCATTAACTTCTTTCAAGTTGCTACCAAATTTTGCTTTAGAAGTGATTGTTTCATATGATTTGACATCTTCTTCATTAAGCTTAGACTTATTGTAGTAAGTAACTTGTGTTTCGATACCATATGGGAAGGCGTAAGTTTTACCTTTGTATTGAGCACCTACAGCAGCTTGCTCAGTATCTTGATCAGCAATTTCTTTTGAGTATTGCTCTGGGATTTCTTGGATAGCTCCAGCGTCTACCAATTTACCGAGTTGGTCATGTGGAAGTGAGAAGACATCTGCAGCAGTAGAGGCATCCTTAGTCAAGTTTTCTTGAGCATTTGGATCTTCCATTTCAACCATGTCAACTTTATAGCCAGATTTCTTTTCAAATTGTGCGACTGTGTCTTTGTATGACTTCTTAGCACCTGTTGGTACCCAAAGTTTCAAAGTCTTACTATCTGAGCTTGAACTCTTGCTTGAGTTAGACCCACAAGCTACCAAGAGCGATCCAGCAACTAGTAATCCTGCACTACCAAGTAGCACTTTTTGCCATTTTTTCATTTCGAATTCCTCCAAAAAATTAGTTTACTGATACATTATGCAACCGTTTTCACTTTCTGTCAAGTGATTTGTTTTAAAAAATTAATTTTTTGCAATCGCTTGCAAAAATACTTGAAGTTCTCTGCTTAAATGCTATAATATTACCTTGATAGTAATTATATTGGGTAATTCTCCCACTTCAGCAAATTAGATTATGAATAGAAACGAGAGGGATATACATGGCTACAATTAAGGATGTTGCCAAGAAGGCTGGTGTCAGCCCTTCGACAGTGAGTCGAACGTTAAAAGATAATCCGGCTATTTCAGAAGAAACCAAGATTAAAGTCAGAGCGGCTATGGATGAATTAGGGTATGTTCCTAACATAGCTGCGCAAGTATTAGCGACTGGCTTAACACACAGTTTAGGTGTTATACTCCCGCCTTTAACAAATCGTGAAAATATTAGCCAACCCTTCTATATGGAAATTCTAACAGCGATTAACGAAGAAGCTAGTTGTAATTCTCAGGTTGTCAGCATCGCTACAGGAGCAACTTTAGATGAATTGGTTAAGCAGGTTAAACTGATGCATCGTCAAAAACGTGCAGATGGATTTATCATCCTCTATTCAGAAACAAAAGATCCTGTTAAAGATTATCTCTTAAAAGAAAAAGTACCTTTTGTAGTAATTGGAGCAGCAGTGGATAATACCAATAAAGTCACTTATATTGATAATGATAACAAGGCAATAGGTCAAGAAGCAGTTTTTTATCTAAATTCAAGAGGTCACCAAACCATTGGCTTTGTCACTGATGATCTTTTTGGTCAGGTAGGCCAAGAGCGTTATCAAGGTTATAAAGATGCTGTTAGTGAGTTGCATATAGAAAGCTTACCTGAACTTGTTTTCTCATCTCAGACGATTGATTCGTTTAAAAAGCACTTGCGAACTTTTCTACCTACAGCATTGGTTGTTAAAGATGATCTTGTTGCCCTTCGGCTTATCCAATGGGTAAACAATCAAGGAATAAAGATTCCGAAAGATTATTCTATTATCTCCATTAACAATTCTTCGTTTGCAGAAATCATGCATCCTTTCTTAACAACCTATGACATTAACATTCAGGAACTGGGAAAAGAAAGTGTTCGCAAATTAGTTGCTAACCTGAAAGATGAAAATACTGAGCCTCAGAAAGTAACTATTCCCTTCCATCTCATTGAAAGAGAAAGTGTAACATCTATATAAAAGGATCATAAAAAAAGGATCATAAAAAAATGGTTAGACAGAAGTAGTTCCGACTATTTTTTATATTCGAAGTTGACGTATTTTTCAGAAAACTAAGAGCCTGTGTATCTAAAAAAGCTATAATTTAGATATGAAAGCGTTTATTTCACGAACATTCATTCAAAAAAATATAAAAAAATCCCATTTTTTTGTTAAAAACTCTTGACTTATGCAAGCGTTTGCATTATAATTATAAGTGTAAAAAATAATTTGAGGTAAACTTTATGAACAAACGAGCAAGCGGTGTTTTGATGCACATCACATCACTACCAGGTGACTACGGGATCGGTTCTTTCGGTCAAGCAGCCTATGACTTTGTTGATTTCTTAAAAGAGACAAAACAAACTTACTGGCAGATTTTGCCACTTACTACAACAAGTTATGGGGACTCACCTTACCAATCATTCTCAGCGGTAGCAGGAAATACACACTTTATCGATTTGGATTTCCTTATTCGTGACAAATTTTTAACTAAAGCTGATGTTAAAGATGCTGACTTTGGGTCAGATCCTGAGTTTATTGACTATGCTAAAGTGTACGAAGCACGTCGTCCAATCCTTGAAAAAGCAGTAAAAGCTATCTTGGCAGATAAAAAAGAAGCTAAAA
>OBZM01000282.1_pt1 | contig 13024 bp, 10 predicted proteins | sample 1476941 | NCBI WGS metagenome assembly OBZM01 (sample SAMEA2580243, study PRJEB22360) | human gut metagenome | biome: human gut; feature: human-associated habitat; material: faeces | place: Denmark | collected 2008/2010
GGCGGCCTGTCCGGGTATGTCAGCAGAGCCGCAAGCCAACGGTTACGCTCGGTGAAATACTCCTCCCAAGAGCGGGCCGGATCCTTGTCATGCCATGCCTGATGCCATACGGCAACACCCGGCAGACAAACCGTCGGGAAACCGGCTTTCTTGGCGCGCAATCCATATTCGATGTCGTCGAACTTGATGAACACCGGCATTGAAAGACCGATTTTTTTGACCACGGAAATAGGGATCAGGCACATCCACCAACCATTGAAGTCTTCATCGATGCGCTGATGACGATCCGGAGAATCACGAAGAGGCTCCATAGAGAAATCGTGATTGTATCCCATGTTCTTAGATGGGTACATCCACATTCGCTGCGGGTTTATGCGTTCACCTTGCGTATAAAGCATGGTGCGATTATCCAGATGGAACATGCCTCCACCGACGAGAACCGGTCGAACCGTGTAATCAGAGAACTGGATCGCTCGCAGAATGGACTCCGGCTCGCTGATGGCATCGTCATCCAGAAGCAGCACGAAATCACTGTTACCAGCCTTGGCGGTCTCGTACATGCCCCTGGAGAAACCACCTGAACCGCCAAGATTCGCCTGCTGAATATATGTAAGCTGCTTCCCTAAATCGGCAGCCACCTCGTCGAAGTCTTTCTGGTCCTTTACCAGATCACTCCCCTGGTCGGTGCAATACACCGTATCCAGACGTTCACGTAATGCCGGAGCCCCGGCAATGGCATGCAACTGATTCATGCAATAGGAAGCACGATTGAACGTAGTAATGGCAATAGACATGGTGGTCGGTTTGGACGCAGTACGAGCATTTTGTGGGACAGACCATGCAGCCTCGCTAATAATTACTTCTCCGTCCAGAGATTCGGCATCAAACCAGAAATAACCGCCATCCATTAGACCCGTCATAGGAATATCCACAGTGACACGTTCAACTTCCTGCGGTGAATGCACAACCTTCTCAGCAACCGGATACATCAAGCCTCGTCCGGTGGAACGGAACACATTGATCTTCGCATTTCCTTGGATATCTGCGGTAAAGCGCACCATCTTCACAGAAGTCCAGCGACGCCAATAAGAAGCTGGAAATGCATTGAAAAAAGTACAGCCAGACATGTGCCCATGGTTCTTCAATGCTGTTGTGTTCCGATTTAACACAGTGAATGAATCACAACTCACTCCCGAAGAAGAACCAGCATGTCGCATGATGCGTTGCAATGTCGACTGGTTCATTGATCCGAATTCGAGACGTCGCATATCAATGCGAGAGTCCAGTGTGGTCTCGGCAACGTGAGGTCTCGTCCAATCAATCGCATACAGAGGAAGCGTCTGCTCGGCATCCTTGATCGGATAGACAACCCGCATCACGGTTTCCCATGTATCAGCATCTTTCAAGGCCATCATAATCACCGAACCCTCTCAACTTTATTTGCTGGCATCCTGCTCAATTTCAACCTGAGTACTGTCTGTCGGCGCGATGGTCAGTGCTCGATCGCTCAGTAAAGCGTATTCTCCGTTCCGATCATCCCGAATGACAAAGCTACATGCATTGTCATCTAGCGCGACACCAACGGCATCCGTTGTTTCCGGATTTGTTTGACTTGGAATCCTCAATGAAGTAATCAGCCTAAACTCGCCATTATTGAACAATTCAAGAGGCATTTCGAAATGAATGACTTGGTGCCCGTGTTTCTTCATCTTCAGCACCTTTGCACCAGTATCATAGGTGATTCCACCGCGACGGATGTCATGTAGCGCTATTGCAAGATAGAAATCTCCAGGTTCATCATACTGATATTCCACATCAAACTTAAAGACATCTCTACCTGTGCAGAGCTTCGGCGACACAGCTATCGTTTTTAATAAAGGACAACGCTCGTTAAGTCCATTTGGATAGCCGCCACGCTCTTCCTGACGTCTGCGTTCCGCTTCTTCCTCAGCTTCAAGATTAGCTAAAGTGTATTGCTGGGAAACAGTTTCAGGATCGCCCAGAGCCTCCACTTCACCATTTGCGATCATCATGGCACGAGAACAGTATTTCTTCACCGAATTCATATCATGCGTAACGAGAATAACGGTCTTAGTAGGATCCTTCCGAATCTCAGTGAAAAAATCATCACACTTACGTTGGAACGCCTCGTCACCAACCGCAAGAACCTCATCTAGTACCAAAATATCGCCCTGCGCCTTAATCGCCACAGAAAAAGCCAAGCGAACCTGCATGCCTGAAGAATAGTTCTTCAGCTTTTGGTCCATAAACTCTTCAAGCTCGGCAAATTTGACGATATCGTCGTACATACCGTCAATCTCTTCATGAGTAAAGCCAAGCAACGAACCATTGAGATATACGTTTTCACGCCCAGTGAGCTCAGGATTGAAACCGACTCCCAATTCAATGAATGGCACCAGCTTGCCATTCACACTGATGGATCCAGACTCGGGATAATAAATCTGGGAAATAAGCTTCAGTAACGTCGACTTACCGCCGCCATTACGACCTACAATTCCAAAGAATTCCCCCTGATGGACTTCAAAACTGATGTCCTTGAGTACTTCTTGCTTCCTGTATCCTTTGATTCCCTTGGTCCAATTTATAAAAGCCTGCTTGAGTCCTGTAGCCTGCTCCGTAGGAAGTTTAAAACACTTAGACACGTGGCTAGCAGATAGCACCACAGGCGTCTTGGAATAATCAATCTTTTCAACTACAGTCTCGGACATTACATGACCTCCGCGAATTTACGACTATTTCGACGGAACAAATGGATTCCAAGCCACAACAATACTGCCGTAAAAACCAATGGGAACAACTTTATTGCCCAATTATCAAACTGATTCCAAATAGTCGGCTGTGTCTCAGGAGCTATGAAATTATGTCGAATATCTTGAATCACCTGAGCAAATGGATTCAACAACTCAAGACGTGCCAAATCAGCAAGAACACCACCTCGATCCGTTACATACGTAAGAGGGTAAATGATAGGCATTCCGTAGAATACCAATTGCTGAAGCACATCCCAAATATGAGCGATATCACGGAAATACACGTACATTGTAGACATGAGTAAGGTCACGGCCAATGTGATGACGTAAAGCTCAATGATGTTAAGAGGAAGCAGTACAACTCGCCAGGTGAAGTGCACCCGCGCAACCAATGCAAACAAAAAAACCACAACCAAATTGATGGCATAACTAATCAACGCACCGACCGTCGCAGAAACAACCACAATATAGTTCGGAAAATGAATCTTGCGAAGTAGATCTCCACGGTCCACTACTGAACGAAGTCCGACATTCGTCGATTCAGTAACAAACTGCCAAGAGCTGATGCCAAGCAGAAGTACCACCGGATAAGTGGATGTACCGTCAGACATACGCAAAAACTTGCCAAACACGACATACATCACACAAAACATCATCAACGGTTTCAGCACCGACCAGGCGATTCCCAAAAAGGATCCCTGATATCGAAGCCTGAAATCAGTCTTCACCAGACCTTGCAGCACGGTCCATGCATAACCGTACCTGTCTTTCACGTTTTTCACCAACTGTTTCACAAGTTGTATCCTATCAGTGCCTATTCCAATCATGATATATAGCTAGAAATCGGCACTATCCGGTCACTGGAAATCTAGAGAGCTTCATTGAAAAGACAGGCCGCAAAGATTAAGGAGGAGCCCCAATCCGCTGAGGCTCCTCGCGTGGCTACCTATAACTCAGTCCATTTTAAGATAATGCTTCCAGTACTTCACCGAGGTCAATTCCTTACGGGCTGCGGCGTATTCCTGACGCAGACGCTTGATATTTGCCTTGTAGTACTTGAGATCTCTTGCGTAACGCTTCTTGATCTCCTGGTAGCGCTTCACATCCTTGGTACGGATGATGCCCTTGCGGTTGTACCAATCAAGAACAACAAGCTTGTGCTTGCCACGAATCGCGCCAGCCGGATACAGCCATCCCTGCAGTGGGATGACAGCATAGCCAGTGCCATCCTTCTTGAAATAGCGCTGGTTGTTGTCGGTAATAAGGTCTTCCAGTCGTTCGAGCAGGCTACGAGACTTATCTCCATCAATCAGCTGACGATCGATGTCCTTGATACGCAGACCATTCAATTCGGCATCAGCGTCAATCCGAGACTGAAGAGTCACAAAGTCCACAAGCTGTTCCTTGTTACGGTTCGCGGCCATAAAGCTCTTCTCCGCCTGACCGGGCTTCTTGATGAATTCAGGACCCTTCAGGAAGTCCTCAAAAGCATCTAGGCACAGCTCTGCGTTGGCGTAACCGAACTTCTTCAGCTCAAGACGAATGTTGTTGTGCAACTCATACATGAAGTCGGCCTTCGGGGCCATGCCGCACGTCGTCTGCGCAATCATCGTGTTACGGGTGGTCTGGTAGCGTTCCACTGCTGCGTTATAGCGCTCGAAGAACGACATATGCCACACACACAGGCCGTTCATGGTGATAAATCCAGTCTTACAGCGAATGCCATACTCGGCATCGTCACAACGAACGAACACGGGAAGGGGTAGGCCGTTCTTCTCAATCACGGAAATCGGAATGCAGCAATACCACCACGCGGCATACATGTTGTTCCGCTGCCACTTGGTCGGCGTGTACATCTCGTTGTACACCAGATCCTCGAACAGAGTCAGACGCAATGGCGGCTTGCAACCGGCAAAAGTACCCTGCTGAGTCATGTTGCCGATGTCTTCCCACTGGTCCTCGCCGACCTCATAGTTCAGCATCGCACCGCTGATCATGTCATTACGATGCTCGGGCTTGAGAATGCGCAGCAAATTATAAGTACGCTTGATGCTTTCCGGGGAGACCGCGACATCGTCATCCATCAGCAGAATGTTCGTGGCCTTTGGAATCTGTTCCATGGCGGTGATCATGCCACGGGTAAAGCCGCCGGCACCACCAACGTTATCGTTCGGCACGACCTGGACGCGGTTTCCGCTCAGCTTCTCGACATCGAGAGTACGGCCATTATCAATCACATACATATGGAAATGATCGGCAATCGAATCACCGGAATTGATGATCTTATCCTTGACCAGGCCGATGTTGCGTTCAATGAACGCTTCCTTCTTGAAGGTGGTGGTGGACAGCACCAGCTCAACGTCGTTCAGCTCACCATCGATGCCAAGCTCGTAGTAGCTGTTACGAATGGCGACCGCACCCTCCGTCTTGATGAGGAAACCGACAATCACCATGTCATCGGTGATTGTAAGAGGCAGATCGACAACCTGCCAGTCATCAGAAGCGCTCAGTACCTTCGAAGCCCCCTCGACAGGCAACGGATCATGTGCGAAAGCATCACCCATGGTCTGTTGCACCTCACAGGCAGCACCCTTAAGCTCAAGATGCAGCATGAAGCTTGTTGCACTTGTGTACTTCCGCAGCTTCATTACGGACAAGGAATTGAAATACGTGCTGAAGTCGAAGGTCCCCGCATTAAACATCTTCCACTCGCCAAATTGTTCGTCGAAAACAACAGGCTGATCGGAACGGCAGTACAGCGCCGGGTAAGCGACAGAGCGAGGGTTCGTTTCCAGAAGGATATTTGCGAATTTCATCGAAACCATATTCCATAGATTAGCGTAAACCCTTGAAGAGAAGGCATACACTTCTCAAACGAGTATTTCAGACTATTCCGTTACACTAACCATATTTGTCTTATGCTTCTTCTTCGTCAGCTGAGGATAAAACCATTCATTGATCACCGGAATGTGATACAGCAGCGCGGCACCGATAAGATCCATCGGCAGTCGAACAATGAAAACTCAACATAACCAGAGGAACTTGAGGAAGCGCCGTACACAACACTCCTAGATACATCTGCCAGGGCAATGCGTCATCTTCAATCAAGTGCACGCACAAAATAGCAAGACTTGCCTGACCGATGCTGCTTAACGCACTTCCCAACACCGAAACCCGATCGATCAACTGTGAGATGCCAACAACACACAATGTTCCCGCAATGCTGCCGATTACAGCCAGGACAGGGCGCGAACCATAGTTATTGACGGCCATGCTCATGCCACCGAAAAGCATGATGTCGACCGCCCAAATAACAAACGCGATAACCCATACGTAGGGGAACCTCTTCACCATGCCGAGCACATCATATTTCTTGGCAAGATACCCCAAATAAAGGAACGCGACCGCACACGTTCCGGATTGAATGCTCCACGGCAGCAGTACATATCGCGAGGAAACATAGCCGACAGCGAAGCACAGCACCACCCAGACAGGGGTATAAGGAAGCCTTGCAAGGCAATGCAGCAGCAAACGAGCCCAAAACAGTGCAAGCAGGAACCAGATCGCGCCGATTCTCAGGTCTACTCGCCAGAGCACCAGATTCGAGATATCGCCGCTTCCATATATCGCGGCCATGCCCCACTGCCGAAGGGCAATCGCACGGCTTTCATGGTCGAGCGTCGCCACGCAGGTCACACCGACAAGCACGCACAATGCCGTCACCACGTAGGTGAACAGCAGCTGTTTTGCCTCCTTCATCCAGCGGAATCGTCTTTCCGGATGCATGAAATACCCGGAAAGAATGAAGAAAAGCGGCATATGGAACGAAAAGCAGAGAGACAGGATAATCTGTGCAGTGTGGGAAGGCATGAAATCATTCGCCTCAATGGCGCTATGCCCCAACACCACAGCTAAAATAGCTATGCCTTTGGCAATATCGAAGAAACGAATACGTTGCATTACACCTTACTTCCTCGAATAGCCTCTAAATTCTTACGCATTTCGGATCTCCAACTCTACTGCAAGAGCGCAGACCATATCCTGCACACATTCTGCATTCATCAAAGTAAAACGTGACCAGAAAAATAGCATTACGCCTCTCAGTCTGACTAGTATGTCAGCCTTATTCGTCTGTTGATTGAATTATTCCTTATATTATTTATCGTTTTTTTAGGTCCAAAATCACTTTTATATCATAAGCATTTATCATCAATATCACAACACAAACAGAAAATTATATTTGGCTGCATCACTATTATCTTCCTGATTATTTGGGCTGGAGTATGCTGGCTATCGAGCAGCATGAGATATTGGACAGGATCCCATCCCGGACTCGGTGGCCATATAGCAAGTTTCGATCAATATGATGACTTGGCAAAGGCCTTGTTGCATGGTCACCTATCCCTTGATTTGCCCGTTGACCAACAGTTGAAGTCCATGCATAATCCATACGATTACACTGCAAGAAGCAGGATAGCGGAAAATGGGGCAACCATCTATTTTGATTACGCATTTTACAATGGCAAATATTATTCATATTTCGGCGTTGTTCCCGCTTTGCTTTTCTTTGTGCCATTTCGATTGCTCACCGGGATGGCATTGCCTACGGCTTATGCAGTGCTCTTTTGCTGCCTTGCTGCCACAATCTTCACAACCATCTTGACCGTCGAACTTTCCAAGCATTATGGAAATAATCCGAGCATCGGCTGTGTTCTCTTTGCCATCATTATTTTCAATTTGGGAAGCGGCATCGCATATCAGGCATTTACCCCGAGTTTCTATTGCGTACCGCAAGCCGCATCATACATGTTTACCGTAGCGGGATTATCATTCTGGCTATTATCGAAAAATAATAAATCTGTTATCTCCTCTTTGTATGCTTTTCTTGGGACTTTTTGTATCGCTTTGAATCTGGGATGCAGGCCTCAATTCATTTTATCCATACTGCTAGCTGTGCCAATCTTCTGGGATTCGGTATTCAAGCATCGGACATTATTTTCACGTAAAGGAATTGTTCCCACGGTTGCTATCTGCAGTCCAATTTTCTTAATTTTTATCCCGCTTTTCCTATATAACTATTTCCGTTTTGGAAATATTCTTGACTTTGGTTCTAATTATAATTTAACTGGGTTTGATATGACAAATTCGAATCAGCCAATATTATCCGTACTCCCCTTAGTCTTCTATTATTTATTCCAACCAGGCTCCATCATCGGACATTTCCCATTTGTCTCACTGACAAATATTCCCGTACTTACGTGGTTCCCAATGGAACCTTCGGTAGGAGGAATTTTCATGATTGCACCATTTTTTTATTGATTATTTTTATGCACTGGATACGAAATCGCGATGTTTCATTACAGCAAAGCACCAACATAAAAACGAATAATTCAATATTAGCTATATTACAAAATATAAATATAAAAAAGTTATTCACCTATATTTTGTTAATTATTGGCGGATTCATCTTGGTAGCAGATGCGAAGATCGCTGGATATGCTTGGCGTTATGACACTGATTTCCGCTGGGCCTTGTGTATAGCAACAATGCTGGTGCTCTTCCAAACAGAGACAATGACACAAGCATCTGCCCAAAAACAATCATCCTTATTACGAGTACTGCTCATTGCCAGTGTTACGTTCTCGTTCCTATATCAGTTTTTCGCATTATTCACCATTAATCGATACGGCTCTCTAATAGATATCTCGCCATCCCACTACTATGCTGTCGCGAATTGGTTTTTATTCCTTCTATAAGAGCAAAATCTACTATAGGTTTATCCTGCAGAAATGTCTTCCAGCAGGAGTAGTTCTTTATCTTTCATAATCAACGAAAAAACCAATACAGAATATATAGTGAATAACACGTCTGATAATCCGAACGTTTCCGTCGCTGTGCTTCTTCCTTGTTACAACGAGGAAGTCACCATCGGCAAGGTGGTACGCGATTTCAAAACAGCACTGCCGAATGCCGATATCTACGTGTATGACAACAACTCCACCGACCGCACCGCCGAAATCGCGACAGCCGAGGGAGCGATTGTCCGGCGCACTGGCATTGGTCATGGATACACCGCGCGACTCCAGATAACGCCTTAAGCTGTTGGTGGCCATATCCGTCTGATGGGACAGCTCATAATAGGTGACTCCTCAAGCTGGAACGCTCACGAGACGTACATGGATACGTGTTCGCCGCGCCTACTCCGGCGGCGATACTGTCTCCAAGAAGGCGAACGGAACGGCACTAGCCCGACTTGATTTTGTCACCAAATGCTCCAGCAGCGGCTCCGACGTACTCACTCGGTATGACAGGCGAGCGCCGCGTATCGGGAGCACCGGTGCGGGTATCGAAATAGGACCAAGCACTGTAGCGGTAACCCTCGCCTTTGACCATATGACCGACAGCATCATAACGAACCCACTTACCACCGCTAGACTGAAGATATACGTCTTCATTGCGGGCCACGGAACCGTATCCGACTTATTCACTCAGTAATAGACTATCTTTCCTTAAAAGACAAACTACCCGCTCAGAGCGTCGTCTCGACAATATAGCGAGGACGAGCCTTGACCTCTAAATAAATTTTTGCTATGTACTCACCAATAATACCGAGTGCCAGCAAAATAAAGCCGCCCAGAATCCACAGGGAACACATCATTGATCCCCAACCCGCAACGGCATGCCCCGAGAAAACGGAAATAAGGGTATAAATCAACATGACGATTCCAACGAACACCGAGAACAGACCCAGACCGGTGATCATGGTCAGCGGCTTTGTCGAGAAGGAAGTCACGCCTTCAATCGCAAAGGAAACCATCTTTTTCAACGGGTACTTGGATTCCCCGGCCACTCGGGTTCCGCGTTTGTAATATACCTTTGCTGTTTTGAATCCGAGAGAAGGAACCAGACCGCGTAGGAACAAATTCGATTCCTTGTATTGCGATAAAGCCTGCAATGCGGCACGGCTCATCAATCGGTAATCGGCATGATCTGGCACCGTTTCCGTTCCAAGCCATTTCATCAGGGAATAAAAAGCATGGGCGGTGCCACGCTTGAATGCAGTATCGGTTTCACGGTTATCGCGCACGCCATAGACGATTTCCGCGCCCCGAAGGTATTCCTGCACCATGTCATCGACCGCATTGGGATCGTCCTGCAAGTCAGCATCCATAGAAACAACAGCGTCGACATTCATACTCAATGCATGCATTAAGCCAGCAAAAAGAGCATTCTGATGGCCTCTATTGTGAGCTAGTTTTACACCACGGAATAAAACAGGCTCATTCCTATGCAAGGTCTCAATCACGTCCCATGTCTTATCGGAAGAACCATCGTCAACAAAAATAACAAAACTATTCTCAGCGACTGCATGCGAGTTCTCGAGACGGTGCACCTTCTTTTTCAGTACGTCGGCTGTTACATGCAACGCTGCTTCCTCGTTATAACAAGGAATCACGAATGCTATCACCGGCTCACACTTTGCTTGAGTATTCAGTCCGCTCTTCTTCACATCATTCGTCATGCTTATAGTGTATGCCACGCCGTCAACCCGGTAAAAGTGGTTTTGTCAGACTCTACAAGACATTACTTACGCCCCGCATAACCCAGTAAGGAGCCAACTATAGTGACCACCCTCCATACCACTATCAAAATGTCACTTGCATTTGCCAGTAACACACGACACAATTACCCCTGTAACGTACCGATAGGGGTACCTATGAGAAGAAAGACTTTAATCACCGCAGGCTTCATCATCACTACCGTTTTATAGGAAATATCTTATCCTGCAATTGCATTAGCAGATAATAAGGCCAACACCACTGAGCAGGAATCAGTCCACTTCAGTCCATCATCTCCCATCAAGTTAGGGGAAATGCGGAACGCTGATAATGGTTAAGCCGGTTCAAAAATCAGTTCATATCAGTCTATGCCGGTATCGGCAGCGAGTTGTGTCGATATTTGCTCATGCTTACCTGTGATAATGCGGGAAAACTTACCCATAAGGAGTGCAGCTCCGTTCGCAACATCGAGAAGCCCTTGTCCAGAATATGCCAGCAGCATCACATAGGCAGGCATGGCGTATTGAGCTTTGGCTTCCCACAGCAAATAGATGCAGAAGATGCCAAGACATGCGGTGATGGGAAGCAGCTGCTCAATGCGGAAGCGTTTACGTAGTCCTATGAGTACGGTAACGGCAGCTGCGAGAGTGAGGAACTGGAAAGCGTCGCTGGTGCGTAGGATAACCGCATTGGTTTTGCCATAATACACAGAATGAACCAGAGGGGTCATAGGACGATCGGACATGGGAGTGGGACTATAGTTAATCGGTACCACAGACCAATTGCCATTGACCAGTGATTCATAAGTGGGGTCAAGCCAAATAGTCGCCTGTTTTTGCGTAAAGAATCGAATGGCAAAAGCCGGGTTGTGAACAAATCTTGCCAAGGACCGTTTGATGGATTCCTGTGAATCAGCTGCCGCCACTTCAGGATTGTAGTCGGTTTTCCACCCCCAAGGGTAGCCGTTGTACCATCCCGGATTGACCGCCCCCGTAACCCATGAGGGCGCATCGGGGAGACGGTTGCCATACTCGTCTCCCTGCAACCCCATGGCAATCCATGTGGTTTTGCCCAGTCCGTTATCCGTTACCACATCGTATTTCTTTTCCATCACGGCGAAGAAACCATGGGAGCAGGCAATGTACACCATGATTGGCACGATAATGCCTGCAATGCCACGCCAGCTGCGTTTGACGGCCGCATGGATAAGCAAGATAAGACACATGGCCATGAGCACGACAATCATCGTGGATTTCAGCAGGATACTGACGGTGATAGCCATGGCCGCAAAGATTAAGTGACGCCAAGTCTTTGTTTCCATGAACTTCGATTGCCATAGGATCGCCGCAAGGGCGAATGGCAATGAAGGGACGTTGCCGTATGCAAACGTAGAGTACAGGAACAGCGGCAGAAAGAAGAACGAGAACAGACCGGTCATGACTGCCGCCTTGTTGGAAAAAAGCTGACGCGACAGGCGCACCAGCAACAATGCCGTGGCCCCGGCACATATGGCGTTGAGGAACTCCAAAGCAATATATAGCTGACTATCCCCCACTATTTCCAATAATAGTCGGATGACCATGACGAATGGCATTTGATACGGGTATCGTTCCATGTCCCAGCCGTTCCACATGGGCATATCATCAGTGCCGAGTTCTTTGGCGGCATTGATAAGGTCCAATGAATCGTATGCGGGGAAGGTGTTGCTGGCTATGGCCCATACGGTGCTCGCAACGATCATGTAGCAGCAAACAATCCAAGACAGGACATCGGCATTGATTCGTTCTAGAACATTACATCGGTTCAACAGCGCAACTACTGCAATGGCGGCCGTGGATAATACGATAACAGGCCATGCCGCATTGGTAAGATATTCAGCTTTCTCTGTGTATGAGGGATAGAACGTTGTGAACATCAATGCGCTCAGTCCGATGCAGGAAAAGACGATGATTCCCGTCCAGAGAATGATTCGAGACAGAACATTTCCTACGACTGGTATTATGTACTGCCGCTGTTGCGATTTGGCTTTGGAACCGCTCGGCTTGATCTGTGTCTCTGCCGATGAAGCAATAGATGACATATCGTTTCCCTCGTTTGACTGTTCTGATAGCCGATGATAACAAGAATTATGCCATTTAATAGTGACCCCGTTGTATTGCCGCACGAGATAACCTATACAGATGAAGAGCAAAGATGCCATGCCAGATTACAGGCTGGGGACAGAACACCTTGACACTAAAATATCCGAGGCCTTTCGCTGTTCGCTGCGGAGCTCCCAACAACCCCAGCACAACACTTCTCAAAAATTTTAAGAAGTCCCGGCAAGCATGCAGAAGTTGAAGAATGGCCACGTGCATCATATGAGGCAACACGAGTGCGGTAAATCGGGGACGAACGGGTATCGTACGCTGTATATTGGCATTTCAGGTGGGCACTCGGCACGGTCAGCATTGATCGGGACCGGAAGCCGGCACCAGGGATCACAGAATAGCAGGCAGATTCTGGAGGGGTTATGGCACGGCACGGCAAGAAGCCAAGCGAGGAAAATACCTCGTCACGCGCACCGAGAACAATTGCCGGAAGCGCAACACCCAACACTTCTGCCGACGGTATTGACGCCGCTACCAGCAGCAGCGCAGCCGACACCAACGCAACCGGCACACGCACAACCGTCAGTGGGGATAGTCACGCATT
>OBZM01000292.1_pt1 | contig 12606 bp, 8 predicted proteins | sample 1476941 | NCBI WGS metagenome assembly OBZM01 (sample SAMEA2580243, study PRJEB22360) | human gut metagenome | biome: human gut; feature: human-associated habitat; material: faeces | place: Denmark | collected 2008/2010
CAACAGCAGAGTCAACCACCCCATCCGACGCTGCCACACCAGCCGTATCGGCAGCCAAGTCCATGCGTCCCGCATCCACACAGCCCACGCGTCCCGCACCTCCACGGCCCGCCGACGCGCACACGTCGCCCATGACCAAATCATCCAACGTCACACCGAACATGTCGCAAAGCATCAGCAGCTTGTCACAAACGTCGCGTTCCACGCCACCATCTTGCGGTTGCATTGCGATTCGCAACCAAATTTTGCGACGCAACCGACAGTTGCGCGACGCGAAGTTGGCTTCACGGGTCTTTTACGACAATAGAAAAACCCTTGAAATTCCAACGATTCCAAGGGTTTCGAATGGAGCGGATGACGGGAGTCGAACCCGCCTTTAAAGCTTGGGAAGCTTTCGTTCTACCGATGAACTACATCCGCAAGGTGCGCCTTTTGGGCACGAGCCATTAGTCTAGCACGCCATTCCCGCTATATGTGGCAGATTGTCCGGTTCCGCAAAATCGATTTGCGCTATATGTGGCAGTTCTCCGCGGGCAAGAGCTGTTAGAGGGTACGAAATCGAAGGTATGGGGGCATCTTCGCGAAGGAAAGTGCCACATATAGCGGAAATCACTTTCTCGGCAGTCTCTTATCTGCCACATATAGCGATTTTGGGAGTCGTCAGCACAGCAAGTATGCGTCCGCAGCAACATCAGTACCGGAAAAGGCTGAAAGTCGGGGCAGGAACCAGCGGCGCGGGAGGCTGTGCGGGCGTCAGCGCGACCCTCTTCTGCGCATGGGGCGTTGCGAATAGTCGCGCGAATATCCACCGGTCGAACCCGCCGAACCCGCCGGACCCGAACCGTACGAATCGTAAGCGGAACCATACTGCGAGCCGAACTGCGGCCCGTCATAACCGCCCTGTCGAATGTCGATCGCGGCAACGCCGGTCGTTGCGTATCCGCCGGCCAGGTAGCCCGACTGCACGCCCTGCTGCCGCATCTCCTGACCCATCTGCATGAGCCGCGCAATGCGGTCCTGAATCGGCGGATGCGTGGAAAACAGGCGCGAGAAGCCCTCCGCGGAGAACGGACTGGCGATCATCATCGCAGCCACCGACTGCGTGCCGGCGGTCTTCTCCATCGGCATCGCGGCTGCGCCGCCGGAAATCTTGCTCAACGCGGAAGCGAGCGCTTCCGGATCCTCCGTCAACTTGGAACCGTCTTCGTCGGCGTCGTATTCGCGTGTGCGGGAGATTGCCATCTGTATCAGCGACGCTGCGATCGGCGCCAGAATCGTGCTCAGCAGCACACCCAGCAATCCCAAGCCGCCGGACGCCGAATCGTCGCGGTCGTCACGCGAACGGCCGCCGCCGAAATACATGAGCGAGTAGCCGAGGTACGAGATGACGGTGGCCATGGCGGAGGCGATTGCGGACGTCAGAATGTCGTGGTTGTAGACGTGCATGAGTTCGTGTCCGAGCACGCCGCGAATCTCACGTTCGTTAAGCGTCTGTAGGATGCCTTGCGTGCAGCAGACCGCCGCGTGTCGTTCGTTGCGCCCCGTCGCGAACGCGTTGGGGCTCATGGTGGGGGCGATGTAGATGCGCGGCATCGGCTTGCCTGCCTTCGCCGATAGCTCGCGGACGATCTTGTATAGTACGGGGGCTTCCTGCTCGCTCACCTGTCGAGCGTGCATGCTGGCGATCGCCAGTTTGTCGGAAAACCAGTAGGAGACGAACGTGGAGCCCAGGCCGATGAGAATGTAGTAGCCGAGCGTGCTTTGACTGGCGCCGGTCGCCCACCAGATGAGCATGATGACGCCCCACATCAACGCGAACAAAAGCGTTGTTTTCAAGCCATTGCAATGGCCGTGCACCTGCAATTTGCCGTTCATGGCCACCAGCCTAGGAATTCAGGCTGGGATTTTGCTGTATACAAGCTGAAGGGCGGATTTGCAACATCTAGAAACATGCCACGCAACGACGCTACAGCATCGGCCATAGACCTATCTGCGGCACGGCGAGAGTCACCCCAACTTGAAACGTATTACCCCCGCATATCCCCTGAATGCACTGCGTCAAGCGTGCCGATCAGGCTGGTCAGCAAATCGTTGCGGCCGCACGCGTTCGTCAGCACCGCCAGCACGTACGTGCCCGACTGCGACATCACCAGTCCGGCATCGTTCAGCGCGTACAAACCGCCTTCGCCGTTGATCCATCCGGCCTTCGTGTACACGGTGTCCGCATCGCCAAGGGCCGCGTGGATGCAGGAGTTCAGCGAATTCGTCATGTCTCCGGACAGCCATTGCAGCGATTCGGGCGTGATGTTCTGCACCCCCGCCGTTTGCCCGGCGAACAGGAAACCGTATCCGGCGGTCCACAGTTTGGCCATGTCGCGCGCGGAGGTGAACAGGTACCCGCCGCGATCACCCATTCTGGAAGCCGCGCCCGCCTGTTCGGCCCACGTGTTGAAGCAGTCGAGGCCATACGTTTTGTACAGCCAGTCGTAAGACGCGTTGTCGGAATTGCGCAGGACGGCGTCGACCTTCTGGTGGACGGTGGCGGACTGCGCGTCAGCGGATTGGGCCACGCTGTTCAGGTCGACGGTGCCCGTTGAGAACAGCGATATCAGGTATGGCGCCTTCGCCGACGAGGCCGAATAGATCTGTGCATCGGCGTTGTATGCGATTGTGCGGCCGGTCGTGATGTCGGCGAGCACGAATGATGCGGTATATCCGTCGGCTTCGAAAGTGGCGATTTGAGACTGCACGGCGGCCTGCGAATCGGCGCTTAGCGTGAAGCCCTGCGTTGTGATCGTGGCGCTGCCCTCGACTGCGGAAATGCCGTCCAGCGCGACCTGCGTCGGCGACGAGACGGCTTGTGTCTGCGATTGCGGCGCGCTGTTTTTCTTAAGCGCGCCCGACGTGGAGGACGTTTCCGAAGACGTTCCCGAGGACGCCGCTGCGTGGGCTTCCTCTTCGAGATGCACATCGACAAGACCCACGCCCATGGCGAAGCCGATCAGGCAGGCGATCAGCAGGCCCACGACGGACACGGAACAGCAGCACAGTGCCTTGCGCTTGACGTGTTTTCCAAAGTTCATGCCGACTTCACAACCTTAGATTTCAATGCCCGCATCCGTTTGCGATGATATTGCGCACCGCGTTTCACTGGGGTCAGCCTAGCGCATGGACCCGAACTTCGGGGGTAATAGGTCAAAACGACCGCGTATATCCGATTCTGGAGAAACGGGCGGTTGTGCGATCGAAAACGCACGCTACGCGACCAGTCCGCCGAAAATCGACCACTAAAGCGGCAAAAACTAACGCCCTGCACGTCCGATTCAGAGGAATCGGACGTGCAGGGCGTTATTAGATTGCGTTAAAAGGCTTGGAGTTAGGGTGTCAGGAAGTCAGCACTCCCACCCTAATTCCAGCCGGCCCGATTCAGGCATGCGCCAGCGCGCGCATCTGCTCCGGGTCGATGACCTTCTTGTGCTCGCGGCCTTCCTTCGCGCCTTCGGCACGTTCGAACGCATCGACCTTCTTCCAACCGGCGAAGTCGATCGGCTTGACTCCACGGGAGGCCAGCAGACGGTCGATGGATTCCGGATCGCGGTCAGCGGCCACGCGACCGCCTTCGGCGGCCTTGGACAGGTCCTCCAGCATGTTGGTGACGATGAGCAGCGCGTCGGACTTGGTGGAGCCGATCAGGCCGACCGGACCACGCTTGGCCCAACCGGTGGCGTACAGACGCTCACGCACCTGCGCGCCCTCACCGGAGGCCTCCGTGGTGATGCGGCCGTCGCCGTTCGCGTTGGCCAGGTGCGCGCGACGCTCGTCGTACGCGATGCCCGGCGCGGTGGCCGGCTTGTAGCCGATTGCGTGATACACGGCCTGCACCGGGTACTCTTCGAATTCGCCGGTGCGAGTCATCTTGCCGTCCGCGGAAGTCGTCGTCTTCTCCACGCGAATCGCCTTGACCTTGCCGTCCGCGCCCAGCACTTCGACCGGAGCGGAATTGAAGTGGATGTAGTACTTGCGATCCGCCGGATTGCCTTCGAAATCGGTGTCGCCGTCGTCTTCCATATCTTCGGCCATCTCGCGGATGGCGAACAGCTCCTCGACCATCTGACGGGTCAGCTTGTCCTTGCCGGCCTCCTCGATGGTGTCGTCGTCCAGATCGAAGTCGTCCTCGTTGATGATCAGCTGCACGCCCGGCAGCTTCTCCATCTCGCGCAGCTCCTGCACGGAGAACTTGGCCTGGGCCACGCCACGGCGGATGAACAGGTGCAGGGTCTTGGCCTTGTTGGCCTTGATGCCCTCGTACACGTTGTCCGGAATGTCGGTTTTGGCCTTGAGATCGTCGGCGTTGCGCATGAGCTCGCGCGCCACGTCCATGGCCACGTTGCCGCCGCCGATCACAGCGACCTCCTCGGCATCGAGCGGCCATTCGCGGGCGCCGGTCGGGTAACCGTCGTACCATTCCACGAACTTGGCGGCACCGTACACGCCGTCCAAGTCGGAGCCCGGCAGGCCGAGCGGCTTGTCTTCGACGGCACCAGTGGCGAACAGCACCGCGTCGTAACGTTCCAGCAGCTCGTCAAGCGTCACGTCCTTGCCGAATTCCACGTCGCAGTACAGGTGGATGTCCGGGTTGTCGAGCGTCTTCTCGAGAGCGGATGCGATGAATTTGATGGAAGGGTGGTCGGGGGCCACGCCGTAGCGCACCAGGCCGAACGGCACCGGCAGCTTTTCGAACAGGTCGATGCGGGCCTTGGTGCCCAGTCCCAGCTCTTCGCCGAGCTTGCCCAGCTGGCGCAGGAAAATATCGGAAGAGTAGACGCCTGCGGGGCCGGCGCCGATTACAGCAATACGAAGTTCGTTGGTTTCGCTCATATGTTCCAGCCTAATATATTCCCTGCATTTCCAACAGGGGGCATACGGCACTTTCTTGCGATCCCCTTACTTGCCTCGCAACGCGCAGCCCGGCCCATGTGCCGGCGCAGGAGAACGTACAATCGCAGAAGATCACAATCGGTCCCTCACTAAAGAAGGTCCTTATCGTAAGAGGGTGGGCATATGCGCATTCACATCACGTATACCGGCGGCACCATCGGTATGGTCGAGTCACCGAACGGTCTGGTTCCGGGCGCCGATATGCGCGGCTGGCTGCGCCGGCTGATTGAGGACGCGCATCTGGACCCGAGCTTGTTCTCGTTCACCGAGCTGGACCCGCTGATCGATTCGTCGAACGCGACGCCCGACAATTGGCAGACGATGGCGGACGACCTGTGCGCGCACCGCGATGACGCCGACGCATTTGTGGTGTTGCACGGCACCGATACGATGAGCTATTCGAGCGCCGCGCTGTCTTACGCGCTGACCGGTTTCGGCAAGCCTGTGATTTTCACGGGGTCGCAGCATCCGCTCGGCAAAATCGAATCGGACGCCACCGCGAACGTCACGGGTGCGCTGAACGCCGCGATGAGCGGACGTTTTCATGGCGTCGGCCTGTTCTTCGGCCATCATCTGTTCGCCGGCAACCGTGTGAGCAAATCGTCAAGCTGGGCGTTCGAAGGGTTTTCGGCGCCGTCCACCGGCCCGCTGGCACGTACCGGCACGCCGTGGCATTGGTATGCGGGCGATTCGGCCGGCTCCGGTTGCGGTTGGGCGTCGCCGCTGCCCTACTCCCGTCACGATGTGGCCGTGATCGACATGGCTCCCGGCATTTCCGCCGCGCGATTGGCCGCGATGCTCGACCCTCGTCCGGAAGCGGTGCTGTTGCGCGCGTACGGCGTTGGCAATGTGCCGAGCGACGAGCCAGGACTGACCGACGTGATCGCCGACGTGCTGCATGACGGCGTGCCTGTCGTCATCGCATCGCAATGCCAGCAGGCGGAAGTGCTGCTCGGCCATTACGAGACGGGCGACGCGATCGCCCGCGCCGGTGCGATCGGATCGGGCGACATGACGCTGGAAGCCGCATACGCGAAGATCATGTTCCTGCTGTCGCAGGGCGTGGACGCGGCCGATTTCGGCACGTGGATGCGCCGGAACATCGCTGGCGAAATCTCGCCCAGCTCGATGTAGCACGGCGCAACGCGGTTCAGCCTCCGCACGGCTCGTCGCCGCAACCGGCGCTACTCGCGGTCGAGCAAGGCGGTGAGCGCCCACAGGATGCTGACCACGTCGATCGCTTCCTGCATGAACGCGCCGACGACCACCGGAATGAGGTTGAACGCGGCCGCGACCATGCCGATAATCGCCAATCCAAGGCCGACCAGCACCGCCTGCAGCATCACTTTCTTCGTGCGGCGGGCGATGGCGATGGCGCGCGGCACGGAGGCGATGTCGTCGTTCATGATGACCACCTGCGCCGATTCGGACGCGGCGGTGGACGTGCCGTCGGTCATGGCCATGCCGATGTCCGCAACCGCCAGCACGGGGGCGTCGTTCACGCCGTCGCCGACCATCATCGTCACCTGTCGGGTCATGGATTCGCCGACCACGCGCTGTACGACCTTGTCCCACGCCGGCTGGTTTTGGTGCGCGTCTTCCGTGGCGTTCTTGACGGCCGCGACCTTGCCTTCGGGGAAGAGTTCGGATTGCACGTCGTCGATGCCGACCTCGCCCGCGATGATGCGTGCGGAAGCCTCCTTGTCGCCGGTGAGCATGGACAGTTTCTTCACGCCGAGCCAGTGCAGTTTTTCAAGGGACGATTTCGCGTTTTCGCGAGGCACGTCACGCAGCACGATGCGCGCGGCGAGCTTGCCGTCGATCGCCACGTACGCGGCCATTTCGTCCGGCTCGAGCGGGGCGAACAGCGAGTTCACCTCCGGCTTCTTGGAATCGCCGGCAGCGGTACCGGTCGCCGAATCGCCAACCGCGCTATCGGCCACAGCACCAGCCGCAATACCGGCCGCCGCACCCGCGCCCAGCACATGCGTGAAGCCGGCCTCGTCGGCCGTCACGTACGCGAAACGACCCACGCGCACGGCATGCCCGTTCACCTCGCCGGACACACCCTTGCCCGACTGTTCCTCGATGTTCTTCACCACGGGGTAATCGCGTCCATGCCCCGGCAGATCGCGTTCGGCGCACAGCCGCTGCCCGTTCTCATAGCGCGCGTACAGTTCCTGCATGGCCTTCTGCCCGGCCGCCGCGATGCCCTTCGACAGAATGTGCACCGAGTAGCCTTCCACCACGCCGGCCATCATCAGAATGTGGTTCTCGTCGTACGGCGAGCTGTTTTCGAACGGCTTCTCGACGCGCACGACCTGCGGCTGCTTGACGGTAAGCGTGCCGGTTTTGTCGAAGAAGATATGCGATACGCGGCCCAAGTTTTCCAGCACGTCCTGCGCTTTGATAAGAATGCCCGCCTTGGCAAGGCGACCGGTGCCGGCCACGTACGCGACGGGAGCGGCGATCAGCAGCGGGCAGGGCGTGGCCAAAACCAGCACCTGCGCGAATCGCAATGGCGTGCCTGCGACGGCCCACGCGATGCCGGCGATCGCCAGCGAAAGAATGGTGAACGGCACCGCCAGCACATCGGCGGTTTTGACGACGGTCGGGCGCGATTCCTGCGCCGACGACACCAGTTCGAGGATCTTCTGATACTGCGAATCCTGCGCCAATTGCGTGGCACGCATCGTCAGCGCGGTCGATCCGTTGACCGCACCCGACAGCACGCGCGCGCCCGCATACACTTCGCGCGGCACCGGCTCGCCGTTGATATTGCTCAGATCCAACGTGGCGACGCCCGACAGCAGTTCGCCGTCGACCGGCACCGTTTCGCCCGGCAGCACGAGGATCACGTCGCCAAGCTTGACCTGGTCGACCGGAACGGTTTCGAAATGCTCGCCGGCCGCGTCGTAAGGCTTGGTTTGGGTGGTGGACTTATTCGTTTCCGCAGCGTTAGGCACATCCACACTGGCGACCTTGCGAAAGCCGTCCGCCGTCATGTCGCCCTCAGCATCACCGGCAGTACCGTCGGCCCCGGCAGCCGCCGCACGTACACCCACGCCCGGCAACGTCACCACGTGCGCGGTCCGCGGCGCCGCATCGACCAGCGCCGTCAGGTTGCCTTCCGCCTTCGACTGTGCGAATTCCTCAATCGCCTCGCCGGAGGAAATCATCAGCACCACGGCCCACGCAGCCCAGTATTCCTGCACCGCCACCGTCGACGCGATCGCAATAACCGCAAGCAAATCCACACCGACGTGACCGTGCCGCAAATCGTCAATCATGCCGATCACAGTCACCACAATCGTGTACACGACCAGCGCGATCACGATCCACTGCCCGACACCCGGATTGAACGGTCCGAAAGTCAGCGAGACGCCCGCAGCCTCCCACGGACGCCACGAACCCAGCAATGCCAACGGAATCGCGGCAATGATGGCGATCGGCAGCAGCGGAACTTCTTTGCAAATGGAAATGATTCTACGCATGAGAATCTCCTTACGCTCGTATCGGACGCCTTGTTAACCCATCGGCGCCCCGCCTGCGCGGACCCTCGATACACGGCGTAAAAAGATATTTCCAGCATAACAGAGCATTGCGATTGCCGCGGCCGTTTGCGTGTGCTTCCGTTCGTCGCGCGCGTTCCGCGCATATGAAAAGGGCCGTGCGATTGCTCGCACAGCCCTTGTTTTCCGCCGTTTTTCGGCTTGTTCAGCGTTTTCCGCGATTACGCGGATTGCGGTTGCGACTTCGCCGTCAGCCTATCGGGTGGCAGCCACCCGTATCGCTGTCGGCATGAACGCCGCACACCGTACGTTGCCGTACGATGCCGCGCATCCGGCTTTACCACAGACCGAACGGATCGAACAGGCCACCGCCGTCGCCGTTGTTGCCGTTACCGCCATTCTGGCCGTTCTGGCTGCCGCCATTCTGGCCGTTGCCGTTATCGTCGTTGCCGTTGTTCTGCTGACGCTGTTCCTGCTTGTTGGAGGAGTTCGTCTTGGTCTCTTCCTGGTCGAGCGTCACTTCGAGATCCATGGTGTTGCCGCCGCGCACAACGGTCAGCTTCACCTTGTCTCCCATGGCGGAGGCGCGCACGTAACCGAGCAGCGAGTAGTTGTTGTTCACTGCCTTTCCGTTGAACGCCACGATGGAGTCGCCGGCCTTCACGCCGGCCTTGGACGCCGGGCCACCGTCGGTCACGGCCTGCACCTGGGCGCAGCCGCGGGTCACACCGTCCGCTTCCACCGAGGAGCTCTTGATGGTGATGCCAAGCACCACATGCTTCACGGAACCGTTGTCGATGATCTCGTTGGTCACGCGCTTGACGAGGTTCGACGGAATGGCGAAGCCGATGCCGATGGAACCTGCCGTGCCGGACGAGCTTGCGGTGGAGGCGATGGACGAGTTGATGCCGATCACCTGGCCGGCCGCATTAAAGGTCGGGCCGCCGGAGTTGCCCGGGTTGATGGCCGCGTCGATCTGCACGGCGTTGGTGACGATGGCGTTGTTGTCGTCATCGGTCACGGTCACCGGGCGGTTGAGCGCGGACACGATGCCGGTGGTGGCGGTGTCGTCGTAGCCGAGCGGATTGCCGATCGCCATGACGGCCTCGCCGACGGCGAGATTGTCGGAATCGGCGAATTCCGCGACTTTCAGGTCGCTCGGCGGATTGTCGAGCTTGATCACGGCCAAATCGGTGGTGGTGTCGGTGCCGACCACCTTCGCGGAATAGACGGCGCCGCTGGCGAGCGTCACCTGAATCTGCTGCGCGCCGGAAATCACGTGGTTATTGGTGGCGATATAGCCCTTGTCGCTGATCACCACGCCGGAGCCCTTGGCTTCGCCGTCGCTGGTCGCCACGTCGATGGCCACCACGGAATCGGACACTTCCTTGGCCACCGCGGTCCAATCGACCGCCGTACCGGACTTCGCCTTGGCGGAACCGGAACCGGACGTGTTGGACTTGACGTCGGACAGCGAGCTGGAGGTCGGCACATGCACCCAACCGTTGGTGATCGCGGTGAAGCCGACGCCGAGGCACAGCGCGCCGGACACCAGTGCGGCCACAACGGCGGTGACCACATGGCTGGTCATGCCGGACTTCTGCTTGGTGACGACCGGCGTCTGGTTCGGCTGGTTCGGGAAGCCCTGCCCCGGAGCGCCGAACGGATTGCGGTTGCCCGGTCCCGCAGGGGGCATGTTCGCGCCGTACTGCGGCTGCTGCTGATTGTTCTGCTGCGCGCCGTTCTGCGCGGACGAGCCGCCAAACGGATTGCCGGACGGATTGCCATTGTTCCGCTGATTGCCGGTCGTATACGGGTTGCCGAAAGCGCCGAAGAACGGCGGACGGTTGTCCTGCGGCTGGGCCCGCTGCTGGCGCGCCGTACTGCGGTTGCTGGACGGTCTGGCCGCTGGCATCGCCAGCCGGCGGCGTCGGCACCGGACCGTACGCGCCGTATTCGGGCGCCGGACGGTACTGTTCGGTCGGCGCATCCTGCGTCGCGTTGTTGATCACCGTGCGTTCACCGGCAGCGGAAGCATAATCCGGCGTATCGTCAGCGGTATTGCCTGCCGTGCCATCCGCCGCGTCCACGGTAGGAAGGGCGGTGGTGGGCTGCTCGCCCGCGTTCGGCACTGCAATCGGTTCGGTAACGGAAGTCTGTGCTTCGTCGGCGACGTTCTCGCTCGGCGTCTGCGGCGCGGTCTGCTGCGTGCCATCCTGCGGCTGGGCGATGTTCTGATCGCTATTATCTTCAGCCATTGTTGCTCCTTATTCGTCTCGCGGCATTCAACATGATCAGCAATCGTGCCGCTCGAACTGCTATCTAAGAGTAAAGATACCTGCTCTGGAAGTTTCCTGAATGTTTGTTGAAAGTAGCAATCGAATCGCTTGGCAGTTTGCTCCATACGATGCCACCGTCGACCGCCGATGGCGCCACCGCGGCAATCGGCGCTATCGCATACAGTTGAGAGCATGACAAGCTTGAACGAACCACAGACCGGCGCGGTGGCGCACGAGACCTCAGCGGCCAACACGGCAGCCCGCGCAACGCACGACGCAGCAGGCAACACGACCAGCGCGGCATCGACCGAAAACCTTATTGAGCATCCCCGCGGCGCGGAACCCGGCAAGCCCGGCCGCCGCGACGCGTTCTACTTCGAGCAGAAAACCCGCCTGCCAGATGCGGCCGATGGCAAGGGCCGCGGCGGCGCGCGATACGGACGCACCGGCATCATCCACACCCCCCACGGCGACATCCACACCCCGGCGTTCGTGCCGGTGGCCACGCAGGCCGCGATGAAGGCCGTGCTGCCCGAAACCATGAAGGATCTTGGCGCGCAATGCCTGCTGTCCAACGCGTTCCACCTGTATGAACGACCCGGAGAACAGGTGCTCGACGAAGCCGGCGGACTCGCCAAATTCATGAACTGGAACGGTCCGACGTTCACCGATTCCGGCGGATTCCAGGTGCTGTCACTCGGCGCGGGCTTCAAGAAGACGCTCGCCATGGACGTCACCGGCATGAAATCGGACGACGTGATCGCGGAAGGCAAGGAGCGGCTCGCGTTCGTGGACGAGGACGGTGTGACGTTCAAGTCGCCGCTCAACGGCTCGCTGCACCGGTTCTCCGCCGAAATCTCCATGGGCATCCAGCACAAGATCGGCGCCGACATCATGTTCGCTTTCGACGAGCTGACCACGCTGATGAACACCCGCGGCTACCAGGAACGTTCCGTGGAACGCACCTACCGCTGGGCGCAACGTTGCGTGGCCGAGCACAAGCGGCTTACCGAGGAACGTCTCGGCAAGCCGTATCAGGCGCTCTACGGCGTAGTGCAGGGCGCGAATTACGAGGATCTGCGCAGGCATGCCGCCGAACAGATCGCTTCGCTCGATTTCGACGGCGTCGGCATCGGCGGCGCGATCGAGAAGCGCATCATCGGCGACACCTGCGCCTGGATCTGTGACGCGATGCCGGAAAGCCGTCCGCGCCATGTGCTCGGCATCGCCGCGGTGGACGACATCTTCGCCTGCGTGGAGAACGGCGGCGACACCTTCGACTGCGTGGCCCCCGCGCGTTGCGGCCGCAATGGTGCGATCTTCACGCGCCACGGCCGCTACAACATCAAGCGCGCACAGTTCAAGCACGATTTCGGCCCACTTGAGGAGGACTGCGACTGCTACACCTGCACGCACTATTCGCGCGCATACGTGGACCACGCGCTGCGCGCCCGCGAATTCAACGGTTTCACGCTGGCGACGATCCACAACGAGCACTTCTTCGTGAAGCTGCTCGACGATATCCGAGCATCGATCGACGGCGGCTATTTCAACGAATTCCGCGACGAGACACTCGCCAAGTTCTACGAGAACGGTTCGAAGGGCTGAGCCAGAGGAGCTGGATGGAAGTCGCGGGGCTTGAGCATTTGCTACGCAAACGCGGCTTTTTGAACAAAGGATGGCTCCATCGTCTGGAGGTCCACAGGGCCTCCTCCCTCCTCGCGTCGCACCGCTTTGTGCATTCGCTTTGCGAATACGGCGGTGCGACACGCCGATTTGTGCCACAGATAGTAAAGGTGTAAATTAGTCGATTGTCTGCGAGCGTGGCGGAATGGTAGACGCGCTGTCTTCAGGTGGCAGTGAGTGTATGCTCGTGG
>OBZM01000303.1_pt1 | contig 12158 bp, 10 predicted proteins | sample 1476941 | NCBI WGS metagenome assembly OBZM01 (sample SAMEA2580243, study PRJEB22360) | human gut metagenome | biome: human gut; feature: human-associated habitat; material: faeces | place: Denmark | collected 2008/2010
CCGGTGCGAGCGGGGGGGGCCCGGCGGCTGCCGGAACGGCAGAAGCCAGTGCTGTCGAGCGAAGCGGGGTTGTTCACACTGGACGCCGCGGCGCTCAGGGATGTGCGCGTGTGGCGTGAGGCCGCGATCATCGAGATCCATGAGACGGTCACGGCTGACGGCAAGACCAAGCGCACTCGCAAACGCATCGGTGGCTCGGGCCTATGGCATCAGGTCCCGGCGTTCTGGACCGCGCCCACGCCGGCGAAGAAGCTTTCCGCGCGACGGCAGGCTGCGGCCGGCGCGCCGGCCGACGCTGCGGCTGAGCCGTATCCGGGATATGACGTGCCGGCCGATGCGGTGGTCGTGCGCGTCGATCGGAAGACCACGCGCAACGGCACGGTCGACGTCCCCGTGTACGTCCGCCCCGGCGAGAACACGCGCAAGATGTTCGACGAGATGGACAAGGCCCGGCACGCCGACCTGTGGCGGGTGCTGGTCGCCTTGTCGATACGTCGTCTCGGCCCGCCCACGGCCCGTCTGATCGCCTCCGCCTTCGGCTCGCTGGAGGCCATCGAGCAGGCGGGCGTGGACGAGCTGTCGGCCATTGACGGCATCGGCCCGGAAATCGCCGAATCGGTGGTCAATTGGTTCGCCGCCGCCCGTGAGCCGAGGGATTGGCGGGGCGAGACGCTGCGCGCCTGGCAGGCGGCCGGCGTCGGGGTCGCCGCCGCCGAGACCAGCACGCTGCCGCAGACGCTTGCCGGAAAGACCGTCGTCGTGACTGGTTCTCTGGAGGGATTCTCGCGTGATTCCGCCAAGGAGGCCATCATCGAGCGCGGCGGCAAGGCTGCCGGCTCGGTCAGCAAGAAAACCGATTGGGTCGTCGTCGGCGAAAACGCCGGCTCCAAGGCCGCCAAGGCCGAAGAACTTGGCATCCCCATGCTTGACGAAGCCCAATTCCGCACCCTCTTGGAAACCGGCGCCGTGCAATAGATTGCCGCCCCCTCTCCGCTGACGGAGGGCTGTCGCGGAGCGACTGGGGTGGTCCATGCCTATAAACCCACCCCTCAGTCTCGCTTCGCGAGTCAGCTTCCGCCGGCGGGAGCAAGTACCCGCCCCGCGCTTTGCGGCCCATTTCACAGGGTGGATTTCACGCCGCCTCTGGCACGCCATCGATTCACGCGCTAGTCTGGTACGCGGCAATAAGGAGGATAGGATACATGACAGACGCACGCCACATCGAGGCGCAGATCTACGAACGGCTCAACAAAGTCATCGACCCGGAGCTCGGCCGCTCCATCACCGATCTGGGGATGATCGCCGCAATCAACGCGGTGGGCGTTACCTCCCAGGGCGACGGCGACGTGCCGTCATATGACGTGACCGTGCATGTGGAACTTACGGTCGAGGGCTGTCCGCTGTCACAGACCATCACCAATCAGATCAACGGCGCAATCGTCTCATATCCCGACGCGAAGCTCACCCCGCACATCGAGGTCTCATCCATGAGCCATGACAAGCTCGCCGACCTGGTGGCGGGTCTCAAGGCGGAGCGCAAGCAGAATCCGTTCAACAAACCGGGCGTCAAGACGCGCATCTTCGCGATCGCCTCCGGCAAGGGCGGCGTCGGCAAATCATCGGTGAGCGCCAATCTGGCGGCGACCTTCGCGGCGCTCGGGTACGACACCGCGGCCATCGACGCGGACATCTACGGTTTTTCGCTGCCGAAGCTGTTCGGCGTGCACACGCAGCCGACGAACCTCAACGGCATGCTGATGCCGGTGACCGCATGGGGTGTCAAGCTGATTTCGATTGGCATGTTCGCCGGTGCCGACCGTGCGATTCTGTGGCGCGGGCCTCGTCTGCAGCGTTCGCTGGAACAGTTCCTGTCGGACGTGTGGTGGGGGGATCCGGACGTGCTGCTGCTCGACCTTGCCCCGGGCACCGGCGACATGGCGATTTCGGTGGCTCAGGCGTTGCCGAACGCGGAACTCGTCGTCGTCACCACTCCGCAGCCGTCGGCTTCGGATGTGGCGGTGCGCTCCGGTCTGGTCGCATTGCAGGTGCCGATGAAAGTACGTGGCGTGGTCGAGAACATGAGCTGGTATGAGCATAAGGGCGAGCGACTGGAGATCTTCGGCGCGGGCGGCGGTCGGCGTGTGTCCGATCAACTGACCGAGACGCTTGGCTATGACGTGCCTCTACTCGCCCAGCTGCCGCTCGACCCCGATTTGCGCGAGGTAGGTGAGTCCGGCCGTCCGGCGGTTCTGAACGAGGACGGTGCACTGCGCTCGGATGCCCTGGGGCGCACGTTCCGGGAGCTTGCCGAGGGTCTTCTTCGCAGCGAATGATTCTCAATAAGAAAGGTGCGAGGATTGCGCACAAATACGCACAGTCGCACATTCCTAGGAGTGGCGGAATAGAGCCGTTTCTGCATATTTCATGTGCGTTTGGCCGGCAGTCGGACTCGCACCTTTCTTATTGAGAACCGTTCGCTGCGAGCCAGTAGTGCAAATGACGCTGCCGGTTGACGATGTCCCGCACCATCTCGATGAAGGCCCGCCTTGATTCCTCCGTCCGCAGGTCATTCGCGGTGACCATGATGATGGTCCAGCCATTGTGCTGCAACTCGTTGAACCGCGCGGCGTCCTTGCGCATCTGCTCGGGGCTCGCATGATATGCGCTGATATTCGAATCCCACCTTGCAGTCGGGGTAGGCCATATCGATCAGTCTGGTTCCGTGCCTAAGCCTCACTCGGTAATTCGCATACGGCCTGCCGAGCCCCGAATCCAAGAGAATGCCGAACAGAGGTGTTTCGGGTGGTGAATCCGTGTCCTCGACGATGTACGGGAGCGCCTCCTCGCATTTTCTCTTCCCCGCGAAACGGGGGCTCGCGTCGAGGTATGCGGCGAAGTCGTCTTTCCTGGCCTTCTTCCTGCGTTCCTCGCGGCTGGCAAACGCTGAGGCTATCGTCGCCAGGGCTTCCGTGTCGCAGTAGGTTGCCATCTGCGCCCATGCCATGGCGGGGGAGGCCATCCAGAACCGTTCATATTCGTATTTGCAGTATTCCTCCTTTCCGGAGAACACATGGAATGTGACTCCGGCGATGTGATTGCGATCCTGTGCGCGAGGCACGCTGACATGGACGCGATTCGACGCCAGATCGGTCTTCGGCACGGGAGCTCCCCAGTATCGTATGGCGTTGATATATCCGACCCTGAGCGGTCTCTTGGTGCGCATGGCGGCTTCATTGCAGCGTTTGCGTTCGTTCCGCCGCCCGTTGACTATATCCGTGTTCATGAATCCCATGGGGCAACGGTATGGAATGAAATGTGCCGATGGCAAGCGATTTCGGGGTATGTGGTCGAAGGCTAGGCATTTTTGGCATGTCTTCGGCGTGTTATCCACATTCCATGTATCAGCGAACGGTTCTCATTAAGAAAGGTGCGAGTCAGTTCTGCGGGCAAACGAACATGAAATTGATGGGAACGGCGTTATTCCGCCGATATGAGAAATGTGCGATTGTGCGTATCTGTGCGCAATCCTCGCACCTTTCTTAATGAGAATGATTCGCTGATACATCGGGGGGGGGAGGAGAGGAAAGAGAAGGAGGGAGAAAAAGATGAGGAGGGGAGGAGAGAGGAAGAGATAATGAAAAAGCATCTATCAGATGTGGAAGTAGGAGCAGCCCTTAGCGCGATGTCGGCGCAAAACGTTGGAATACCGCCATAAACGGCTTCATTTCGCCGTTTCCAAGGGTTTTTACATGACCTGTAAAAACTGCTATCGCCAGCCATGTGCGGCTATTTCCGGTTAGGATAACTAGACCTGCGGCCGGGGCGCATAGCACTGGATCATGGAAAAACCGATATGCGCTACACACTCACATTCGTCGACTCCGCCGGCGAACTGCAACCGATCATGCTGACGGGCAAAACGCACGTCGTCTCCGCGTATGGCCGCACCCAGACGCTCGCCCTTGCCATTCTTCGCGTTGCCGGCTCCGGGGCGTATGTCTAAAAACCCCGCGTGGGTTCCATAAGGGGCTATGCGTCCCCGAGCGCATGTCGTCGTGACTGCCGTGTCGTAGGCTCGTATCGTTTCGCCCACGCACCAATTGCGTCATTGCAGGTTGTAGATAATCGCGACCATGCCGAATACACACAAACCAAACTCACCAACCACGGCAATTGCCGCGGGCCACAGCCAATACGCGCCGCGATCATGCTCAATCGCCCATCGTGCGCCATCCAGTTCGTTCGGGATGACGACCGCGGCGAGCAGCAGCATCATGCCGAATGCTGCGGCGGCCTTCCCAAGCCCCGATAAACCCTCAAAGGCAAGCATACCCAACAATGGCACACCCGGAGAGAACACCGCCAGACGACGTGCCAGACGGCCCTTCGCCTCGTCGCCCGCACGTTTGCGCAGGATGCTCCAAAACGCAAGACCCGCGACCAACGCGACACATACCATCGACGTGAGCAGACCTGGAATGATATTCGGGTACATGTCAGGGAAGTCCTCTCCCCAATCGGCGTGCTTCAACACCGGTTCGGTGAGCATGCCCGCCACACCCACCGGCATGAGCAGCGCCGCCAGCAGACAGAACGGACGGCACCTACGGCCCGTGAACCCATTGACAATCAGAAGAGTGGATACATGCAGAGGGGCGCAGGAGCTGAACATGAGGACCACGATCCAGACGATGGGACCTCCCCAATCCCCCAACCAAGTGTCGTGCCAACGAACCCCGAACCACGATAGTATGGCCAGACTCGCACGCTCGTACTCGCCATGGCCGGTCAGGTAATACCATATGTTCGCCATATACACGCCGACATACCAAGCGAACAGCAGAACCGTCCGCCACACCATGCCACGCACCGTCGCCGGACGCTCCCCATCCCCGCGTTCGGGAACGGTCGTGGCGAACATCGAGAACACGCCGAGCTCATTGGGCTCGTCGGAATCACGCCTCCTCCCGCGCCGGCACCCACCGGCCGAACCGTCCTCGTCCGAACCGTCCATTCCACGGGACGATTCCAGAACGGAACCCAAATCCGAATCGTCATCCATCACCATGCGTTCCCCCCACAACCTTCACGATGCCCTCAACCGGTTTGTGAATCGTTTATCCTAAATTATGCGCCAATGATCCTTCGAACATCATTGCTCCATTCGTTGTTTCTGTCTCATGGTTTTTCGTTCCACCCATTCGTCCAGCTCATCGTCGGTGATGTCGTACATGATTTGCAGCAGTTTCAGGCAGATGGTCACGTCGGCCATCTCCTCGGCCAGATTATGCTCCGGATCGGGCCTGCCGCGCAATCGTTTGCTGACGGCCTGAATGAGTTCGGCGCATTCCTCCATGCACACGATGGACTGCTTGTCCCGTCCGAACCGTTCGACACTCTTGCGCCAGACGGCGCGACGGTCGACCTGTCCGTCGCGCATACTGTCCACGATGAGCAGAGACTCCCGAAGCACGTCGGCGCGACCACGCCAATAACCAGAGCCTTCACTGGAGCCCGATACGCTTTCGGCCGAGCCAAGCTTGTCGATAAGACGCTCCCTAAGCCAATTCAGATTCTTCACCGCGCCCCTCCGTTTCGTCGAGTGTGGCGTGAAGCATCGTAGTCTCCTCACAGCATGTCTTCAAGTCCGTCGGTGACGGGCGGCCAAGGCGCGGCCCAGCCCTTCGCCCATGACGGCCGCCTTCGCGCCGTACAGTCCGGTCAGATACGCGTACAGGCGGGTCAGGTCGGCGTACACCCGCACCCTGGCCGGCCAGAACATCGTGGTGAACGGCCATCACCTAGCGCCGGGCATCCGAACGTCGCGGCAAGCCAGCCGGGTGCGCCGGCGCCGCAACGCCGTTGAATCCTCGCGACGCATAGCCGCTGCTATGATGAAACCGAAGAGAACATCCGCATCCGAAAATGACGTCGCCGACCCCAAGGAGAAGCCCTACCTACGTGCCCATCGAGCACCGACCGCTACTGGGAGTGCCGGAGGCGGCCGCCCTGACCGGGCTGGACGAGAAGGTCATCCGACTGGCCATACGCCAAGGCGAGCTCATCGCCTGCTACGTCCATTCGTCGACCAAGCGCATCCGACGGCGTGATCTGGACGATTGGCTGTCCGCGTTGCCGGAACGGCCGCGATGACGGAACGGCCCCCGCGTGGTTCAAAACGAATCACGCGGGGGCCGTTTTTTTTGAAACACAACTAGACCATAACTAGACGAGCTATACTGGCAGAGTAAAAAGCCAACCGGCAGTAGGGCTCAGGGGCTTCGCCTATCAGATGTGGAAGTACAGCTCGTACTCCAGCGGGGTCGGGGCCAGACGAGCCTGGTCGATTTCGCCGCGCTTGAGGTCAAGCCAGGTCTCGATCAGATCGTCGGTGAACACGTCGCCGGCGGTCAGGAAGTCGTGGTCCTCTTCCAGGGCGTTCAGGGCCGCGTCGAGGGAGCCCGGCACCTGCTTGATGTTGGCGTGCTCTTCGGGCGGCAGCTCGTAGAGATCCTTGTCGACCGGCTCCGGGGGCTCGATGTGGTTCAGGATACCGTCGAGGCCTGCCATCATCTGGGCGGAGAAGGCGAGGAACGGGTTGCAGGACGGATCCGGTGCACGGAACTCGATGCGCTTGGAAGCGGGGGAGGTTCCGGCCAGCGGGATACGGATGGCGGCGGAACGGTTACGGGCGGAGTAGACCAGCGAAACCGGAGCTTCGAAGCCCGGCACCAGACGGTGGTAAGAGTTCAGCGACGGGTTCGTGAACGCGACCACTGCGGAGGAGTGCTTGATCAGACCGCCGATGTACCAGCGGGCGATGTTGGACAGGCCGCCGTAGCCCTGCTCGTCGTAGAACAGCGGCTTGCCGTCCTTCCACAGGGACTGGTGGCAGTGCATGCCAGTGCCGTTGTCGTCGGCGATCGGCTTCGGCATGAAGGTCGCAGCCTTGCCGGCCAGAGCGGCGGTCTCGTGGACGACGTACTTGTACTTCATCAGGTCATCGCCTGCGTGCTGCAGGGTGTTGAAGCGGTAGTTGATCTCCTGCTGGCCAGCGCCGGCGACCTCGTGGTGGGAACGCTCGAGGATCAGGCCGACCTTCTGCAGGTTGGCGACCATATCGTCGCGCAGATCCTGGGTGTGGTCAATCGGCGGAACCGGGAAGTAGCCCTTCTTGACGCGATTCTTGAAACCGATGTTCGGGGTGCCGTCTTCCTCAACGTCAACGCCGGAGTTCCACGGAGCTTCGATGGAGTCGACCTCGTAGAAGGAGCGCTGCATGGAGTTCTCGAAACGCACCTTGTCGAAGATGAAGAACTCGGCCTCAGGAGCGAAGGATGCGGTGTCGGCGATGCCGGTGGACTTCAGGTAGGCCTCGGCCTTGCCGGCGACCTGACGCGGGTCGCGGGAGTACGGCTCGTCGGTCAGCGGGTCGACGATGGAGAAGGCCACGTCGAGGGTCTTGTGCTTGCGGAACGGGTCGACGAAGGCGGTCGTGACATCCGGGATCAGCTTCATGTCGGACTCGTTGATGGCCTGGAAACCCTGCACGGACGAACCATCGAACGGCATGCCGTCGGTGAAGGCATTGTCAATGAATTCGCTGGCCGGGACGGTGAAGTGCTGCTGAACGCCGATCAGATCGGTGAAACGCACGGAGACGTACTCGATGCCTTCCTTGTTGATCAGTGCTTCGACCTCTTCAGGCGTGTGGGCGAAAATCTTATTCTCTGCCACAATCGCTCCTTTGTTCTTGAGAACTTGTTTGAGAACTTACAATCGACAAGTCTAGAAATGTGAGTTTCACGCGCTCGTCAATTGGGTTACGATTATGTTTCGAGATGGGCAACAGGCGGTGTAATCCGCGTTTTTCCAATGTTTTGGGATTTATGAAATTCGTCGCGTCTCAGTGTCGCGTTTCAAGTAGTGGACGGTCTGACGGTTGTCGGTCGGGACCCGGCCGGATATGGGAAGCCCCCGCGGCGATGTCCCGCGGGGGCTTCCCCGATGTATGAATGATGCCGGTTCGGCGTGAGGTTGCCCGCCGAAGATCAGCGGCCTCGCATCGCGCGGCGGCTGACGTGCTGCATGCGCGTGGGATCGATGCCCTTGGGGATGCCCATGCCGTTCTTGGTCTGCAGTGTGCGCAGACGGGCGTTCAGTTTCTCCAGCTCGGCCTTGGTGAGGATGAAACGCTCGCGCGGGTGGATCTTCGCCAGGAGAGCGTTCTTGTGGTGTGTCGGGCGGTACGCCTTGTGGCGGATGATGTTGCTGCGCAGCTTCTTCAGCGGCACCTGACCCTGGCCGTTGCCGACCATCACACGGTACACGGGGATCTGCGAGCCGGCGGTGACGCTCTTGATGGACTGCTCCTGGCGGTCCATCGCGCGCTTGACGCGATCGTAATCACCTTCACCGAGCAGGTAGATGCCGTTGTATCCGGTGCCGCGCCAAATGGCGTCCTTGGTGCGCGGATCCACCCACACCGGCTGCTCGGGGAAGTTGAAGCCGGCCTTGTTGATGTTGCGCAGCACGCTGATGGCCGCGCCGGTCTTGCCGTCGAGCTGCTTGTATCCGACCATGTCGGCGCGGCGGGTGAGCACGATGGTCGACAGCAGCATGCCGAGCATGATGGCGATGAGCATGAGGAACACCCACGTCAGCACCGTCCAACGGAATATGATGCCGAGGATGACGAACACGATCACGGGCACGAGGAACGCGCCGGCGATCAGCGCCGGAAGCATCTTGTCTTCCTTGTGCGTGTACTTGAAGATCGTTATGATCTGTTTGATCGTGCTCTGCTTCTTGGGCTTCGTCTGCTTGGTCTTCTCGTCCTTGCCTGCCATCAACTTCCTCGCTTGGTCTAGGGTGAACACACTGAGCGACAAGTTTACCAGCAGATGTGCCCTTCTGCCGACCATGAGCCGCCGCGTCGCTCGTTCGCGGTGTCTTTATCGGGTGTGCAGCGGCCGGTCGTCGGCTTTGAGCAGCGTCTCGCCCAGCGTCTCGCTGAAGGTGGGATGGGGATGAATGAGACGCGCGGCGTCGGAAAGCGGGGTGTGGTTGCCGACGAGCTGTTCCGCTTCCGCGATGATGTCGGATGCGACGGGCGCGACCATGTGCACGCCGAGCACGACCCTGACACCGGGCTGTTGCGCGCGGATGCCGCTGACGAGCGACAGAGATCCGCCGGAGCCGCTCATCATCATGCGGGCGTTGGACATCATCGGGTACACGGTCTCCTTGATATCGGAGAGGTCGTCGCGCTGTTTCGCGTCGGTCGCGGTCAGTCCGACGCTGGCGGCCTCGGGGTTCGAGAACACGATCTGCGGGATGGTGTCCTCATCGAGCGGCTTTGGATCGAGTCCGGCGATGGATTCCGCGGCGATGATGCCCTGCTCGAACGCGCGGTGAGCGAGCGCGTGCCCTTCGGTGATGTCGCCGACGGCCCATATGCCTGCGACCGGCGTGCGGCCGTATCCGTCGGTCGTGATGAATCCATGGTCGTCGACGGTCACGCCGGCGTCACGTATCCAACCGTCGGAGGTCAACGGATCTCGCCCGATCGCGACGAGCACGAATTCGCCTTCGGCGATGTGCTCGGTGGAGCCGCCGTCCTTGGCGCTGGTGTAGTGCACGAGGGCTCCCATGTTGACGCCGGTGTCGATGTGGGTCACCGTCGAGCGGTCGATGACGTCGATGCCGTGTCGTTTGAGCTCACGCGTCAGGGTCACGCCGGCGCGGCGATCCCATCCAGAGAGCACACGATCCTTGCGGATAAGCATCGTGACCTTGCATCCGGCGGCGTTCCACATGGAGGCGAATTCGGCGGCGATCGCGCCCGCGCCGATGATGACCGCGTTGTGCGGCATCGCCATCGACATCGCCCGCGTCGAATCGATGATCGCGCCACGGAACGGCTCGTCGGGCAGCTGCCGCGGGGCGGATCCCATGGCGAGCACCACATCCTGAGCGGTGATGTCGTAGGACGGGCCGATGTCTTCCGGCACGTCCGAGCGCACGGACCGTTGCACGCCCTGCCCGTCAGCAGATGCGGCGATGTGCACGGTGATGGGACGTGCCGCGCCGGTGATCGAGGCGACGCCCCGGAACACGGTGACGCCCCGATGGGCGAGCAGACCTGCCAGCCCTTGCGTCATCGTGTCGACGATGCGCTTCTTGTAATCGTGCAGCGTCCCGTAGTCGATGCCGTTGATGGTGGCGGAGATGCCCAGTTCGCCGGCGTGCCGGATGGAGTCGATTGCGTGGGTGGCGCTGATCAGCGCCTTCGACGGGATGCACCCGCGGTTGAGGCAGGTTCCGCCGAGCGTTGCGTCGCGTTCGATCATGGCCACGCGTTTGCCGAGCTCGGCCGCCCGCAATGCTGTGGAATATCCGCCGGGTCCACCGCCGATTATCGCGATGTCAAAAGCTTCACTCATGTTCGACTCCTTTGTGCTCGTACCAAAACCATCCCCATCGTAATACCTTACGCCCGCCGGCGGGCTGAGCTGTGGAGCAAATAGCAGGGCTGTTCGTGGGCCAAGAGCGAGCAAGGTGGGTGCTGTCTTGCCCTCGCTGGCGGCGGGGCTGTCGGGCGCAGCGAGACTGGGGTGGTTTCACGCAGCCTAGGGCATACAAAAAACGGCGCTCCCACTATCGGGAGCGCCGTCAGGAAAGCAGCAGGGCGGCTGTCACTTCGGCCAGTTGCCGTGCTTGGGGCTGCGCGGTTTGGGCAGACGCCAGCGGCGCACCTGAATCGCGCGGCTCCAGGCATACGATGCGGAGCGCGAGCCCTTGGCAACGGATGCCTCGCCATACTTCTCGATGAGCTTCTTCTTCAGCTTGCGCCACATGACAGCCACGTCGATGATCACGGCAATCAGGTACACGTACAGCAGAATCATCATCGGGACCGACAGCTGCGGCGCGATGGTGGTGACGAGAATCGAGCCGAGCAGCATGACGAACGCAACCGGGATGAAGAACTCGCCGAGGTTGCGGCGCGCGTCGACGTAGTCGCGGATGTACACGCGCCACGGCAACCGTTCGGCCTTCGGCATGTGGTTGATGTCGCCGGTGCGCATCGCCTCGTACTCTTCGTCCTCGCGCTTGCGGATCCGCTCCTTCGCGGCCTTGGCGCTGGCCTTGCGGTCCGGCGGCACCAGAGGACGCAGGTTACGCGCCTGCGCCTGCTTCATCTTGGGGGTCGGACGGCCTTTCCCGACGGTCTTGGCGGGCGATTCCTCTTCGACCGGCTCCTGGGCCTTGTCCTTCTTGAAAGGGTTCCATGTCATAATCCGTCAGAATACGGCCACGCCTCGACGCTGGAAAGCCGGACGAACCGGTTACAATGGCAGCTGATATGACCATCTGTTCCAGGCCGGCCGGTTCGTGCAGGCGGGATGGATGATGACGAACGCAACAGTAAGGAGCATCATGACCGCAGTGTTTTCCGACGAGCTGCGCGCGCGGGTCGAAGCCGATTTCGGCCGCGTCGTCGATCTGCTGGGCCGTAAGGTCGCGCTGAAGTCGATTTCCGCCGAGGGCATCACCGCCGAGCATATGAAGCGGTCCGCCGAATTCGTAGCGGACGAGCTGTGCCAGGTCGGCATCGACGCGAAGGTCGTCCAATCGCGCAACCCGGATGGCACGCCCGGTGCATGGGAGGTCATCGGCTCGAAGATCGTCGACCCGCAGGCCCCCACCGTGCTGCTGTACGCGCACCACGACGTGCAGCCTGTGCCGGATCCGTCCGCATGGGACACTGATCCGTTCGTCGCCACCGAGGTCGGCACGCGCCTGTACGGCCGCGGCTCGGCGGATGACGGCGGCGGCATAGCGATTCACTCGGGCGCGATGAAGGCGCTCGGCGACGATCTCAAGGTCAACATCAAGGTGTTCGTCGAGGGCGAGGAGGAGATGGGCTCGCCGAGCTTCATCCCGTTCATCGAGGAGCATCGCGACGAGTTCGCGTCCGACGTGATCGTCGTGGCCGACTCGGGCAACTGGTCCGCCGAGATTCCGTCGCTGACCACGTCGCTGCGCGGCAACACCTGTGTGGACGTGAACGTCAAGGTGCTGCACCATCCGGTGCACTCCGGCCAGTACGGCGGGCCCCCCCCCGATGGGGACACCCCTCCCCCTCGGGGCTG
>OBZM01000313.1_pt1 | contig 11634 bp, 7 predicted proteins | sample 1476941 | NCBI WGS metagenome assembly OBZM01 (sample SAMEA2580243, study PRJEB22360) | human gut metagenome | biome: human gut; feature: human-associated habitat; material: faeces | place: Denmark | collected 2008/2010
CCAAGGGTTTTTTCGCGTGCGGCGTGTTTTGGCCTGCCGATACGGCTGGTGTGGCAGCGTCGGATGGGGTGGTTGACTCTGCTGTTGGTGCGGTTCCGGGGGTAATCGGGTTCGCGGCATCGCAGGTTGCAGGAGTGTCCGATTCTGCAGAATCGGACACTCGTGGAGGGCGATGGGTAGGCTGGAGCCCGTGAACACGAACCAGAAGTCCCCCTCCGATTCCGGCGCAAACCACCCCACCGGCAACTCCTGCAATCCGCTACTCGGCCATGCCACATCACACGCGGCGACACTCATCGGCCTGTTCGCAATCGTCCTGTGGGGCTTCATGGCCGGCCTCGTGCGACTGGTCTCCGAATCGTTCGGCGCCACGCTCGGTTCGGCGCTCATCTACACCGTCGGTGGTGTCATGCTGTTCATTGTGCGCCGTCCGAAACCAATCCGCGAAGCGCCATGCAAGTACCTCATCGCAGGCGGACTCATGTTCATCGCATACGAGGCGTCAATCTCGCTGTCGATCGGCCTGGCCACAACGAACGCGCAATCCGTGGAAGTCAGCCTTGTCAACTACTTGTGGCCGACGCTGCTGGTGCTGATGACCGCAGCGGTATCGCACAAACGTGGTGCGGTCGCCAAAGCGATTCCTGGCGCGGTGATCGCAACCATCGGTGTGGCGATGGCGGTTGGCGGAGAAAGCCTTGATATGCAGGAAGCGGTCCACAATATCGCCAGTAACCCCCTACCGTATGTGCTCGCGTTTGTTGGCGCCTTTATTTGGGCGATTTATGCGACTTTTACGCCGTCGTTGTCCGGCGGTTACGACGGCACGACGATTTTCTTCTGCTGTGTGGCCGTTGTACTGTGGACCATCCATTTCGTTTCGGGAGACGGTTTGCCGGACACGGCGCCCGGCATCGGTGGATATGCTGCGCTGATTGCGTGCGCCGCTTCGATTTCGGGCGGCTACGCGTGCTGGGGATACGGCATGTTGCACGGCAGTATGGAAACGCTTGCGATTGGTTCGTACGCGACTCCGCTGTTTTCCACGGCTTCTAGCACGCTTCTGTTGGGCGTGGCGCTGGGCATGCCGTTCTGGATCGGTGTTGTGCTGGTGGTTGCCGGTTCTCTGATCAACGTGTGGTTTGCACGGTGCCCCTGAGTGTCCGTTTCTCCCGAATCGGACAACCTGGGGTGACCGGATGACGCGTGGGTGGCTGATTCGGGGGATCGGACACTTGTTGGTGCGTGAGGAGGCGACATGTGGGGTAGTGGCGGCGCAGAGGAGCGCCGGGATGGCGCAGCGGTACGTAAGGGAAGTGACTGGGCAGGACAATGCCCTACGCCTCCACGCTAGCTTAGGTTTTTGCCGGCTGGTCGATGGTGACGAATTCGTGGCTTTGGGTTTTCAGGTCGTCGATGATGGCGGGCAGCGCGTTCACGTGTACCAGCCGAAACCGATCTAAACCGGCTCAAACCAGCCCGTTCAAATCCGCCTCGTCACATCACCTTGGTGGACTCCAGATTGCGGCTCACCCAGTTGTTCAACCGGATCACCGGCTTGCGCAACACCAATCCCAGCAGCAGCGAAGGAATCAGGAACAAGGCGAGATACACCATGTCAAGCAGGTACTCATTGCCGTATGATCCGGCCATCGCGGCGTGCATGGCATCGATGGCGTGCGGGAATGGTAGGAACGGGTAGAGCATTTGGAAGAACTTCGGCAGCGTCTCGATAGGGAACGTACCGCCCGAACCGGCGACCTGCATCACCAGCAGCACCACGGCCACGGCCTTGCCGATATCGCCGAACGACACGGTCAGCGTATACACGATATTCGAGAACACGAGCGCGGCAAGCCACCCCACGGCAAGGAACTGCAGCGCATGATTCGCCTGCACGCCAAGGAAATACGTGTCACCCAGGCAAACCAGTGTGCCCTGCAACAACGCGAGCAGCGCGAAGATCGCGTACCGTCCGAAATACTCGTGGTCGAGACGCAGTCCCCAACGTGAGGCGTTCCCCGGGCCGGACGGACCGGCGATGCGCGGCAGCGTGTCGCCCAAGCCCAGCACATGCGCCTTCTCGCGGTCCGAAATCGTCACTTTCAGCATGGCGCACAGGATGATCGCACCCACCCAGATTGACAGGATCGTATAGAACGGCGCCATGGCCGAACCGTAGTTCGCAATCGGGTACACCGAGACGCGATGCAGTGCGACGGGCGCGGAAATCAGTGTGGACAGTGTGGACGCGTTGGCGGTGGCCAGTGCACGTAGTTCGTCCGATTCGCCCGAATCGGCGTCGTTGTCACCGTCGCCACCATCGCTGTTGCCGTCACCGGCGTTCCCGCCCGTCTCCAGCTTCGTGATCAGCTCCTTCACCGTCGCTGCCGACGAGTCGAGTTTCTTCGCGATCACGCCGAGCGCGGAACGGATGGATGTCACATTCGTCCCCGCATCGCCCGTCACATCGTCCAGATCGTCGGCGGTGCCGCTCAGCTGGGTGATTATGCTGTCGGTTTGGGAGATCAGCGTGCTGACTGTGGAGGCGAGCGCGTCGATTTTCGGCTTGACGTTCGTGGCGTAATCGTCGCGCACATTGCTGATCGACTGCTTCGCGGAGGTGATGCGGTTCAGGATCTCCTTGCGGGAGCGTTCCGCGGCTGCGGTATCCTGCGTGACCTGCGTGGAAGCGTCTTTCAGCTGCTGCGCGAGCTTCTGCGAATCGCCTTTGGCGGCTTCCAGCAGCGTGATCTCCCGGTCGATGGCTTCCAGCAGCGCCTGTTTCGCGGAATCACTGTCCGGTAGTTGTTCCACCGATTCGCGCATGTGGTTGAGGCTTGTGATGTACGTGTCGTACAGCGATTCGCCGCTGGAGACTTGTTCGCTCAACGTTGTCAACTGGCTGGCTGCGGTGTCTGAGTCCTTGCCGATCGCGTCGAACGCCTTGTTCACCTTGGCAGCTACTTGGTCGAACGCGCCTGACACCTGGTCGAGCGCGGTGTTCACCGAGGAGGTGACGTTCGCACCTGCCGAAGTGAGTGACGTGGCACCTGATTTGCCTTGCTTCAACGCGTTCTGGGCCTGTTTGCCCGCCTTGGTCGCCGAGGCGAGCAGTTTGCCCGTGGAATCCACGATGTCGTTCGCCGAGCCGAGCAGCTGCGAATATGACGTCACCTGCTGCGATGCGCCGCTCAGCGTATCCGCCATGGTGGTGAGATTGCCGTTGAGGTTGCGCATGTATTCGGCCATTTGCGGGCTTTGCGAATAGTGTAGGATGCTTGAGGCCAGGTCGAGTCCGACTTGCGCAATCGTTTTGGCGAAGGTTTTGTCGATCGTGTTGACCACGGTTGTCGCGCCCTGATCGGTGATATGCGGGGCGATTGGGTTGATTTTCTCGTTCAGATAGTACTTGAGCTGCGCGTGTTTGATGTCGGGGGAGAACAGCGTCATCATGTCGGCGCTGAAACCTTTCGGAATTACGATCGCCGCATAGTATTCGCCGGATTTCACCCCGTCGATTGCCTTGTCGCTTTTCACGAACTGCCAGTCCAGCTGGTCGTTGGCGTGCAGTGTGCTGATGATGGTTTCGCCCACGTTGACGCGCACCGGTATGAGATCCGACTTGTAACCCTTGTCGTTATTGGCCACGGCGACCTTCAATGCCTTGGTGTTGCCGTAGGGGTCCCAGCTGGCCGCGATGTTGAACCAGGCGTACAGCGCCGGCACCACCACCAGGCCCATCGAGACGATCACGGCGATCACGTTGCGGGTGGCATGGCACATGTCCCGCTTGAAGATGCCCCAGATCATTTTCACTGTTCGTTCCCCTCCTCACGCAGACTCCTGCCAGCATTTCCGTCCGTGTTTCCAGCCGCATACTCAGCCGCATGTCCGGCCGAACCACCATGCGCAGCCTCATACAGCCTCGTACGTACGGCATGCATCGGCTTGTAATGCATGCCCGGCCGGAACAGCAGGTTCTCGTGCAGGATCGCGCTGCGGAACTCTTCCGCACTCATCGCTTCCTCGCCCAGATAATTCGCATACCGTTCGCGCAGATACTCCACCACGATGAGATACGTGTCGATGGCGATGATCGAAATGATCCAACCGAGCAGCATGGCGAGCTTCATGCGCGTGATGAATAGCAATAGCAGGAACACGAACGGCAGTACCGCCAGCGCGAGGAATCCCCAACGCACCAGGCGCGGGTACAGGCGGAAGAAATGAATCGCCCGTCTGCGGGCGAGTTCGGGGAACTCCTCGGCGATCTGCTGCGCGGTCTCGGTGAGCCGCAACGGTTCCACCGTGCCTTCGTTATGTTCGGTGATCATCAGATCAGTGTCCGCCAGACGGTTGTCGAACAGGCGGTTGAGGTTCAACGCCAGCTTGCGGACCACCAAGCCGATGAACAGCGCCACAGGCAGATACCAGAACAGCGAGAGCATGTCGATCCAATAATGGTTGGCATACATGCCGCCGATCGGCCCGCGCATCGCGTTGATGCCGTAGGTGAACGGTAGGAACGGTTTCAGACGGCGGAAGAATTCCGGCATCATCTCGATGGGGTAGAGGCCTGCCGCGCCCGGAATCTGGATGATCACCAGAATCACGGCGACGGCCTTGCCGATATGCCGGAACGCCACGGCGAGCGCGTAAATGATGTTCACGTAGACGAACGAGGCGAAAATGCCGGCGAGGATGAACAGGAACGGATGCTCGCATTGGATGCCCAGCGCGAGATCGCCGATCGTGGCGATGATCGCCTGCAGGAATCCGACCGTGACGAACAGCAGCCAACGGCCCATATAGCCTTGGCGTGGCGTGTACATGCGGATCTTCTCATCGCGGTCCACTTCAAGCTTGTAGATCGCGACGAGCACGAATCCGCCGACCCACAGCGCAAGATTCGTGTAGAACGGCGTGACCGCGGAACCATAGTTTTTGACCGGGTAGAGGACCTGTTCGTCCAAATGCACCGGCTCGCCCACGAACGAGCCGACCTCGCTCGCGTCAAGTCCGAGCGCTTGGGAAAGCTGCTGGAACATCGCCGAACTGCTCAACGCGGCCACATCGGTGCGCGTGGTGTTGAGCTGTTTGGCGAGATTGGCGAGCTGCGTCTGCGTGCCAGCAATGGTGGTGTTCGTTTGGGTCACGGTGCGCGACAACTGGTCGAGCAGCCCGTTGCCCTGTTCCAGCGTGCTTTGCAGCGTGGTAAGCGTGCCGGACAGCGACCCATTGGCCAGGCTGAGTGTATCGAGCCCGGTGTTGAGATTCGGCATGACCGTGCCGGTGATGGTCGTGCGTGCGCTCGCCATCGACGCCGTGCCGTTCTTCGCCAGCGTGGTGACATCGTCGTTGAACCCGTTCGCGGTGTTCTTCCCCGCGTTAATCGCAGCCGTGGTGTCCTGATCGAAGGCGTCGATGCGCTGCTGCTGGAACGTCAGCTGTTTGCGGGCTTCGGCGAGCTGCGCGGAAAGATCCTTATACGTTTGGCTGTTCGGATCCAGCTGGCTGGCCTGCAACGCCTTCTCCACGCCGTCGAGCACATTGCCGGTGGTGGTGTTGACGTGATGCATGGTGCTGGACACTTGGTCGAGCGCGTCCTGCGTAGTGTTCAGTCCGCTGAGCACGGTGCCGGTGGCATTGCTCACGTTGACCTGCAGGCCGGACAGTTGCGTGCTGCCGTTGTCGAGCGCTCCGACCAGCGTGTTCGAGAATCGTTCGGTTTGTGTGCGCGTCTCGCTCAGCAAGTCGGACGCCTTGCCGACGGTGTCAAGCGAGTTGGTGATTTCCGAGGCGAGCGTGATGTTGGACTGTTTGGCCGAATCGATGGTGGTGAGGGCCTTGTCGAGCGTGGAACGGGTGTCGCGCAGCTGCTGTTGGACGGTTTCGAGCTGGTTGATGGTGTCGGTCAGATCGTTGATGACGTCGCTTTGCGCGCTTTTCACGCTGCCGGTGGTTTCTCCCGCTGCCTCCTTCACTTCCTTTGCCACGGCGTCGGCCACGCTGGAAACGAAAGTGGTGTTGATCTGCTCGTCGATCGTGGTCGCGCCCGTATCGGTGATTTTCGGCGCGATCGCGTTCAGCTTTTCGTTGATGTAGTACGTGATCGACGGTCGGTCGCCTTTACCGGTGACGGTGCCGATTAGTCTGGAGCTGAAGTCTTCCGGCAGTACGATCGCCGCATAGTATTTGCCGGATTCCACGCCTTCGATGGCTTGCTGCTTGGGAACGAAACGCCAGCCGAGCTGATGGTTCTTCTTAAGCTGGTTGACGGTCTGCTGGCCAGCGTCGAGATGGCCGACCAGCGTGGAGGTTGTGCCCTTGTCCTCGTTCGCCACAGCGACTTGGATGTTGCCCGTGTTCGCGTACGGGTCCCAGTTGGCGAGGATATTGCACCATGCGTACAGTGATGGGATGATGGCCACACCCAGCGTGACGACGAGCGCCACGGGGTTCTTCAGAATGCGTTTTACGTCTCGAAGGAAGATGGCGAAAACCTGGTGCATCAAGCCTCCTCGCGGGTATTGGTCGCAACATCTACGTGCGGCGGCATGCCCGTGCGGGAACACCCGGTTGGGCTCTTCGTCGCGCGATCCGGTGGATATTCTATGACTTCCGATGGAACGATCGCAATGGTTTCGCCATGTTTATTGGTCGGTCCCGCAAGTGTCGGGATATGAGACGAAAACGCTCGGCATATGGCTCTAGTGGGGCGGGCGACCTGGATATGGAGCGGACGGTCGGGAAAACGGAAAGGAAAGATGGCGAATGTTGTCACATGACAAGTGGGATAGGGTTGGGCGATAATGGAGGCATGACTATTGCAACGCCGGAACGTTATGCGCAAATGCTGGACGCCGCACGCCGCGGCGGTTACGCCTATCCCGCGATCAATGTGACCAGCACGCAGACCCTGAACGCCGCACTCCAGGGTTTCGCCGAGGCGGAATCCGATGGCATCATCCAAGTCTCCGTAGGCGGCGCCGCCTACTTCTCCGGGCAACGCGTCAACGACCGCGTCACCGGCTCGCTTGCCTTCGCAGCCTTCGCGCACGAAGTCGCGGCGAAATACCCCAACATCACCATCGCCCTGCACACCGACCACTGCGCCAAACAGTATTTGGACGAATGGGTGCGCCTCTTGCTCGACCATGAAGTCGAACAGGTGAAGCACGGTCAGGAACCGACCTTCCAGTCACACATGTGGGACGGTTCCACAGTGCCGCTGGATGAAAACCTCGACATCGCAGAAGAACTGCTCGACAAATCCCAAGCCGCGCACACCGTGCTGGAAATCGAAATCGGCGCGGTCGGTGGCGAAGAAGACGGGCACAGCGCCGAAATCAATGACAAACTGTATTCCACGCCCGCGCAAGGCATCACCGTCGCGCAACGACTCGGCCTCGGCGAGCGCGGACGCTACATGGCCGCCTTCACCTTCGGCAACGTGCACGGCGCATACAAACCGGGCGTGGTGAAACTGCGCCCCGAACTGCTCGACGAAATCCAGACCACGGTCGCGCTCGCGATCAAGGCCGGCGAAATGCCCGACCCCGCGCACTCGCTGGATGTCGCTCCCGGTAAGCCGTTCGCCCTGGTGTTCCACGGCGGTTCCGGCTCCGCGCCGGAGGAGATCGCGCAGGCCGTGAGCTACGGCGTGGTGAAGATGAACATCGACACCGATACGCAGTACGCATTCAGCCGTGCGGTGGCCGGTCACATGTTCTCCAACTATGATTCGGTGCTCAAAATCGACGGTGAGGTGGGCAACAAGAAGCTGTACGATCCGCGATCCTGGGGTCGTGAAGCTGAATCCGCAATGGCCGCGCGTGTGGTCGAAGCATGCAAGCAGCTCGGCAGTGCCGGGCGCGCGCTGAACTAGCCAACGGTCTTTCGAACTGTTTTCGGGCGTTTTCTGGTCTGTTTTTCGGACCGGTTGCAATCCGATTACGGTCGGTCCGGAGCCGTGAGCATCCCTCAGACCCGGTAGAGGGTGAAGAGTAACCTTTGTAAGGCTTTAGGCGCAAGGCTTAAGGCAGAATCGCGTACGCACGGAGGTGCAACAACATGCCTGGAATTGTTTTGATCGGTGCCCAGTGGGGAGACGAGGGCAAAGGCAAGGCAACGGATCTGATCGGCACGAAGGTCGACTACGTGGCCCGCTTCAACGGCGGCAATAACGCTGGCCATACTGTGGTGGTCGGCGACGAATCGTATGCGCTGCATCTGCTGCCGTCCGGCATCATCAGCCCCAACACCACCCCTGTCATCGGCAACGGCGTCGTCGTCGATCCGGAAGTGCTTTTCCAGGAGATCGACGGCCTTGAAAGCCGTGGCGTGGACTGCTCCCGACTGCTGGTGAGCGAAAGCGCGCACATCATCGCCCCGTATCACCGCGTGCTCGACAAGGTGACCGAACGCTTCCTCGGCAAGCACAAGATCGGCACCACCGGCCGCGGCATCGGCCCGGCATACGCCGACAAGATCAACCGCGTGGGCATCCGCGTGCACGACCTGTTCAACGCGGAGCACCTGCATGACAAGGTCGAGGCCAGCCTGCATCAGAAGAACCAGATGCTCGTCAAGCTGTACAACCGTCGCCCGATCGACGTGGACGAGACCACCGACGAGCTGCTCAAGCTCGGCGAACGCCTGAAGCCGTACGTGGCCAACACCTCCCTGGTGCTCAACAAGGCGCTCGACGAGGGCAAGACCGTGCTGTTCGAAGGCGGCCAGGCCACCATGCTCGACGTGGACCACGGCACCTACCCGTTCGTGACTTCCTCCAACCCGACCGCCGGTGGTGCCTGCACCGGCACCGGCGTTGGCCCGACCAAGATCACCCGCGTGGTCGGCGTCTCCAAGGCGTATGTGACCCGCGTGGGCGAAGGCCCGTTCCCGACCGAACTGTTCGGCGAGGACGGCGAATGGCTGCGCGCCCAAGGCCACGAGTACGGCGTGACCACCGGTCGCCCGCGTCGCTGCGGTTGGTTCGACGCGGTCGTCAACCGTTACGCGGCCCAGGTCAACGGCCTGACCGACATCGTGCTCACCAAGCTCGACGTGCTCACCGGCCTCAAGGAAATCCCGCTGTGCGTGGCGTACGACGTCAACGGCGAGCGTCGCGACGATATGCCGACCGACCAGGCCGAGTTCGCCGCCGCGAAGCCGATTTACGAGTCCATGCCGGGTTGGGACGAGGACATTTCCCAGGTCCATGACTTCAACGATCTGCCGAAGACCTGCCAGGATTACGTCAAGCGTCTTGAGGAACTGTCCGGCTGCCGCATTTCCGTGATCGGCACCGGCCCGCAGCGCGACCACATCATCCAGATCAACTCGCTGATCGACTGAAGCTGATTCGGCTGATTCGTCGATATGAACGTCGGTAACGAACGTCAATGACAAGTGCCGGTGGGCCTGTGCCTGCCGGCACTTTGCGTATGGTGCGTGCGATGGCGTGCGCGTATGACGCACACCGCATACACACCGACGGGGTGCGCGGCGGAGGAACGGAAAAGGGGAGTGCGATGACTGCAATGCCGCCTAACGACAGGTTCGACAGGTTTGACAGGTTCAGCAAACTGGTCCCGCGATTCGACCACCTGAAATGGAAGATGGCCGCTGCCGGCATTCTCGTCGGCCTGATTTCCGGCTTCCTCGTCGTCCTCTACCGTCTCGGCATCGAATACGGCACCGACACCGCGCGCTGGATCTACGCGCGCATCCGCGAAACCCCGTGGCTAATCGCGCCATGGGCGATCACCGCAATCGCAGCATCGCTCGTAATCGCATGGATGGTCAAAAAAGAGCCGATGGCCGGCGGCAGCGGCATTCCGCAAACCAACGGCGTGGTGATTCGCGGCCTCAAAATGCGATGGCAGACGATTTTGCCGGTTCGCTTCATCGGAGGCCTGCTCGGATCGCTCTTCGGCCTCTCGCTCGGCCGCGAAGGACCGTCCATCCAAATCGGCGCATCGGGCGCGCAGTTCCTATCGCACCGGCTGCGCGGCAAGAAACGTGAGGACGTGCAGGAGCATTATCTGGTCACCGCCGGTGCCGCGGCCGGCCTGTCCGCCGCGTTCAGCGCACCGCTGTCCGGCATGATGTTCGCTTTGGAAGGGGTGCATCGCAGTTTTTCGCCCGCGATTCTGATGGGCGCCACCGCCGCGTCCCTGACCGCCGATTTCGTATCGAAATACTGTTTCGGCCTGCGTCCGGTGCTTGACTTCGGCACCATCGGCCAACTGCCGCTCGGCGAATACGGGTGGCTGATTCCGCTGGGATTGGTGGCCGGTTTGGTTGGTTCGCTGATGAACCGTTCGCTGCTCGGCTTCCAAACGCTGTACGGCAAGCTTCCCGCATGGAGCCGCCCTTTGATCGCGATCGCACTCGCGCTGCCAATCGGCATTTGGCTGCCTGACGTGCTCGGCGGCGGCTCGAACCTGATCGCCATGGCCGAGCATGCGCGCGTCGGCTTGGGCATGCTGTGCGTGCTGTTCGCGGCGAAAGTGCTGTTCACCTCCACCAGCTTCGGTTCAGGCGCTCCCGGCGGCATTTTCATGCCGATTCTCGCGGTGGGTTCGCTCGCCGGCGGTATCTGCGGCGAGACGTTGCGCCAGTTCGGCAACCTGCCGTCCGATTCCGTGGCGATTTTCGCGGTATGCGTGATGACGGGCACGCTGGCCGCGTCCGTGAAAACACCGATCACGTCGATTCTGCTGGCCGTGGAAATGTCCGGCACGTTGACGCACATGCTGCCGGTCGCCGCCGTCGCGTTCATCGCACTGCTCGTCTCCGACCTGCTGCGTACGAAACCGATCTACGGCGAGCTGCTGGAACGGTACATGCGCGCGCAAGGAGGCACGACGGCAATCGCCAATCGCATCGACAACGGCATCATGGAACTGCCTGTGGAAATGGGCGCGACCGCGGACGGCAAGCTGATGCGTGACGTGCGCTGGCCGTACGGCTGTCTGGTGATCGGCCTGCGTCGCGGAGAACGGCAGATCGTGCCGCATGGCGATACGCGGCTGCGCGCCGGCGACTATCTGGTCGTGTTGTTCAGCGGCGAGGACGAAAGCGACGCACGGCATGCGATGCGGCGGTTGTGCGACGTGTCCGTCTGACGCGGCCGCACCGTCTTCCATAACCATTCGTAGACGTCTAGGGCCACCCGAAGTTATCCACAGTTATCCACAGTTATCCACCGAATCGGACATGTTCGATGTTTGGTTGCAACGCACGTGTAGACTCGTACAAGGTTAGGAAGACGGCACCTGCGGCCAGCTCGTTGCCGTATGGCTGGGGCGGAACGACGCTGTCCGCGGAAAGCCAAGTACAAGGGGAACGTGATGGAATCGCAAGAACAACGGGCGGCAGACTCGCCAAACGCGGGTGATGAGCCGAATCCCGCCACACAGTCGATCGACGTCGCCGAAGTGGCGCGCGCGGATGTGCGCCCGTCCGGTGCCGCCGCATCCAAGCATCCGCCGCAGATTCCGCTCGCGCCGATGAAACGCATGCAGGCGCGATTCAACCCTCTTGCCGATGGTCTGATGTATCTCGTGGTGTTCGTCGGCGGCTTCGTCGGTGTTGCCGTCCGGCGTGCCACGGCTGCCGAAA
>OBZM01000314.1_pt1 | contig 11574 bp, 10 predicted proteins | sample 1476941 | NCBI WGS metagenome assembly OBZM01 (sample SAMEA2580243, study PRJEB22360) | human gut metagenome | biome: human gut; feature: human-associated habitat; material: faeces | place: Denmark | collected 2008/2010
CTTATGTATAAAGACTATAACATGACTCAACATACTCTACTAATGGAAACTTCAGTTCTTATCCCCACAAATGATATTTCACGACATGTAAATGATATTGCAGAAACAATTCCCGATACTGAATTCGATGAATTCAGACATTATCGTGGCTTAATATAAGAAAAGTAACAGCTCAACGAGCTGAAAATCATCAAAAAAATTATAAAAAAGACAATTTCTATATTATTTCAATAGAAATTGTCTTTATTTACTTATCTTGGACCTTTTTGTCCCAGGCTCATTTGTATATTTATATCGTTTTTTGGATGAATCGTATGATGGCTATCACTACAATGACAATCATTGAAACGAAAGATAAGATTTTGAAATGCTTACTTTTTGTTTCTTTATTAGATTCTCCATTTTCCATCATTTCCTGTAGTTCTCGTTCTATCTCAAGATCTAAATCAGTTTTTTGATAACCATTTAAACCTTGTCTATCTATATGGTCATTTTGATGTTTATAGTTGTTATTACTATCTTTTTTAGTATCGGTATCTTCTTTGTTTATTTTATCCATGATAGGACCTCCAATGAATAATAGCATTCTTAAACTTTTATACGTTATTTATTAAATTATTCATTATTTAAAAGGCAGCTTCATAATTGTAATTTATGCATCTAAACCAATAATATCACTTACATTAGCATAACCATGTCGAGTTAAATAATGCGCAATTTCTTTATTCATTTTCTTAGTCAAACCTGGTCCTTCAATGACTAATGAAGAGTATATTTGTAGTAATGATGCACCGTTTCTTAACATTTTGATAGCATCTTCAGAACTGAATATACCACCAGTTCCAATAATTAAGAAGTTACCTCGTGTTTGTTGATAGGCATATTTAACCAGTTGTAAGTTTCTTTGGAATAATGGTCTGCCACTCAAGCCACCTTTTTGTATTTTATTTTTTGAATTTAATCCATCGCGTTGTCGTGTCGTATTTGCCAACATAACCCCATCGAATGTATCTGTAATTGAAGGCAAGATTTTTTTAAAACCATCTAATTCCATATCAGATGTTAACTTTAAAAAGATAGGTACATTAATATTGTTCTTAGCTTTAAATGAATTTAAAGCATCACATAACATCGAAAATTCATCTTCGTCGTGAAAGTTTTGGAGATTTTCTGTATTTGGGGAGCTAATATTCACTGTAAAGAATGAGACGTCATTTTTAAATGTGTCAATCACTTTAATGTAATCTTGATAGCGATTTTCATAGGAAGTTGTTTTATTCACACCAACATTTAATCCTACTGGTATTGAGCATGAATGATTACGTAAATTACTTAGTGCTTTATTCATACCCTTATTATTGAATCCCATACGATTGATGAGTGCATCATCTTCTAGTAAACGATACATGCGTGGTTTTGGATTACCTGGTTGAGGCTTAGGTGTTATACCGCCGAGTTCAATTGCACCGAAGCCAATGTTTTCAAGTGCTTTTGGAACTTCACAAGATTTATCAAAACCTGCAGCTAACCCGATAGGATTATCAAAAGAAATACCGTGAATGTGTTGCGTTAATATTGGATTGTTATAAGTAAATAACTTATTAACGATAGGTAAAATGGGTGAACATTTTTGAACACACTTCAACGCATTGATGGTCAAACCATGTGCTCGTTCAGGATCTAATTTGAATAATAAAGGCTTAACTAATTTGTACATATAAATGCTCCTATTTCATTATATTTGAGGCTTACTATCCCCAGTTAATATGTTTGAAATTCATTCTTTTAATAGACTAGCATTTTCATGTAAAATTTCATAGTTAAATATTAGAAAGTTAAAAAATTGACTTAATTTAATAATATAAAGAATTTAAGATTAATGTTTTCATTATAGGTAATATAATAATGTAGATATAATATAAAGTTAAGAGGGTGAGAAAATGAATGAACAATGGATGAGCGCATTGCCACTTGACAATGTGAAAGACATTTCTCCAGTAAGTGGCGGAGATGTAAATGAAGCATTTAAAGTCACTACAGTTGAAGAAGATATTTTTTTTCTACTCGTTCAACGTCAACGATCAGAAGCCTTTTATGCCGCAGAAATTGCAGGATTAAATGAATTTGAAAATGCAGGTATAACAGCTCCAAGAGTAATTGCAAGTGGAGAGATAAATGGAGATGCATATTTATTATTAAGTTTTCTTGAAGAAGGTAGTCAAGGGAGTCAAAGAGAGCTTGCTCGATTAGTTGCTAGAATGCATAGCCAATACCAACAAGATAATAAATTTGGATTCCGTTTACCACATGAAGGTGCAGATATTTCCTTTGATAATTCATGGACTGAGACATGGAAAGAGATTTTTATAAATCGTAGAATGGATCACTTACAAGATGAGTTATTACGTGTAGGATTGTGGAAACAAGAAGATAAAAAAATGTATGAACGTGTAAGAAAAGTTATTGTTGATGAACTTTCAAATCATACTAGTAAGCCCTCTCTGTTACATGGTGATTTATGGGGAGGTAACTACATGTTCTTAACAAATGGCCAACCTGCTTTATTTGATCCTGCACCACTATATGGAGATAGAGAATTTGACATAGGAATCACTACAGTATTTGGTGGATTTACACAAGAGTTCTATGATGAATATAATCAACAGTTACCACTAGCCAAGGGATCACAAAAGCGTATAGAATTTTATAGATTATATTTACTTATGATACATTTACTTAAATTTGGAGGTATGTATGCTGATAGTGTACAACGCTCTATGAAAATCATTTTAGAATAAAGAACATCGACCTCACTAAAGATATCAACGGGCTTTAGTGAGGTTTTTAAACATAAGATTGATTGAAAATTTTAAAAATAGGGTATATTTAAATTTGTAATACGATTTTTCTGTGATTAAAAGAAATTTATTATAAAAAAAGGGGTATGACGTACGACATAATTTTCAGTCAGTGATTTACTCTATGAAATGGAGAAGAAAAGATTATGGCAGATAAACTGCAAAGAGAATTAAGCAATAGACATATACAATTAATTGCTATTGGCGGGGCTATTGGAACAGGTTTATTTCTTGGTGCTGGCCAATCTATTCATTTAGCAGGCCCATCTATCTTACTAACATACATAATAGTAGGTTTTGTTCTCTTTATGTTCATGAGAGCTATGGGAGAATTACTGTTATCCAATTTAGGATTTAAATCGTTTGGTGACATTGCTCATCATCATATTGGTTCTATGGCAGGTTTTATGGTGGGGTGGACATATTGGTTAACATGGATTATTTCAGGAATGGCAGAAGTGACTGCTGTTGCCAAGTATGTTTCCTTCTGGTATCCAACAATTCCAAACTGGTTAACAGCTGCAGCGACTATTTTAGTTTTAGTTGCTTTAAATCTATTCAGTGCTAAATTATTTGGAGAATTAGAATTTTGGCTATCTATTATTAAAGTTTTGACTATTTTAGCTTTGATAGCCGTTGGTGTTGTTATGATTGTATTTGGAATGAAGACAAGCTATGGCCCTGCAACGGTAACGAATATATGGAAAGACGGAGGCTTTTTCCCTAATGGTGCACAAGGTTTCTTCATGTCATTCCAAATGGCAATTTTCTCATTTATTGGTATTGAGTTGATTGGAATAACTGCAGGGGAGACTAAAGATCCTCACAAAACAATTCCTCAAGCAATTAATAATGTACCGTTTAGAATATTATTATTTTATATAGGATCGTTGGCAGTTATCATGTCTGTTGTACCATGGCAACAATTGAATCCTGCTGACAGTCCATACGTTAAAATGTTTGGATTAGTTGGAATCCCTTTTGCAGCAGGTATTATTAACTTTGTTGTACTTACAGCTGCAGCCTCTTCTTGTAATAGTGGTATATTTGCTAATAGCCGTACGATGTTTGGATTAGCTGGAAGAAAGCAAGGTCCAGCATTCTTACATAGAACCAATAAGCACGGCGTACCACATTATGCTATTTTAGTGACATGTGGCTTATTAAGTATTTCAGTCGTGTTAAATGCAATTTTTAAAGATGCGACTAAAGTGTTCGTACAAATTACAACATTTTCAACTGTTTTAAATATTATGATTTGGACAATTATTATGATCGCGTATCTAGGTTATTTAAGACATGAACCGAAACAGCATAAAGAAAGTAACTATAAAATGTGGGGCGGAAAATACATGGCTTACAGTATTTTAGGGTTCTTTGCATTTATTTTTATTATACTATTGATTAATAGTGCAACGCGTTATGCCGTACTTTCTGCACCCGTATGGTTTGTTATCATGCTATTGATGTATCAAAAATATAAAAAAGAATCTCGCAAAGCTAAAATTAAAAATGAGGAAGAGTAAAGCACTTATTATTTCAAATAGGACGAGTTAGCTAACACTTCATAACGTTAGTATTTAAACTAAAGGTTATGAAGTGTATTTTAATTAAAAAAATTAATGTTTTGAATTAAATGTCGAATAAGTTATCTTAATTTTCAGAAAAATATGATATACTATTGAGCATAGTCTTGAATGTCATATATGCATTTCACTAATTATCCCTCTAAGTTACAGCATCTAAGAAAGATTTAATTGAATCATATATGGGCTTCGAGACTCTTTTTATACATAATTTCACTTAGCACATTGGGAGGTTTAACTTATGTCGACGATAAAAAATATCGATGGACCAAAGGATTTTGTTTTTAGAGTGTTATCAGGGGTAGCAATTGGAATAGTAGCCGGACTCGTTCCAAATGCAATTTTGGGAGAAATTTTTAAATACTTTATGCAATATCATCCTATTTTCAAAACTTTATTAGGGGTCGTTCAAGCCATCCAATTTACAGTGCCAGCGCTTATTGGAGCATTGATAGCTATGAAGTTCAATATGACACCTTTAGCAATAGCTGTAGTAGCAAGTGCCTCATATGTTGGTAGTGGTGCAGCTCAATTTAAACAAGGTACATGGGTAATTGCGGGAATTGGGGATTTAATTAATACGATGTTAACTGCATCCATCGCCGTGTTACTTATTTTATTAATAGAAGAACGTGTTGGTAGTATGGCTTTAATTGTTTTTCCGACAGTTGTTGGTGGTTTAGCAGCTACAATCGGCGTATTTACTTTACCATATGTAAGGTTAATTACAACGGGAATTGGTAACATGGTTAATAGCTTTACTGAATTACAACCAGTGTTTATGAGTATGTTAATCTCTATGGTGTTTAGTTTTATAATCATATCACCATTGTCAACTGTAGCCATAGCTATTGCTATTGGATTATCAGGTATTGCTGCGGGATCTGCTTCAATAGGTATAGCAGCGACAGAAGCTGTATTATTGATTGGTACCAGCAAAGTTAATCATGTAGGTATTCCTTTATCAATATTTTTCGGTGGGGTGAAAATGATGATGCCAAATATGGTTAAATACCCTGTCATTATGATTCCGATTTTCTTGACAGCGGCAATATCTGGTATTGCTTCAGGGATTATTGGTATTTCAGGAACAAAAGAATCAGCAGGATTTGGTTTTATCGGAATGGTTGGGCCTATTAATGCCTTTAAATTTATGCATGTTGATTCTGCATGGTTAAGTTTATTACTTATTGTCATCGCCTTTTTTGTTGTGCCGTTTCTAGTTGCATGGATTTTAGATTTAATACTTAGAAGATTAATTCATTTGTATGAGAATGATATTTTTAAATTTATGGGATAAAGCTTCGTATCTCTTCGACGTTTAGAACGTTGAAGAGATTTTTCTATGTTAAAATATAACAATATAACATCTAACTTTAACATATATAGAGGGTGAAACGATGTCAGGGAAACTAGAAGAATTACAATTAAAAGTAGCTCGATTAAGTCGACGTACTCATGAATTAGGTATTCCAATTATGGTATTATTTGAGGGGATTCCTGCTTCGGGGAAGACACGTTTATCAAATGAATTACTATTGCACCTAGATGCCAAATATTCGCGATTTATAGCTACTAAATCGCCAGAGTCAAACGATTTACGTTACCAATTTTTACAAAAATATTGGAATACTTTACCACAAAAGGGCAATATAAATATTTATTTTAGAAGTTGGTATTCACACTTTTTAGATTATAAAGAAAATAAAATTAAGCATGATCAATATAAAAATTATGATGTTTTAGTCAATCAAATTTATCATTTTGAATCGATGTTAAAGAATGATAACTATGAAATTATAAAATTTTTCATAGAAATAAATGAAGAAAAACGCAATGAACATATTCAACAGACAAAAGATAATCCATTAACTAGATGGAAAGTTCAAGAATATGAAAATGTTATACCTCAAGAAAGTTATCTAAATCAAATGCATCAATTCATCAACAAAGATAAAGATTGGAAAGTGATCGATTACACAGAGCGCGAGCATGCTTTTGAAAAAATGTACTTACATTTAATAGATAGACTTGAGCAAGCTATAAAAAAGTTGAACAACAAACAACTAAAGTCAACGGTAAGTTCACATCAAGCTTTACGACTTCTTTATTTAATAATAATCTTGAGAAAGTAGACAAAAAAACGTATAAAAATCTCATTGTTGAATTGCAACAGAGAATGAGAGAAATCCAATTTGCTTTATATGAAAGAAAGATTCCCCTTGTTTTGGTTTTCGAAGGTATGGATGCTGCTGGTAAAGGTGGCAATATTAAACGTATTAGAGAAAAATTAGATCCAACAGGATATGAAGTGAATGGTATTAGTGCACCTACGGATGTCGAACTTAAGCATCATTATTTGTGGAGATTTGCTAAAAAGATGCCAAAATCAGGTCATATAGAAATATTTGATCGGAGTTGGTATGGTCGTGTACTAGTTGAACGTGTAGAAGGTTTTGCAAGCCAGAATGAATGGCAACGAGCATCTGATGAAATCAATCAATTTGAAAAGATGTGGACAGATGAAGGTACAATCATATTAAAATTCTTCTTATGTTTAGATAAAGATGAGCAGCTTAAGCGTTTTAAAGACCGTGAAAATAATCCTGATAAACAATGGAAGATTACTGAAGAAGATTGGCGTAATAGAGAAAAATGGGATGAATATTTAGAAGCAAGTCATGATATGATTGAATCTACAAACACTTCATATGCCCCTTGGTATATTGTTCCGGCAGATCATAAAAAAACGAGTCGGATTGAAGTACTTAAAACAATTATTAGAAAATGTGAAGAAGTACTATGGGGAGTTAAGACGTATTAATTTTAAATAAAAATCTCGGGAGTGAGACCATGGATGAAGCATTATTCATTGGTCTCACTCTCTTTTTTAATATAATGAATGAAATGTTTATGAATGAGAACGATGTGTTTCTTCTATTATATAGTCTAAAATGATAACTCACCTATATAGAAAATGGTAACGTCGTTTAATATAAAAGATATTTTGAGTTCCAAATTGATATATAGAGTTACATTTTGTTTATTAAAGAATAAGAGTTAAAAAGTAACATCATTAAAATAAGCAAACCTTCATAAAAAATGATAATATTTAGAATCAAATAGTTAGAATTATTTCATTTATGTAACAACATTGCAATCTGTAATTTTACAGATAACTTAATATAATAGTATTTCAGCTTGAAACACAAGGTAATTACTTAAATTAAGGTGGAATATGAAACTAATATTAAGGAATTATATGTTACAAACTGAAATATATCTGTTTTAAGATTACAAAACAATGTTGATATTGTAACCTTTTGTAAGGAACGTGTAATATACAAAGGCGATTTTTATGTTATAGTGGGTAGCGTCAAAAGTTAACAAAAAACATTTTCAATATAGCACAACGAATTTAAAACATTTAAATAACAAAACAAACAAATTTTAAATTATATCTGGAGGATTTATATATCATGAAAAAAACAGTTATCGCTTCTACATTAGCAGTATCTTTAGGAATTGCAGGTTACGGTTTATCAGGACATGAAGCACACGCTTCAGAAACTACAAACGTTGATAAAGCACACTTAGTAGATTTAGCACAACATAATCCTGAAGAATTAAATGCTAAACCAGTTCAAGCTGGTGCTTACGATATTCATTTCGTAGACAATGGATACCAATACAACTTCACTTCAAATGGTTCTGAATGGTCATGGAGCTACGCTGTAGCTGGTTCAGATGCTGATTACACAGAATCATCATCAAACCAAGAAGTAAGTGCAAATACACAATCTAGTAACACAAATGTACAAGCTGTTTCAGCTCCAACTTCTTCAGAAAGTCGTAGCTACAGCACATCAACTACTTCATACTCAGCACCAAGCCATAACTACAGCTCTCATAGTAGTTCAGTAAGATTATCAAATGGTAATACTGCTGGTTCTGTAGGTTCATATGCTGCTGCTCAAATGGCTGCACGTACTGGTGTATCTGCTTCAACATGGGAACACATCATTGCTAGAGAATCAAATGGTCAATTACATGCACGTAATGCTTCAGGTGCTGCTGGATTATTCCAAACTATGCCAGGTTGGGGTTCAACTGGTTCAGTAAATGATCAAATCAATGCCGCTTATAAAGCATATAAAGCACAAGGTTTATCTGCTTGGGGTATGTAATCCAAATCTAATAATATAATTAGAAAGAGTGAGACAGCATTCGTTGTTCTCTCAGCAACGAGGACTAAAATTGACTCCTTGTATATAAGTAAGTTTTAATTTTAGTTATCGATGCAATACATTAAAAAGCCTAGGACACATTGCTTTGTGTTCTAGGCTCTTTTTTATTTGAAAGTCTAATTAAAATGATTTATATAACAAAGTGATGTTAACAAAGTGAAAATATAACATCTAGACTGAAAAAATATAATAAAATTAAATGATATTATGTTTGTATTTATTTAAAAGATATGGTTATATAAATGGTGTGTTTAATATCATATATAGATACATTTAAATTGCTTGCCTACACAACTTATATGAAGATGCTCTAATAAATGTATACCTATTTAATTTGTTAAAGTATAATATTAAAGTAAAAAGATGACATGTCAATGCAATTGAGGATGTAATTGTGATAATATTAAGAGCAAGTATTTTAAAAATTAAACGGAGTGTAATTGAATGAACGAGAACAATTATAGACGTCTCAACAAAACTTATAAACCGCACTATTTGCCTGGTTTAGATGGTTTGAGAGCTATAGCAGTCATTGGGATAATCATTTATCATTTAAATACGAAATGGTTATCTGGTGGATTCCTTGGAGTAGATACTTTTTTTGTCATTTCTGGTTATCTCATAACTAGTTTATTATTAAGTGAGTATTATAGAAATAATTCTATTAATTTAGTTAATTTTTGGCTTAGAAGATTTAAACGATTAATACCAGCAATGATGTTTGTTGTCACGGTTGTTTTAATATATACATTACTATTTAAACCCGAATTAATTATTAGTATAAAACATGATGCTATAGCAGCACTTTTCTATGTTTCTAACTGGTGGTATATCATACAAGACGTAGACTATTTTAATCAATTTGCTGTAGCGCCATTAAAGCATTTGTGGTCATTAGCTATTGAAGAACAATTCTATCTATTCTTTCCATTTATACTTTTAGGCTTATTAAAGTTTTTCAAAAAGAGAACTACAATGATTATTCTATTAATCATCTCTTTATTATCATTAACTGCAATGATAACGATACATATGTATACAGGTAACAATTCTAGAGTTTATTTCGGGACTGACACACGTTTACAAACGTTATTATTAGGATGCTTACTAGCATTTATTTGGCCACCGTTCTCTTTCAGAAAGGATATATCTAAAGGTGCTAAAGCAAGTATAAGTGCAATAGGCATAGTCGGAATGGCAGTGCTCATTTATTTGTTTGTAGTGGTTAGTGATCAAGATAAATGGATATATAGTGGAGGATTTTATGCCATCTCGTTCTTAACACTGTTTGTCATTGCAAGCGTTGTGCATCCATCAAGTGTTTTAAAGAAAATACTAAGTTTCAAGTTATTTATTTATATAGGTAAGAGATCGTATAGTTTATATTTATGGCACTATCCTATCATTATTTTTATGAATAGTTATTTCGTACAAGGTCAGATTCCTTGGTTTGTATATATTTGTGAAGTGATACTTATGTTTGTCATGGCTGAAGTATCTTATAAATTTATCGAAACACCTATTAGAAAAAATGGATTTAAAGCATTCACGGTGATACCGAAAAATTTAACAAGATTTTCAAGAACGATTATTGTGTTAATCTTGCTTGTTCCTTCTGCATTCATAGTATTTGGTGCCTATGATAGTTTGGGTAAAGAGCATGATAAACAACAAGCTGCGAAACAAAAATCTTTTAAAACGAACCAGAAAGCAAAACCTAAAAAGCCAGATGAAAATAATCAAGATAAGTCTTCACAACAACATTTTAATCCTAAAGAAGCGTCTCCATTATTGCTGGGAGATTCAGTAATGGTAGATATCGGTCAAGTCTTTAGTGAAAAAGTACCAAATGCTAATATTGATGGAAAAGTTGGCCGACAGTTAATTGAGGGTAAAGATTTAATCAATCAAAAGTACCAAGATTATACTAAAAAAGGTCAGAGTGTTGTGATAGAACTTGGTACAAACGGTGAGTTTACGAAAGATCAAATGAATGAATTAATTGATTCTTTAGGTGAAGCAGATATTTACTTAATTAAGGTAAGAGTACCGAGAGACTACGAGTCTACTAATAATAAAATTATGGAACAAGTAGCTAAGAAACATAAAAATGTTCATATTGTTGATTGGTATAAAACATCTGAAGGTCATTCTGAGTATTTTGCATATGATGGTATTCACTTGGAATACAGTGGTGTTAAGGCATTATCTAATGAAATCATTAAGAAAATGAAAGAAGTTAATGAAAAATAATATTCAAAAATAAAAATAAGAGAGCTATATATCACTAGAAATTAGAGTTAGATTCAATGTGTTTCCTTAGTCATGATTTAATGAGATGACAAAAACAATTAAGTCAAAAATGGGTATATGGTATTTATTATTATAGTTCACCATAGTGATGGGGTGGGATAACGAATTCGATACGAATTCTGTCTCACCTCATTTTTTATCAATTTTATGAACAATCTTAACGATATCTAAGATTAAATTTACATCAAGTAAATATTCTTTATTGGCTAAATATTTAAAAGATAGATTAAACTCATCAAAGCTAAAGTTGTAATAATAGCAAAATTTATTATTACAAGAATATAACAATTATAAAACGTTACATGAAACATTGTTAGTTACATGCTTTCGTTACGCTATTTACAGACTTCGTTTAACGAAATAACTCTATGTAAACATTACAAAATGATAACACCGCACACAAACGTACATTTTTCTGATAAAGTAATGCTTGTCGTTAAAAAAGAACGAAACCAAGGATAACAAAGTAAATATTTTAGTCACATGACTATTCATTATATGAAATTAATTATTTAAATTTTTAGGAGGATATTTAACAATGAAAAAAATCGCTACAGCTACAATTGCAAC
>OBZM01000317.1_pt1 | contig 11521 bp, 13 predicted proteins | sample 1476941 | NCBI WGS metagenome assembly OBZM01 (sample SAMEA2580243, study PRJEB22360) | human gut metagenome | biome: human gut; feature: human-associated habitat; material: faeces | place: Denmark | collected 2008/2010
TAAATAACTTATTATTGTTAAGGAGGATATTTTTTAGTGTGTAAATTAAAAAGAATTTTAGAAGAATAACATTTATCAAAAAACTGTTCATTACCTTATTAATTGAAATTATATAATTAAAAACCGCATCATTAACCGATAAGCAGAAGCGTATCGTAAGTGAGGCGGGTTTTTTAGCCGCTTCTCAAAGGGGGGGACGAACGTATCATAACATATGAGGTTTATGAGAATTGCTGTTATGTTTTTGATCACATCAATAAATAAAAAAGATATGCACTATGTAAAATATTTATTAAATGATATAAAGCGAGGATACATAAATGATTTTTAAATAGATATGTATCCAATAATATAAAAAGGGACTATAAGCTATATCTAACTACTTATAGTCCTTTTTCATTAGTATAAATATTAAGAAAGGTGTATATCTTTGTAACCTTCATTTACATTAATAATGTTGTGATAACCTTTATGTTCTAAAATACCAATAGCTATCGAACTTCTAATGCCAGACTGACAGTGTACATAAATAACATCGTTTCTATTGAAAGGTAAATCTGTTTCTAAAAGTTTGCCGTGTGGTACATGAACCGCTTGAGATAAGTGGCCATTATTCCATTCATTATCATTACGTACATCTAATATATGTGATTCGTTACCTGTAATATCTTCACTATGAATGGAACGTGTTTGAATCTTAGATTGAGGTAATTGATATCCAGCAACATCATCATATCCAATGAGTTGTAAGGTGTGTGTTGCTTTTGAAACAAGGTGATATTCTCCAATCAAGTTAATTTCTTGATCATAGTTTAGATACCAGCCAATTTGATTGATGAAATTTTTATCATATGGAATATTGATTGTACCTTCAATATGTCCACCATGATAAGCCTCCTTACTGCGGAGATCAAAAGTTAATCTGTTTGTATTTGTAGCTGGATAAACCGTATAAGGTTGATATAAATTCATACCGAATTGATTAATTTTTTTCATTTGTGCAAAATGATGTGGTGGTGCAGGTTGGTCAGAAATTAGTTTATCGATAAAGGTAGCTTCGTTATTTTCAGAAAAAGCCCAGTTTGTTTGTTTTTCATAGCCAAGAGTAGATGTTGGAATAGCACCTAAAGATTTACCACAAGGACTACCAGCTCCATGGCCAGGCCAAATTTGAATGTAGTTTGGCAAGTCTTTAATACTTTCAATAGATTTAAACATTTGTTTAGCGCCTATTTCAGATGATCCTTCTACTTTAACAGCTTTTTCTAGTAAATCAGGTCTACCGATATCTCCTACAAAAATAAAATCACCACTGAATAGTCCCATTGGAACTTGTGCTCCAGCACCTTCATCAGTAAGTAAAAAACTTATACTTTCTGGCGTGTGACCAGGTGTATGAAGCACTTTTAATTTTATATTTCCTACATAAATATCATCATTATGTTGAACAAAATGAGTCTGGTTAGGCATATTTTTATAACCTAACGTGTCATCACTTTCACCCGATACATAAATACTAGCATTTAACTTTATAGCAACATCTCTAATTCCTGAAGCAAAATCTGCATGTATATGTGTTTCAGCTGCATGAGTAATGGTTAAACCTTCTTCATCAGCAACTCGAATATATGAAGATAAGTCACGAATAGGATCAATAATCATGGCTTCTCCAGTTTTTTGACAACCGATTAAATAAGATGCTTGAGATAAGTGTTTATCATAAAATTGTTTAAAAAACATAATATCATTCCTTTTTAATTATATAAATAAATTGTGATTAGCTTGTTCTGTATATCCTATATATGCACCTACGCCACCGTATTCTACATCATCGCGTAGTTCTTCTTTTGAAATGCCCATAACATCCATGCTCATTGTACAAGCAATAAGTTTAACACCTTGTTCAACTGCTTGATTGATAAGAGAAGGTAAATCATCGACATTTTTCTTTTTCATGACATAACGCATCATTAAATTTCCTACACCAAACATATTCATTTTTGAAATAGGCATTTTAATTGGTGAATTTGGAAGCATAAAGTCAAATAGTTTTGCGATACCTTTTTTCTTAATGCGTTGACTTTGAATTTTTTTAAGTGCATTTAAGCCCCAAAATGTGCAAAAAATGGTTACATCTCTACCTGCGGCTTTAGCACCATTAGCAATAATCATTGCTGCAACTGCTTTATCTAGCTCGCCGCTAAATAAAACAATCGTTGTTCCATTTTTTGTGTGCGTCACTTCTATATTTTTATTTTCTTCTTTTTGAATAATAGCGCGAATTTCATTACCAGAATCATTGAGTCTAACAAGTGTGTGTCCAGTTTGTTTGACCCAACTTTTAATATCATTTAAAAAACCGTGATCAGTCACAACAACTTCTATTTGATCACCAATAGCGATGTTTTTGATTTCTTTACTAATATTAACAATAGGTCCTGGACACTGTAGATTACTATAATTAAACGTCTTACGATTGTCTTTGATTTGAATTTCTTTATCTTTTTCTAATTTAAATGATTCATTATTATGTTGTTGTTCGTATGCGGTATAGCCTCCATCTAAATTCACCACATTGTATCCGCGTTGTGTAAGAAATTGACTTGCTTTTCTACTTCTATTACCACTTTTGCAATAAACATAGTAAGTTTTATTTTTACTTTGTTTAAAAGTCTCTATATTTTCAACTGAATGTAATAAAGCATTTTTAATGTGTCCTAATTCATATTCTTCAGGCTGTCGAACGTCAATTAATTGACCCTTAGAACCCAATTCTTGTAATTCTTTTTTAGTGAAATCATTAATGTGTTTTGTTTTATATTGTGACATAATTGCCTCCTTTTAAATACCTATGGGGGTATGTTATAACGGATTAGACAGTTTGTCAAATACCCCATTAGGTATTTGACAAACTAAAATTTAATCAATATGATGTAATTATTAAAAATTAATATGGAGTGAAATATATTGGAATATAATAAAAAGATGATTAATCGTATTCATCGCATACAAGGACAACTTAATGGTGTCATTAAAATGATGGAGGAAGAAAAAAATTGTAAAGATGTCATTAGTCAATTAAGTGCCTCTAAAAGTTCTATTCAACGTTTAATGGGTATTATCATTAGCGAGAACTTAGTAGAATGCGTCAAAATGTCTGAAGAAAATAGTGAAGATTCTCAGGCATTAATTAATGAAGCAGTTGAATTATTAATAAAAAGTAAATGATAATGGTGACTTCCATGATAATCATGTTACTCATTGGAATATTTGGAGGATTTATTTCAGGATTGGTTGGTATAGGGGGAGCAATTATCATTTATCCTATGCTTTTATTATTACCACCTTTGGTTGGTCTACCCACTTATAGTGCTTATATTGCTTCAGGATTAACCTCAAGTCAAGTGTTTTTCAGTACATTGAGTGGATCTTTTAAAGCATATAAAAACAAAGATTTTTCTAGAACGCTTGTACTTAATATGGGAAGTGGAATGATTATAGGTAGTATACTAGGTGCAATATTAGCGAATTTAATAAATGTACAGTTCGTTAATATGGTTTATATTATTATTGCATTATTAGCTCTTATTTTAATGTTTATTAAAGTCGCACCATCTACTAGTCATATTAAGTTTAATCGTCTACTTTTAATTACAATAGGTGGTATCATCGGTTTGGTATCTGGTATTGTAGGAGCTGGTGGAGCATTTATTATTATTCCAGTACTACTTGTTATATTTAAATTACCAATGAACACGGTGGTTACAAATAGTATTGTAATTGCGTTCATTTCTTCTATTGGAGCATTTATTATTAAATTATTACAGGGTTATATTCCTGTTAATAGTGCAATACCGTTAATTTTAGGTAGTATACTATTTACGCCTCTAGGTATGAAAATAGGACAAAAAATACCTGATTATATTCAAAAAATGATTGTAAGTATTTTAATCGTCATTGCAATCATTAAGTTGATTTTTTAAGAATATTATATGATAGAAAATCTATTAAAAGCGTCCCAATTATATTGAGACGCTTAAAGTTTATCTAGTTTTAAATGATTCAATAGCGGTTTTAATTTCGTCTCTAACACGTTGGAATTCTGACCAAGGTTTGCCTGCTGGATCATCAAATCCCCAATGTTCTTTTTTTACACTCGGCGGCAATATAGGACAATTCTTGTCAGCATCACTACATAAAGTTACTACTAAATCAGATTGATGTAGTATATTTTGGTCAATTAAATTAGAAGTATGATTTGATATATCAATTCCAACTTCTTTCATCGCTTCGATTGCTTTCGGATTGACACCGTGTGCCTCAATACCGCCAGAATATACTTGCCATTCGTCACCTAAGATTTTTTCACCCCAACCTTCAGCCATTTGGCTACGGCATGAATTACCTGTACATATAAAGTAAATTGTTTTTTTATCCATAAATAGTTTCCTCTTTTTTTAGAAAATAATAAGTGTTAGATATAACCCTAACAGTGTGATAAATAATACCGGAATCGTTATAATAATACCGATTTTAAAGTATTGTCCCCAAGAAATTTTAACACCTTTTTGAGTAAGCACATGTAACCAGAGAAGTGTTGCTAACGAACCAATTGGTGTGATTTTAGGTCCTAAATCAGATCCGATAACATTCGCATAAATCATGCCTTCCTTGAGTATGCTTGTTGTTTGAGATTGACCAATCGCTATTGCATCTATTAAAACAGTTGGCATGTTGTTCATAATGGATGAAAGGAATGCGGATATAAAGCCCATGCCCATGATACTACTAAATAAGCCGTAACTTGAAATATTTGTTAGTACATCACCAAGAAGCGTTGTAATCCCCACATTTTTTAGACCAAATACCACAAGATACATACCAATAGAGAATAAAACAATATTCCATGGTGCACCTTTAATTACTTGTTTCGTATGAACAGCCTTAGATTTACGTGCTAATAATACAAATATTAAAGCAATGATACCAGCAATAATTGATACTGGAATATTTATAAACTCACTTATTAAATAACCAACTAGCAATACAGTGAGTACAATCCACGAGATATTAAAAAGCTTTTTGTCCTTAATCGCTTCTTTTGGCTCTCTAATATTTACTGCATCAAATTTTCTTGGGATAGATTTTCTAAAATAAAGCCATAAGACAAGAATACTTGCGATTAAAGAGAATATATTAGGTATAATCATTTTACTGAAGTACTCAACAAATCCAATATCAAAGTAATCAGCAGAAACAATATTAACTAAATTACTAACAATTAATGGAAGAGACGTAGTATCTGCAATAAAACCACTAGCAATAATAAATGGGAATACCGCTTTTTTATCAAATCCTAAACTACGTACCATTGCTAAAACAATAGGTGTCAGTATTAAAGCTGCACCATCGTTCGCAAAGAAAGCTGCTACAATAGCGCCTAACAACATAATGTAAACAAACATTTTCAAGCCATTACCCTTTGATGCTCTCACCATATGTATAGCAGACCATTCAAAGAACCCAATTTCATCTAATATGAGTGAAATAAGAATAACTGCAACAAAAGTTAAGGTCGCATTCCAAACAATTCCAGTAACTTCTAGTACATCTGAAAAGCTTACAACGCCAGTGATTATAGCAATTACAGCACCAATTAATGCAGTAATACCAATATCTAGACCTTTAGGTTGCCATATAACAAAAATTAACGTTAATATAAAAATTGTGATTGCTAATATTGTCATTGTTAACATTCACCTTTCTCTACAGTTTCACATATACATGGGACAGTACTGGAACTCAATAGAGTGAGTCGTGATGTAATGTCATCTAATACAGCATGATTCAATTTATATAAATTTTTATTACCATCCTTTCTAGATGTAATTAAATTATTGTCTTTTAATACTTTCATATGATGACTTAATGTGGGTTGAGAAAAAGAAAAATGCTGTAATAAATCACAAGCGCATAATTCACCGCAAGATAACAAATCTAATATCTCAAGACGGCTACTATCAGCCATCACTTTCAAGTATTGCGATATTTCACTATAATTCAATTTTTTTCTCCCTTTCTACTTGGAATCTTTTATATCGTTAATAATTTTTATTGTCATTTGATAAATTACATACTTGCTTAACTCCTAAATTATTAACTGGTTTAAAATAGACTCTATTTATCATATAGTTCTCATTATAATCAATAATATCAATATTCTAATACTCGATAAGGTATGACAAAGTAATTATCAAGACTTTCATTTTTAATCTTGTTTATCCAAAATGATTCATCTTCTTTTTTGTTATTAAAAAGGTCATCACGTTGATTTAGCGTAACTAACGATTGATTAACAACCCACCAATTATGGCCTATATTAGCTCTATTTAAATCTTCTACTAAACGTTTAGATTCTAAATAAGGTGTTTTTTCTGCTAATGTTACGATTATCATCTGTGTTAAATTTTTATTTTGAATTTTGGGTAATAATGTTTCAACATTACTGGTAGTTTGAGTTGATTTTTTCTTTAATTCTCTATGATGATTTTCACTAGAATCAAGTAATAGCAAGGTATGGCCTGTAGGAGCTGTATCTACAATTACGTAATCCATGTCGTCTTGATTCTCCATAATGTCACTAAAGGCTTTGAAAAATGCTATTTCTTCTGTACAAGGTGATTTTAAATCTTCCATAATATAATCAATATCGTCTTGTGGTGTATCATCATTCACTGTGGCTAGTACTTCTTTTTTATACTTTTCTAATGCTTGTTCTTCATCAATATAAGCAGTATTTAAATTACTTGTAGTTTCAACATTAATTTCTTTAGTAGGGTCAGTAGTTGCTAAAAGAACACGATATCCTTTATTAGATAATGCTGTAGCTAATTGCGTTGCTACTGTCGTTTTACCAACGCCACCTTTTCCCATTGTAAATAAATATTGAACTTTACTATTTTCAATTTCATCTATTAATTTATTGAATTGCGGATGATCTTCAACAATAAAGTCATCATTTTCAATTAAGTTATCATCATTTAATAGATTAGTTAAACTTTCTATACCTTCTTCTTTCTGCTTTTTATATGGAACGTAATAAGCATGATTGTTATTTAACCATTCAGTAAAATGATTAATGTTTTTATCTTGTTCTGTTTTCATCTGACTCGAAATTAAACCGTGACTTTCTTCTATATAGTTGTTAATGATTACTTTGAATTTAGAAATTGACAGTTGTTGTAATTCTTGTTGCGCTCTTTGAATTTCATATATAGAAGAGTGACTAGGTCTCGCAACTAACATCATGGTCGTATCATCTTGGTTACGTAGTTTTTCAAGTGCTGAATTATATTTAACTCTATTTTCATTTAAACCTGATAATTGACCTAAGCAAGAAGCGTCATTACTTGTTGTATTTAAATAATCTGTCCATGCAGAAGGTAATTCAAGCATTCTCAAGGTGTGACCTGTTGGAGCTGTATCAAATATAATGAAATCAAATTCTTGTTCTAAAGTTTTATCGGATAAAAAATTTGTAAATTCATTAAATGCTGCTACTTCAACTGTACATGAACCACTTAACTGTTCTTTCATCTCAGCAAGCACATCTTCTGGTAGAATACCCTCATAAGGTTCTATAGATTGTGCTTTATAATCGTCTGCAGCAGCAATCGGGTCAAAATTGGCTATAGAGAGATTAGGTATAGGTTGATATTTAGTTAATTTATTAGATAATTCCATTTGAAATACATCTTGTAAATTACTAGCTGGATCAGTACTTACTAAAGCTACTTTCTTTCCATTCTCTGTTAAGTTTAAAGCAATAAAACTTGATATCGTTGTTTTGCCTACGCCACCTTTACCAGTAAAAAACAAATATTTTGTTAACTCAACGTTATCTAAATTCAATTTATTTAAGTACTTAACAGCATCCATCTCCACCACAGCATCCTCCATTTCTCATTTGATTAACTGTAATAATTTCATCGGCTTCTTCTTGGGTAATATAAGCGCCCGTTTTAGCTATATTGCCTTCTATAAAAGTGATTGGTAAAACTTCATCACCTTTTTCTTGAATTAAACGAATAACTTCTTTATTTTGAATAAATTCATTCGGATTATTGTTCATATTATAACGTTGAACTTCTATTTGATTTTGTTTTAAATATTCATTGATTTGGTTCGTCTTTATTAGTGTTTCATCCGGTTTAGGACCACATACCCCAGTAGAACAGCACATAGCTTCTTCGTATATTTCAATATTTAACATTATACTCACCTCATTAATTAATTTGCGATTATAGACTAACATCTATATAGATTAATGTCTATGTTTTTGGTTGAGTTTAAAAATTTTGATAAATTTAATTCTTAATAATACAATTTATGAAGAAATTATTTTAATATCTGTGAGAAATACCTAAGTTTATGTAAAATTATAGGTTTTTTTCTTGCGATAATATATATATATTGATTTATATTTGATATATCAAGAAAAATTGATGTATTAAATGATATAAAACTACATTGACAATAAGAAAGTGTGATTGATTACGAGTAAATCATGCAAGTACTTTAACTTTTGGTTACTTTGTTAGTTATTTAAATCTTGTTATCCTATCAAGAGAAATCAATTTAAAAGAAGCTACAATATTATATGTAGAAGGAGTTCTTTAAAGGTAATATTACTCAGTATGGCGAATCAACAAAAAATGACTATAAACAAGCAATTCAAGAATTGAAATAAAGATAATATAAACTCAATGAAATATTATAAAAAGGATGGTCTTTTATGGAAGTTATTAAAACAAAGACTGATATGAGTGAAGATCAACAGTTTGCCTTTTATGAAAAGATGTTTAATGCACTTGCCGATAAAATCAGATTAAAAATACTAAATCAAATTAGCCAAAGCTCTAATAAATCATTATGTGTGTGTGATTTAGAAGAGTTATTAGATATAAAACAATCTAAACTTTCTTATCATTTAAAAAAATTAGTAGATGCAAATGTTCTTATTGCTGAAAAGCATGGCACATGGAATTATTATAAAATTAATGAGCAACAAATACAGGTTGTTTTAAATGAAGATACTTGTTGTAAGATACTTTAAGTATCTTTTTTAATGTAGTATTAATCAATTTTTTTTGATTAATACATCAAGAAATATTGATTAATTAAATTTGGAGGCATTATACTCATGTTAGATTCAATTATGGAATTTATAAAAACATTTGTGATGTTGTTTTTTGAATTATTAACACTATTCATCATCGTGAGCTTTATTGTAAGTTTAATTCAACAAGTAGTTTCGGAAGAAAAAATCAAAAGATTTTTGAGCAAGCCTAATCAAGCAATTAGTTATGTATTGGGGATGGTGTTTGGTGCTATGACACCATTTTGTTCTTGTTCAACTATTCCAATACTTGCAGGTCTATTAAATTCTAAAGTACCTTTTGGTCCAGCAATGAGTTTCTTAATATCTTCACCATTAATGAATCCATTAATGATATTTATGTTATGGGCCTTATTAGGTTGGAAAGTTGCAATAGTTTATTTTATTGTACTAGCAATCTTTAGTATCTTAACAGGTTTTGTATTTTCAAAAATGAATTTAGCTGAAACTTATAAAGGTGTAAATGTTAAAGGCGATGGATTTTTTGCTAATAAAACGGAATCTCGTTTTAAACAAGCATTAAATGATGCGTGGGCATTTTTATATCCAATGCTTCCTTATCTATTTATTGGTGTATTTATTGGAGCGTTCATATATGGATTTGTACCCGAAACATTTATTACTAAATATGCGAGTGGAGGTGGCATTATATCCGTATTTATTACTTCTATTATAGGTATTCCTATGTATATTAGACCTGAAACAATGTTACCTATAGCTGAAGCATTAGCTTCAAAAGGAATGTCGCTTGGGACAGTTGTTGCTTTGATCATTGGTGGTGCTGGTGCAAGTATTCCAGAAGTTGTATTATTATCGAAACTATTCAAGAAAAAATTTGTAATCTCATTCGTTATCGCCATTTTAGTTGTAGCTATTTCTACAGGTTTGATGGTGAACATCGTTATTTAAAGGAGGTGAGATAATGGGAATCAAAGACGTATTAAAAAAATTAAAACCTCAGGAACAATCTTGTTGTTCAGTAGAAATTGAAGAAAAAAAAGAGAAGAATGAAAAAGAACAGCTGGATAATAACAATTGTTGTAACAATTAATTTAGAATTTTGTAAAAATAATATACCTCTAATAAATAAAAGAGCGACAAATTCCAATGTAATAGTATGGAATTTGTCGCTCTTTCGTTTCAGTTAAGGAAAATGATTTTGCTTGTTTAATATTTCTTTAAGACTTATAACAAAAAGACGTTAATTGAAAACCACATCATTACCTAATAAGCAGAAGCGTATCGTAAGTGAGGCGGATTTTATTTATTAATTATGAAAGTAAAATAAAATTTGAATTACATCTTAAATGTATTATATATTCATTGTTTGGTAATATGTAGATGTTTAAGAATTTGATTTATATAATGTTTACCAATTTATGATAAATAGAAAGATGTGAAAATATGAAACATTCAAGCAAAATAATAGTATTTGTAAGTTTCTTAATTTTAACGATTTTTATTGGAGGGTGTGGTTTTATGAATAAAGACGATAGTAAAGAAACTGAAATCAAACAAAACTTTAATAAAACGTTAAGTATGTATCCAATTAAAAATCTAGAAAACTTTTATGATAAAGAGGGCTATCGAGATGAAGAGTTTGATAAAAAGGATAAAGGGACATGGATAGTTCATTCTGAAATGACCATTGAACCAAAAGGAAAGAGTATGGAAACTAGAGGAATGGTCTTGTATATCAACCGAAATACTAGAACAACAAAAGGATACTTTTTAATTAGTGAGATAACAGAGGACAAAAATGGCTTTGCGCATAATAAAGATAAAAAATATCCTGTCGTAATGAAACATAATAAAATTATTCCAACGAAGCCTATACCAGACGATAAGTTAAAAAAAGAAATTGAGAACTTTAAATTTTTTGTGCAATATGGCAATTTTAAAAACTTAAAAGATTATAAAGACGGAGAGATATCTTACAATCCTAATGTTCCTAGTTATTCTGCGAAATATCAACTGAATAATAATGACTATAACGTGAAACAATTAAGAAAAAGATATGATATTCCAACGAAGCAAGCACCTAAATTATTGTTAAAAGGTGATGGCGACTTAAAAGGCTCATCTGTAGGTTCTAAAAATTTAGAATTTACTTTTGTAGAAAATAAAGAAGAAAATATATTTTTTACAGATGCAGTACAATTCACTCCTAGCGAGGATGATGAATCATGAGTAAAACAGATTATCAAATAAAACTTGGTAATATAAAATGTAATTCTGAATAAACTAGCTCAGTATCCAAAATCATTTCTGAAATTGAAAAAGCGAATAATAATGGTTTGGAAAAATGTCAAAGGTCATTCGATGGATGGTTTTTTATGAGTT
>OBZM01000325.1_pt1 | contig 11179 bp, 7 predicted proteins | sample 1476941 | NCBI WGS metagenome assembly OBZM01 (sample SAMEA2580243, study PRJEB22360) | human gut metagenome | biome: human gut; feature: human-associated habitat; material: faeces | place: Denmark | collected 2008/2010
ATACCGGAACCGGCGACCCGGCCCCGACCATCGGGGCCTACCAAACATGGTAATGGGCGGTGCATTGGGCGTGGATTTGCGCCAATGGGTGTGGGACGCTACGCGTGTTTTGCCGATTTTTGCGTGGCATCCCACGGCCCCTCGGGTAATGGCTGTGACGGGTGTGGCAGGAATGGCGTCTTTCCGGGGTTTCCAGTTTGAGTGTGTGGGATGGGGGAAAATGTAAAACGATTGACTTAGCTGTTGTCCCACGCTTTTGTGGGATGGCAACTCTGGAATGGGCAAATTCGTCGTGGCGTCCCACAACGATGTTAAAACTCGACCATGATGCAAGCCGACCGAACGCTTCGGCGGTCATCTGGCCGCTGTGACCCCACAATGATGATGGTAGGCAGGCGAACGTTTCGCGGTCATCTGGCCGTCCTGCCCTGCAGTGATGTTGAGAAAATGCAGTCACGGTGCATGAGGAGAACCGTTGACCTGCGTGTTTCAGTGGTCGCGAACTGCATATGCACTAAAAAATAAGGCTCTGCAGTGGATTGTATGAATCCAATGCAGAGCCTTATTAGTTGCGGTGAACGCGACTAACGCAGCGATTTCACTCGCTCAGGGCCTTGTCGACCACGACGGTGGCCTCGTCGAGCACCTTGTCCAGAGCCTCGGGGGAGACGAAGGACTCGGCGTACACCTTGTAGATGTTCTCGGTGCCGGAGGGGCGGGCGGCGAACCAGTTGTCCTTGGTGGTGACCTTCAGACCGCCGATCTTGGCGTGGTTGCCCGGTGCCTCGGTCAGCTTGGCGGTGATGTCTTCGCCAGCCAGGGTGGAGGCGGTCACGTCGTCGCCGGACAGTGCCGCGAACTTGGCCTTCTGCTCCAGCGTGGTCGGGGTGTCGACGCGCTTGTACCAAGACTCGCCGAAGCGCTCGACCTGCTCCTGGTGAAGCTGGGCCGGGTTCTTGCCGGTCTTGGCAGTGATCTCGGCGGCCAGCAGGTCGGGGATCAGACCATCCTTATCGGTGGTCCACACGCGGCCATCCTTGCGCAGGAAGCTCATGCCGGAGCTCTCCTCGCCGCCGAAGGCGACTTCGCCGCTGAACAGCGGGTCCACGAACCACTTGAAGCCCACCGGCACTTCGATGACCTTCGCGTTGATCGATGCGGCCACGCGGTCGATCAGGGAAGAGGAGACCAGCGTCTTGCCCACGGCTGCGCCCTCAGGCCAGCCCGGACGGTTGCCGCCGAACAGGTACTCCACGCACACGGCGATGTAGTGGTTCGGGTTCATCACGCCCCAGTTCGGGCAGACGATGCCGTGACGGTCGGCGTCCGGGTCGGTGCCGCCGACCAGATCGTACTTGTCCCAAGCGCCGGCGTTGAGCTCGTCGACCAGGCCCTTCATGGCGTACGGGGAAGACGGGTCCATGCGGATCTTGCCGTCGTGGTCGATGGTCATGAAGCGCCAGGTCGGGTCGACCTCAGGACGCACCACGCCGATGTTCAGGCCGTACTTCTCGTTGATGAGCGGCCAGTAGTTCACGGAAGCGCCGCCGAGCGGATCGATGCCCAGACGCACGCCGGAGTTGCGGATCACGTCGAAGTCGATGACGTTCTCCAGGTCGTCCACGTAGTGCTCGCGGAAGTCGAAGCCCTCGACGTACTCGGACTTGATGGCCTCCTCGTAGGGCACACGCTTGATGGACTTGAAGTCGCCGAGCAGCTCGTTGGCGCGAGCGGCGATGGCATTGGTGGTCTCGGCCGGAGCCGGGCCGCCGGTGACGGGGTCGTACTTGAAGCCACCGTCGGTGGGCGGGTTGTGGGACGGCGTGACGACGATGCCGTCGGCGAGGCCCTCGCCCTCGAAGCGCTGGGTGCCGTCGGCCGCACGGTTGTGGGTCAGGATGGCCTGGGAGACCACCGGGGTGGGCACGAAGTCGTCACGGGAATCGACGCGTACGTGCACGCCGTTGGCGACGAGCACCTCGATGGCGGTCTTCTTGGCCGGGCCGGACAGCGCGTGGGTGTCGGAGCCGAGGTACAGCGGGCCGGTGACGCCGGCCTTCTTGCGGTATTCGGCGATGGCCTGGGAGATGGCGATGATGTGGGCCTCGTTGAACGAGGTCTTCAGGGACGATCCGCGGTGGCCGGAGGTGCCGAAGATGACACGCTGCTCGGGGACTTCGGGATCGGGGACGAGGTCATAGTATTTGCCGATAACCTCATCGACATTGATCAGATCTGCTGGGGTGGCGGGCTGACCCGCATTGTTTGCTACCATGCTCCCTATTCTGCCACGTTTTTTCGCCACGTTGGGTACGATTATGTTAAGAGTTGTCAACTTTTGTGCGAATCGTGTGCCGGTTGTCTAGCGCTTGGTCATTTCCTCCTCGATTTCCTCCAGCGACTTGCCGTTGGTCTCGGGCACCAAGCGCATCACGAACGGGATGGACAGGGCCGAAAACACGCCGAAAATCGCGAACGGGCCGCCCACATTGTTGCCGAACGCATCGAGCAGCACGAGGAAGAACTGGGAGACGATGAAGTTGCCCAGCCAGTTCGCCGCCGAGCCGAAGGAGGAGCCGATGCCGCGCACGCTCAGCGGGAAGATCTCGCCGATAAGCACCCAGGCGATCGGGCCCCACGAGACCGCAAAGCCGAGGATATAGAAAGCGATGAGAATCATCGTCGGCACGGCCAGCACGGCCACGTCGCCCACGAAGTTCATCACGGCGAGCACTGCGAGCGAAACGGTCATCACGATGGAACCGAAGATCAGCACGCCCTTGCGCGGGAAACGATCCATGATAAGCGTGGCCACGATGGTGCTCACGAAGTTCACCACGCCGATGCCCACCGACACCCAGATCGCGTCGCCTTCAGGGAAGCCGAAGCCCTTGATGAACACCTGCGGCAGGAAGTAGATCACCGAGTTGATGCCCACGAGCTGCTGGAACAGCATGATACCGATGGCGGCCACCAGCGCCGGACGAGCGATACGGAACAGTTCGCGCACACCACCCTTGGTGTCCTGTGCGGCCACGGCCTTGATCTCGTCCAGCTCAATCTGCACCTGGGTCTGATCCACGTCCTTGCGAATCAGCGTAAGCACTTTGAAGGCGTTGCGGGTGTCGCCCTTGTTCACCAGATAACGCGGGGATTCGGGCAGCAACAGGCCGCCGAGCAGCAACAAGGCGGCCGGCACCAGCGCCGAACCGAGCATCCAGCGCCAGTCGCGGATGCCGAAGAGGTTGTGGTTCAGGAATCCGAGGTTGGAGGCGTAGGCCAGCAGAATGCCGAAGGTGACCATGAGCTGGAACAGCGTGGACAGCGAGCCGCGACGCTCCTTCGGCGCCAGTTCGGCCAAGTACGCCGGGGTCAGGGCAGAAGCCGCGCCGACCGCGAGGCCCAGGATGATGCGGGCGCACACCATCATCGCGAATCCGGTGGAGGAGGCGCACAGGCCTGAGCCGAGCAGGAACAGCAGCGCGGAGACGATGAGCAGCTTCTTGCGGCCGAACCGGTCAGACAGCGCGCCGATCGACAACGCGCCTGCGCACGAGCCGATCAGCACCGAGGAGGTGATGAAGCCGGTCTGAGAGACGCTCAGGCCGAAGTCCGATTCGATAAGCGGGGAGGCGCCGGAGATAATGCCGGTGTCGAAACCGAACAGCATGCCGCCGAGCGCGCCGAAGGTGAAGATGAATGCGCTGTTGAGCGGGAAGCGCGTGGAGAAGCCGCGTGATTCGGCGGCTTCGAGGTCCTCGATTGCGTTTGCTGCCGCGTTTGTGGCCGCGTCCGCCACCCCGGCCACGCCGGTTTCGATGGTTTCGATTGCGGTGGCCGCTGCACCGGTTGCGCCGGTCTCCTGTGCCGCGGATGCCGTCTGCTTCGATACGGGTGATGCCGTCGTCGTCATTGCCTTGTCCTTTCGCCGTTGACGGGCCGCGCCTGCCGCGTGGCCCCTCTGCCGCGTGCAAGGTCAGGCTTCGATTGCCTGAAGTCGCCCGAAAACAAAAAAGACCTGGAACAACGTGGAATTCGCATATTACGATACGCAAATTCCACGTCACTCCAGGTCTTGCCTCATTTTGAGTAACAACCCTGCTACGCAACGTGTGTGAAAGATAGGATACGACTTTCTCGGTCGCGACACTCCGAATAGGCGGCAAAAAACGATGATTTTTGACAACGATTGCAGGATTCTGCATGGTGGAATGAAGTCGGAATGGGCGCTGCGGCAAATACGGAGAACGGGTGCGGCGGAACACCATAGCGGAACGCTATCGCGGAGCACCGTAGCGCATAGTTGCCGTTTCGCGATGCTTTGCCGGCATTGCCGTGCTTTTGGGGCACCCAGCGCCGATAATGGAACACAGTGGCATACGGCAGCAAGGAGGAACCGTGGCGAACGCATCGAACGCAACGCCTGCAGTGATTGCGGCGTGCATCGTTGATGCCGTCGGCGGCTCCGCGAACATCACCAACCTGACCCATTGCGCCACGCGACTGCACTTCGAACTGGACGACGCCGGCCAGGTCAGCCAGCACGGTCTCGAATCCATCCCCGGAGTCCTCGGCGCATTCCCGCGAACCGGCAATCGTTATCAGGTCATCATCGGCGGAGCGGTCGCCTCGGTGTACGAGCAGATCGTTCGGATGCAGGCAGCGCGATTGACTCCGGCAACGCAATTACCATCGGCGGCGTCGCGGCCAACGCAGTCCGCGCAATCCACTCAGTCAACGCAATCCACTCAGTCAACGCAATCCACTCAGTCAACGCAATCCACTCAGCCTACGCAGCCTACGCAGTCCGCGCCGAACCTTTCCGACGACGTCGCACCATTGCGCGATACCGACACCGAGCAGAGTCACGGCCCAGCCAATACATCCCGTCACTTCATGCCTCGTACCGTCCGCGAGTGGGGCAGTGCCGCCCGCGCTTGGGCTGCCGCGTTTTTCGACTACCTGTCTGACTCGTTCCGCCCGATTCTGGGTGTACTGCTCGGTGCCTCGCTGGTCATCGCCATCGTCAACGTGATCGTTGCACTCGGCATTGTGCCTGATGGCGAGACCTCCGCCGGCTGGATACTACTCAAGGCGATTTGGGAGGGTGTGTTCACCGTTCTGCCGATTATGATCGCTTACAATGCGGCCAAGAAACTGGACGTCGACCCCTGGCTCGGCGGCGCGATTATGGCCGCGCTGATGACCCCGCAGTTTACTGGCGTGATGTCCGGAATGTCCGGAATGTCCGGGACATCCGTATCCAGCGCCCTCTCCGGGGCGATTCAATGCTCGGCCACCGCCGTATTCGGCGCCGAAACCTGCACCGTGTCGGCGTTCGGCATACCGATTCAACTCAACGACTACAGTGGCAACGTCTTCGTACCGTTGCTCATGGCCGCCGTGCTCGCCGTGGTCTACCACGGGTTGAAGCGCGTCATTCCCGACAGCGTACAGCTGGTGTTCGTGCCATTCCTCTCACTGGTCGTCGTTTTTGCGCTCACCATACTGGTTATCGGGCCTCTGGGAATATGGCTCGGCAGCGGGCTGGGAGCGGCCACAGCATGGCTTAACGCGCACGTGCCGTTCCTGTTCGCGCTCATCATTCCGATGCTCTACCCGTTTCTCGTGCCGCTCGGTCTGCACTGGCCGTTGAATGCCCTGATGCTGATGAACATTCAGACGCTCGGCTACGATTTCGTCCAAGGTCCGATGGGTGTATGGAACTTTGCCTGCTTCGGTGCCACCGCTGGCGTGCTCGTGCTGGCCGTACGCGGCAAGGATTCGGCCATGCGGCAGACCGCGGTGGGGGCGTTGCTCGCGGGATTGCTGGGTGGCGTTTCGGAACTGAGCCTGTACGGCATCCATCTGCATCCCCGCCGCGTCTACCGCTGGCTGCTCGCCGGCTGCGCGGCCGGCGGAGTGACCAGCGCGGTGCTTGGCTGGCTGTTCCCGTCCGTGCTGCCATCCGGTCAGATGGTCCGGGGCGTTACGACTACGGCGTTCGCCTTCTCCTCGTTGCTGACGATTCCGGTGTTCGATCGGATGTGGGTGTACGCGCTGTCCATCGCCGTTGCGTTTGTAATGGCGATGGTGCTGACGGTGCTGTTCGGGTACCGTACGCCGCCGCGCGCCACGGAGGCGCAGATGGTCTCGGCGGGCGAGAACGTACGCTCGCAGGATGCGGTGAGAGGGATTGGCGCGACATCGTCGGATGCGGAGTCTGCGGAAGATTCCCCATCGCGGCCTGCCTCCGATCGGACTCCTGACTCCAACGCCATCCTGTCGCCGGTCGCCGGCCGGTTGATGAATCTGGAAGCGACTGGCGATCCGGTGTTCGCCTCCCGCGCGCTGGGGGAGGGTGTAGGCGTCGTGCCGGAGACGGCCGGCGAGACGGCCGTGCTAGCACCGGTCAGTGGCACGCTGAAAACCGTGGCCCGGACCGGCCATGCCTTCGGCATTAAAACCGATGACGGCATCGAAGTGCTGGTTCATGTCGGCATTGACACCGTCAATATGGATGGCGAGGGATTCGTCGTGGCCGTGGGCAAAGGCGAGCGGATCGCGGCGGGAGAGCCACTGGCCACCGTGGATTTCGGCAAAGTCGCGGCGGCCGGGCACAGCGTTGTGGTGGTGGTGACGGTGGTCAACGCCGCTGAACTGACCGTGGTCACGCCGTTGATCGGCGACGGTAGCAGCGACGACAACGGCGGCGACTGCAAAACCGTATCAGCCGGCAGCCCGATCATCGATGTGGAACAATGACGTTGCGAAAGGATGCCATGGAAATACTGCGAGTGTTCAACAACAACGTCGTGCTCGCCAAAGGCGGCGACGGCGGTGAGGTGATTCTCACCGGCCGCGGACTGGGGTTCCAGGCCAAGCCGGGGCAGACGGTCGACGAGTCGAAAGTTGTGCGCACCTTCGTGCCATCGGACGGGCGCGACCCTGACCATCTGGCGCAGATGCTGGCGGACATTCCGCCCGAAATCATCCGCGTGGTCGTCGAATCCATGCAGGAGACCGGACTGGGGGAGCGCGAGACCGGCAGCACCACGCTGGTCATGGCCTTGTCGGATCACGTGGCGAATGCGGTGGAGCGGGTGCGGCGCGGCATCGACATTACCTACCCGCTGCTCGGCGAGGTGAGCAACCTGTACCCGCAGGAATACGCGCAGGGGCGTGCGATGCTCGCATCGCTCAATGCGCGGCTCGACGTCACGCTGCCGGACGGCGAGGCCACCGCGCTTGCCATGCATCTGGTCAACGCCGGCTTCGCCACCGGCGACCTGTCCTATACGTATACGATGACGGGCGTGATCCAGCAACTGCTTGACATTATCGACCACAGCTACGGCATCACGTTGGACCGCAGTTCCGTGAATGTGGGCAGGTTCATCACCCATCTGCGTTACCTGTTCGTACGCATCCACCAGCACCAGCAACTGACGGATGAGCCGGCACCGGTGATGAAGGTGATTCGTGAGTCCTATCCCGCCGCGCTACGATGCGCGCGAACCATCGCCTCCCTGCTCGAACTGCGCCTCGACACGGATATCAGCGACGACGAAATCGCTTATTTGGCGATGCATGTCGCCCGAGTCACCGGCCACGCATCGTAGCGGATCAGCGAATCGGCTCGAGCGTGCCGGTCATTTCGGCGAAATCCGAGGTGGCGTTTGAGGCAGCGGCCTGTGCGGTCTTTTCCAGCGCGGAGGCGTCGGGTACGCGCACGATCAGCGCGCGATGATCCACTGAGAAACGAATATGTTTGGTCTCCGGTAGCATGTCGCCGTCCACCTGCGCTTTGGCCGGCTTTTCCAATGTGATTTCGGCACTGACGCCCTGAACCTGTTCGATGGTCGAGTTCGTGGACAGCGGGTTCTGTTCGGGCTTGCCGATGATCGTCTGGTGCACCACGTCGCCGAACAGGTTGGCCCAGCCGAGGATGCCGCCGGTGGTGTCGATGATTTCGAAGTCCAGCAGACCATCGTCATAGGATGCCGCCGGCATCAGCGAGAACATGGGAATCTGGCCGCAGTTGCCGGCCATCACCGTGCGGAAATCGAGATTCTTGATGGTGTGGGTCGAGCCGTCGGCGCTGGTGACTGTCAGCGTGCCGCGGAACTTCGGCGCGAACAGGTTCTTCACGCCGCCCACGAAGTAGGCGAGCCAGCTGATGTTCGCCTTGAGCTCGGGGTTGGTGTCGTCGATCATGGCCGCATCGAAGCCGATGCCGGCGATGATGAGGAAGGCGTGGCCGTGGTCGTCCTCCGGGTGGTCGAGCAGGGTGAGACGGCCCATGTCCACCAGGCGGGAGCCGTGGGAGGTGGCCACGGTCAGCGCGGCGTCGATATCGTCCACGGGAACGCCCATATTGCGGGCAAACAGGTTGCCGGTGCCGATGGGGATGATGCCCAGCGCATGGCCGGTGCCGGAGACGGCGCTCGCCACCGTGCGCACCGTGCCGTCGCCGCCGACCGCGATCACCACGTCGGCGCCGTCCTCCAGCGCCTCAAGCGCGCAGACCCTGCCGTCCTTGTCAAGCTGGGTGTCGTAGAAGCGGATGCGATTGAGCCCCTTGGCCTCGCAGAACCTCTGGATATGCAGCCTGCGGGCTTCGGCCTGCGGTTTGGACGGATTCACGATGAAGGCGTACTGCACCTCGTCGTCCCGGCGCTTCTCCAGCGTCTGAGCCAGCTTGCGGCGGCGCTGCGCGCGCAGAGCGATGACGATGACGGCGATGAGCACCACCACAATGGCGATTGCGGCGATGATCAGAAACACGGTGAGGGCAGGCTGAGGCATGGCTCCTATTGTTATCGGTGGGGAGGTCGTTTGCGGCCATGGTGCGCCGTACGTGAACATTTCCTGCACGCAACAGCCCCGTGGGGCGTGATTATGGTTCAATCGCGTCTCATCTGACGAAATTGGCCGGGTGGACCCGTCCGCGGACTTTCCCGGGCTTCCCTGTGATTTCCGCGTGACTCCCGCGCATTCGGCCATTGTCGGTGTCTGCTTACGCGGCTAGTCTGGTGCCCATGCTTGATATTCAATTCATCCGTGAACACACCGATATCGTCAAGGAATCCCAGCGCAAGCGCGGCGAGTCCGTGGAGCTCGTCGACGAAGTGCTCTCCTCCGACACCGCACGTCGTGAGGCGCTGAAGGCCTTCGAAGAGGCTCGCGCCCAGCAGAAGGAAATCGGCAAGAAGGTCGCCTCCGCCCCGGCGGACGAGAAGGCCAAGCTCATCGCCGAAACCAAGGAACTGTCCCAGAAGGTCTCCGAATACAAGTCCAAGGCCGATTCCGCAGCCGAGGAATACACCACCGCCATGTGGAAGCTCTCCAACATCGTGGAGCCCGAAGCTCCCGAAGGCGGCGAGGATGACTACGTGGTCGTCAAGAAGGTTGGCCAGATTCGCGACTTCGCGGCCGAAGGCTTCGAGCCCAAGGACCACCTGACCCTCGGCACCGGCGTGGCCGGCATCGACATGCGCCGCGGCGTCAAGGTCGGCGGCTCCCGCTTCTATTTCCTGCGTGGCCAGGTGGCCCGCATGCAGATTGCCATGCTCACCATGGCCGTGGACCAGGCCGAAGAGCACGGCTTCACGCTGGCCATCACCCCGACGCTCGTGCGCCCCGAGGTCATGCGCGGCACCGGCTTCCTGAACTCCCACGCCGACGAGATCTACCGTCTGCGCGAGCCCGATGACCAGTACCTGGTCGGCACTTCCGAAGTGGCGCTCGCCGGCATGCACGAGAACGAGATCCTCGACCTCGGCAACGGCCCGCTGCGCTACTGCGGTTGGTCCTCCTGCTACCGCCGCGAGGCCGGTGCCGCAGGCAAGGATACTTCCGGCATCATCCGCGTCCACCAGTTCGACAAGGTGGAGATGTTCGTTTACGCCAAGCAGGAGGACTCCTACAAGGAGCACGAGCACCTGCTGGCCATGGAACAGGAGATGCTCGCCAAGGTCGAGGTGCCCTACCGCATCATCGATACCGCCGCCGGCGACCTCGGTTCCTCCGCCGCCCGTAAGTTCGACTGCGAGGCTTGGGTGCCGACCCAGGGCCGTTACCGCGAGCTCACCTCCACCTCGAACTGCACCGAGTACCAGGCTCGCCGCCTGAACATCCGCGAGCGTATGGAAGACGGCGGCACCCGCCCGGTCTCCACCCTGAACGGCACGCTGGCCACCACCCGTTGGCTGGTCGCTATCATGGAGAACCACCAGCAGAAGGACGGCTCCATCGAGATCCCGAAGGCCATGCGCGCCTACATGGGCGGCAAGGAAGTTATCGAGCCCACGAAGTGGGAGGCCTGAGTCTCATCGTGCTTTAGCTCCCTCTGATGAGGGAGCTGTCAGCGTAGCTGACTGAGGGAGAGATTACTGAGGGAGAGATCGCTGATAGCCAGCAGGCGAATCCAAGACCGACCGCACTGCCGAATATCAACATCCCTCCCTTCTGTATAATGAATACTTGCGCGTGTGAACGCGCATCAGGACAGGTGTCTGAGCGGCCTAAAGAGACGGTCTTGAAAACCGTTGAGGGGCAACCCTCCGCGAGTTCGAATCTCGCCCTGTCCGCGAACCGAGGCCTGGGCAACATGCCCAGGCCTTTTTTTCTTTTTCTGGAACCTGTCTTCTTGATTGCCACCGGGGTGCTGATATATTGGTTTGTGATGCCGTAACATGCGGTGTCCCCGTTGATATGACGGGCCGATCGGCGTGAGCCGATAAGAAAAGGCCCGACGTTTGCAGCATCGGGCCTTTGCGTTGATTACCGGCTTGCGCCTTTAATCAACAAGGTTGCAAGATGAATCATATCACGATGCACGGTAGTCTGACCGTGAACGGGCGCACCGTGATCGTCCATATGGGCGATGGCGAGGCGAACGCCACGGTTGACGGCACGCACTTCAACGTGCGTAGCCTGTGGCAGCTCTACCAGTTGCTGAGACTGCTCGTGTAGCGTCTCATTAAGGTGCGGTGCCCCTTGGTCGGGTATCGCGCCGGCGACCTGAAAACCGATAATGTTGGCAAGTGCTTGCAATTTGCGGTGGACGATTGCAAGCTAACGTCTTGGATTGTTGCCGCTATCCAATATCTCATTAGGCCTACCGGTGGACCAAAAGTACGTTGCTTTGTAAGGGGAGTTAATGAAATGAACAAAC
>OBZM01000329.1_pt1 | contig 11024 bp, 6 predicted proteins | sample 1476941 | NCBI WGS metagenome assembly OBZM01 (sample SAMEA2580243, study PRJEB22360) | human gut metagenome | biome: human gut; feature: human-associated habitat; material: faeces | place: Denmark | collected 2008/2010
GAAGAAGAAATAGATTGTTAAAAGCCATTGGTTTTATATGCCAGTGGCTTTTTTGATATTTCTTTTAAAAATAGGCTTTCCAAGCATAGATGCGACGACTAATATAAAAAATATTGATTCCTATTATGGTAAAGCTCAACCCAGCTTTTCGTATTTATTAATCATTCCATTTTCAGGAATACTTATCTTCAGTCCCATAGCTTCAACACGCCCACCTTTATAAATAACGAAAAATCCTAATCCTGCAGCCAGAAAGATACAAAGTCTTCCATTGGATGTATTTAAAAAATTATAAAAGTCTTTATCCATATTAATCTCCTTATCTATGTTAGCTTATTACTAATTTTACCTATTACAAATCCTACTGATAGAAGACAACCTCCCCAAATAATCTTTTGAAAGATTTTTGATTCCTCTTGATTATTGTTCTGTTCTTCAACCTGGTCCTCTGGTGTTTTTTGTTCTATAAATAACGTGTTTGGATTTGTTTCAAAACCTGTCTTCCCTTTATTTAGTTGTCCCAAATTATCAATAAAACAAACCATGATTTTCTTTCCTTTACAGGAATATAATTTGTTCAATTTATAAGCATCAACACTCAAATTTTTATCATTCGTTATTAGTAACTGTGAATGCTTTGACTTATCTTTGGTAATTCTAGATAACAATTCTGAGTCAGCAAACGCAGAACCGACCTCTGACTGTTTTAAATCCTTATCTTCAAATATAAATAAATTACTGTAGTTCTTGAAAAGCAGAATCACAGATTTCGCTTTCTCTTGTTTTTCAATATTCTTTGAACTCAAATGCCTAACAATTTCTAAACATACTTCTCGAGTAACAATTATTTTCTTGTCTAGAGCTCCAAAAATATCTTGATATTGTACTAAAAACCTGCCTAATTCTGTATCATTCATTAACGATGAGGTATCAATATATATCTTCTCATTAAGAGCCAACAAATCTTCTACATATTCTCTATTTGTCATTTCAAAAACCTCCTATTACTTATATCTAAATTCTAAACTAATCGGAAAGTTATTTAAAATAAAAACGGGACTTTTTGGTCCCGTTTTTGTCAAATGAAATCTTTGATACTCAAATCTCTTAGGTTTGAATGTTTCAACTTTAGACTACATATTTCTTCTAAATTATCTATACCCAACTCAAAAGCTAATTTTAATTCAGATTCGTCAATATTCACTGTCTTGTTTTTATATTTTACTATGGCTTCATTTTTAGTTGGTTCAAACCAGGTCATTTCATCATATCCTTGAAAAGAACCTATTGGTTTCCCATCATCTAAATCATACCTTTCAGTAAATGGGTCATACCCTTTATATACTTTCCATTTTTTAGTTTTTACTACACAACCAAATTCGTTTAATACATTGTAATATTCATATATACGCCATTGATCTTCTCCAGAAAAATAATCATCATAGGAACGAATAAATTGCTTTTTATCAATTAAGCTATTTTTCAGATTATCTAAATGATTCTTCATGGATTTAAATTCCTGCACATAAAACCATTCAATGTCACTATCCCACTGTTTCCTTTTACAGTAGTTCTTAATTTCTTCTAAAGTGGTTAACCTTAGATAACCTCTTTCTTCTTTCTTTTTATACGGATAATACTTTTTGAAATCATCAGCTGAAAGATAACGTTCCATAAATCTACTTTCTTTTTGTATCGTAAAAGTAAATGTACCATCTATTATTTCACCATAAAAATATTCATTTCTTTCAGGCTGGATATAGTTATATTTTTCCGAATATAATTCTATTTTGCCTTTTGAATACTTGGCACTTTGTCTAAGACCATGATTTCGAGTATCAAAAGCAGTCTCATAACATGACCTTAATTCTCTTAAATTCATGTCCTTTATAATATTGAAATAACGTAAAAACAACTCAGAATCTTCATTTACCATCTCAGTAGTATTTTTATACCCTTCGCCGTCTTGTTCATATTTAATGAGGAAATTATTTCGACTATAATACTCCAATAGACATCTCATATTCTCTGGATATATTATTTCCATTTGCGTTCTTACTCGATATTGATTAGGATGATATTTTTCACATAACGAATTTTGAAATGAAAAACGGTCCGATCTAATTTCAGTAGTTATGGAATATTTGTCAACTTCTTCATCAGATTGAACTACAATTCTAGACTCCTTACTTTTTATTTTGTTACTTAGACGAAGCTCTGAAAAACTATAGTATCTCAGCGTCTTATTGACTGCAGCTACACTCTGGTCCAAAAATTTAAAATCATTCTCTCGAACTATATTACCATCCAAAGTTTGAATAATATAATACTCTCTACATCCTGGAGTATCATCTAATCTAGGTAAATCGTCATAGTAGAATAAAGCATCATTAGTTTCATTTTCTGATAAAAATAAAGCTGCACATATGGCAATTATGCAATCTCTCGATTGATTAGGTTTGGTTTTATTTAGTATTTTCCTAAACATTTCATAATTTATTCCGACTCTTTGAGCCAATTCTTTAGTCTTTACACCTACATCTCCATTTATCGATAATTTGTTCTTTGACTTTCTTCTTATATAATCAATAAAGGTCATGTCATGCTCTCTCTTCTTGGGATTCTTAGATACAATGGTATTAGACCTTTTTTCGTTCATAAATACCTCCCTTTCATATATAAATTATATCTAGAAAACTATAAGAATTTAATTATTCACATCTTAAACTATGTCAACACCCTACGATTTATTCTCTTTTTTGAGAATATCCATAATTTCTCTACGTTGAATATCCGTTAAATTCATTTTATCTAACAGTGTCAAATTTTTATCTCCAAATTCACAGTATTTTTGATTATACATATCCAAAAGTTTATTTCTAAGTATAGGCTCACCAATCATGTTTATTTCCTTCAGTAAATTCTCACGATTTTCGCCTTTTTCTTCTCTCAACTCTTTAATTAATGAATTAATTTTTGAAAGAGCAAAATCCCCATAAATATTAGAAATAAACATATCATCGTTCATAATTTCTTGAATATTTTTAGCAAATGTATTTGTATGTTCTTTAACAACAGTTTTCCCATGTTTCTTTTCAAGACTAATGACATTATCTGGCTTAATATCTGACAACATAAAAGGTGAATGAGTAGTAAGTATAAACTGAAAAGTAGATTTATTATCTTTTGAAGCTTTATTTGTAATTTTTGATAAATGACCAATGATTTTTCTAGACCATTCTAAGTGCATCCCTGTTTCCAGCTCATCAACAAGAATAACATAATGCTTTTTATCTTTTTCTGTAGTTATAATTTGTCTAATTTGACTCATTAATGAAACAACATTATTTTCACCTGTTGACATAGTTAATTCAATATCTGGAAAATGCTGACTTTTATATTTATGTTTATCATCAAGATACTCTTTAAAACTTTTATTAAAATCATTCAAGATGTCTTCTTTTTCCGAAGAAAAATTTATATGTGTACTCACAAATTGCTGTTGTCCGTTTACATACGGTTCGAAAGTTACGACCTTATCTGATATATTTTGAAGTTCTTTCCATACTTTTAATGGTGTTTTTCCCCAAAGTGAGTCAGCAATTGTTTTGTTTAAAAAATATGGTAGTTTATCTGTAAATTTTCTTATTCTATCAATTGTTTTCCCTTCGTGAGTATCTCTGTCTTCATTCACATCTAAAAAATATTTAGTAACATTCTGCCATCTAATATCTAATTTGAATCGTAAATTTGATTCAATTAATTTATCATTAACAAGGTCTTCATAAGCTTCAACAATATTATTTGGATTGGCAATGTCAAAATTCCGTTCTATAATTTTTACTTTATTTACTCCACCATAGTAAGAACTATATCGTTTAAATTTTTCCTTAAACTGAGTATTTAAAAAACCAATACTTATGCTATCATTTACAGCATTCTCGTCCTTATATGTTTTCATTACTGCATAATCTTTTTTTGCTTTTGTACTATCTAGGTTCAGTGTGATATCCTTTTCTAAATAGTCTATTTTTATAGACGAACACTTATTGCAAAATGCCTTAGTATATTCAGCGAAAAAATTCTGATTATCATCCATAAAAATTAAGCAATAAGAATATTCCTCAAACTGTGTATTTTTATTTTGTAAAACATCATAATGTATCAGCATATTAAGGATTCTTGACTTACCTCTGCCATTTATACCAGAAATCATTGAAATATTAAGTATCTTATCTCCATAAAAATTTGAAATATATTCTGGATTCTCTTGAATCTCAAGCTTATCCTCACTAAATTTATACGTAATTCTATATCTATCAGTAAAACTAATACACTGTTCTTCAAACAATTCTTCATATTTTTTTATCACTAATGCAATTAATTCCATTATTTATCCCCTATTAAACCAATTTCTTTACTAATGTCAGTTATCATCTTTGATAAAGGCCTTTTACCAAAATCTTTTGGCGTAGTATATACTCCAGTAATAATTCTATTTATATCATCATCTGTAATATATTTTATTATTTTGTCTTTTGAAATCACTTTATTATCCATCTTCCTCAATACTTCTGGAATAGGATTTAGTAGTTTATCTATACTATCTCTATATCCTTTAGTATAGATTGAAGACTTCCAAAGAATCTCCTGAACAACATCATTATGTAATCTATATAAATTAGGTAAATCAAGTAATTTTTTATCATTAAATAAATCATTCTCAACTTCTGATACTGGTCTTAATATGACCTCAATACTATTTTTGTTCGTAAAAAAATCCGCATTTGATATTTTATATGAAAATTTAATAAGTTCATCAATGTTCCCTATTGCTTCATCGTATGGTGAGATATTAAAGTGTTTATCACTCTTTTTATTATTACATCCATAACACGATGGAATAAGATTGTAAAAACATAACGCAAATAGAGGATACTCACTCTTTGGAAAAAAATGATCTAATTGACTAGTATTTGCTTCATTCGTTACATTTACAAAATTACGATTACAGTATGGACAAACTGTTACACCAGTTATATTAACAAGCTTTTTCTTGTTGAGATCTCTATATACATCACCAAATGCTTCTCCGTATTTCTTAACCAAATATTTTTTTAAGAAAAGAGAAATCTCTAATTCTCCACTCCAATGAACTTCAAAATTTTCATCGAAATTGTTACTCTTGTTCGTTGATAATTCAATTAATTCTTTTATTCCTATATTTTTCTTTGTATTATATTTTAACCATCTGTCAAAACTCTCTTTAAAATGTTTATCTAAACTTCGCAAAACTGTCTCTTGATATAATTTGGGTTTATCAAATTTACTTAACAACCCTTCTACAAGGTCATTATGAGTAATAGTTTTATCCTCAATCTTCTTTTGAACTTTTGATAAAATTTTATTTGTTTTATATGTAGTTACAATTTTTTCGATTGAAAAAGAACTATTTCTTATTTTATTTTTATTTTCATTTAACCATTTCTCACACTCAAGCTTACTATCTTTAGAAAAATGTCTATATATAAATTTAAATAATTTCTCAGAAGAAAAAATATCTTTTTCTTTAAAATTGAACCTCTCCATTATTTTATATTCTTTAGTAGAAACATCTATTTTATTTTTTATTTTCACTAACTCACTATAGTTAATATTCAATAGTTTATAAAAATTTGACTCTATTTCTTCCTTTTTAAATACAAGCTCTCCTTTGTAATTTTTCACATCGTTAAAATTCTCAAAAATCAGGTTATTTAATTCATTGAATTCATCATCACTCAACTTGTTTTTTACTTTCTTGTGATACTCCTCTGTAAAATCACTAACTTTTTCTTCATCACTCTTCTCAATTGGTATCATACACTTTTATCCTTTCTTTTTGCTTACCATTCTATCAAAAAAAGACCGTTTTCACGATCTTTCTTCTTGAGAATTTTCCCTCATTCTCGGCTGTGTTCTCTAGTCAGTTACATGGGCTACTACTGCTTATCTTCCTGGGACATATTCACCAGTGTTGGCATCGTAGTAACGGCGTTGGCCGTTGACTGTGACGTAGGCACCTTTAACTTGGCGACCTGATTGGTCAAAGTAAAGGTGTTGGCCATTGATGACTTGTTCGCCTGTTACGGCATAGCCATCAGCTCCGAAATAAGCCCAGACGTTAGGCTCGATTTGAGCAAAGCGGTTGGTTACAGGTTGACCGTCGTTTTCGTCATAGTACTTGTAACGACTGCCGACCTTAACGGCTTTGCCCTTGTATTGGATACCATTTTGGTCAAAGTAGTATTCCTTGCCATTGATAGTCCACTTGCCTTTAAGGGCTTGGCCATCAGTATTGAAGTAAGACCATTGGTTTGGTGCAATCTCAGCAAAGCTGCTTGTGACAAGAGCTCCACTGTGGGCATCATAGTAATAAGTCTTACTATCTTCAACAATGGTTTTACCCTTGACTTGGATACCATTTTTATCAAAGTACTTAAGGTATCCATGATCAGCACGAACTTGGCCGATAGCCAGTGAACCATCGTGTTTGAAGTACATCCACTGGTCATCACCTACTTGGAGATAGCGTCCGCTAGCAAGAATACCTGATTCTGGCTCATAATAATATTTGATGCCATTTTCTTCGATAATTTCACCCTTAGCTTGGCTACCATCTTCCTTGAAGTAATAAAGGTGACCATCAATGTATTGACGTCCTGTAACACGGTTACCTTCTTTATCAAAGTAATTCCAAGCCTTAGTTGCTGGATTATAGACAAAGATGCTGCGTCCGATTTCGCCTGCTGGTGTGATGTAGCGAGCCTTACCATTTTCAAAGATAATAGAATCTGCACGATTGCTGTAGGCCGTACCGACGCTACCATCTTGGTTAAAGTAATAAGTCTTACCATCAATGACACGTGAACCAGTCACAGTATTACCGTCAGCGTCAAAGTAATAACGTTTACCTGTGCTGCTGTCTGTCGCAAAGACGTTACGTCCCATATCACCAGTTTCAGCAACATAGTAATGCAATTTGCCATCATCTGTACGGACAATGCGATCCTTAGCCTGAATACCAGTTTCACGGTCAAAGTAGAAATGGTGGCCACTCCAATGAAGGTTACCTACTACCATTGTTCCTTGAGTCGTAAAGGCACGAACCTGCTTATGTTTGTCATCAAAATCAACGAAGGCATTCTTAACCATGGCACCGTCTAGACCGTAATAGTAGGTATAGCCGTTGCTAGCACGACGAAGGGCGTTACGCAATTGGATACCATTGTCAAAGAAATAGTAATCCTTGTTATTGATGTTTCGAGCACCCTTGGTCATCTTACCGTCACCACCGAAGTAATACCAGTTACCGTTACCATCTTGAACAAATTCATTCTTAACGGTTTGGTTATCACGAAGGAAGTAAACGTCTTGTCCACGACGTTGGAAGACTTGAGTGCTTGTGATGGCACCTGTGTCACGAAGTGGTGTTGGCAAGAGTTGGCCGTTGTCTGAAGTATTAAAGTACTGATTGGTCTTGTCATCACGAAGGACATAATTGATGCCTCGTCCAAGGATGTTGGTTCCGTTGAAGTACTTAGCAGACCATTTGGTAATCTTTTCATTCGTAGGCAACTGCTTACCATTTGAGATTTGCACTCGGTTGAAAATAGATGGGTACTTAGCTTTAAGCTCATCAAGGAAGGCACCACCGTACTTGCCTTGATAGTCTGTACCATCTGTACGGGTATTAGCCACATAGGCTTGGTCCACAATTTGATAACCTTGTTGATGATAACCGTAGCCGTTTACACGCGTCGCATTTACCACTTCTTTTCCTGGAAGGTTATAGATTTGGTCTGGCACCCAGTCAGCGATAGCTTGGATACCATCTTTGTGGAGGGCACGAAGGACGTTAAGGAGGTCCTCAAGTGAGCCATACTTGTTATTTTGACTCAAGGCCATGTCATAACGGTCATCAAAGGCATAACCATTGTCAATTGTTGAATCAAGGAAGGTACCATCCTTACTTGAAACGTACTGTGGTGGAAGTCCAACAGACGTAACACCCCAAGCTTTGAGCAAGTCAGTGTTCTTAGCCAAGACACGGTTCATGTAGAGTTCTGGCTGATCGTCCGCAAAAGCTTGGAAATTTGAGAAAGCTTCATACATGACTTGCGAATCAAGGGCTGCTGAAGACTTGTAAACTTGGCCATCGCTATTGGCACGGTTACTTGGCTGTGTACGTGCGTCTTGGTTAGCCTTAGCCCCGACTGGTACCCAGACACCGAGATAACCTGATACTTGCACATTTTCCACACCAAAAATATCGTTGGCATTGAAGGTCAAGTTCCCATTCCAGTCGGTACGTTTAAGAAGGTTTTTAGGCACATCAGAATCGTTGAGGTAGGTTGCTATACCATCTTTTGTTGTCAAAAGTAATGGGCGATAAAGCTGATTACGGTGGGCTCTACCCATATTCATCGTTACAGTTTCATTGCTACCCAATCGGAAATCATAGTTGTTGGTCATGATGACACCCATCCCTTGCGTACGGGTTTCAGCAGTTCCCCAATCAGTTCTGTTATTGGCACCTTTACCATAACGAACTGATGTCAAGAGGCCGTCATTTCCGACTTTCTTCACTTCCATGTCTTGACCGCCAGCTACATACTTGATACGGGCACGCAAGAGGGTGTCGATAGCATCAAAGTAAGGCGTCTTTTTCGCCATGTAGTGACCATCCTCACGGTAGAGGTCCCCGTAATAAACACGTGTTACAGAGTCCTTGTTGGTCAACATGAGGGCATAAACAGATGGCAAGTTGTATGACGCATAAGTCTTGTGAGCCTTATCAATATCCTCATTGTAAATCTCGAAGGCTTTCTTGATCTCATCACGTGTGAAATTGTAACCAAACAAATTTGGGTTAATACGATCACGGATGATACGTTGAATAATGGTTTGGGCTTCCGTATCGTGGGCACGAGTGAAAATATAGTTAGCCATACGTTCACCGTTTTTATCGTTGACACCACGTGGATTCAAACTGCTATTGATGAAAGCAGTCATGTCCCCAAGCTGCATACGTGTATTTTTATCACGCATCAAAAGGTTGGTAAGAGCATTACGAAGGGCATTATCAATCGGCAGTTGTGCCCCCTTAGTGTCCTTGTTGTAATATGGGTCGTTGGCAGACCAGGCTTCCAAGTATGACAAGTGTTTGATCGCATTGGCTTCAGACTTGTCAACACCATAGGCTGCTTTGAAGTAATCTGAAGCGATTTGGAGAAGGTCAGCATCCACATTGTCCAAGGCATCGACACGCAAACCGTCAAAGTTAGCTGTTGGGTCATTGGCCATGATACTTCCGATATTCATCATAAAGTGGAGCCAGTTAAGTTGCTCCGCCTGAACAGCTGGGTTTGAGTTATCAATATCGTTGGCAAGCAAGAACTCAAGACCACCGATAGAATTGTCCTTGAAGTACTTACGTGTACCCGTTTGGTTAGTCGGTGTGCGGTTTAACAAACGATAGTCAGAGTTGGCGTGGCTGGTACGGTTGCCAGTATCACCCTTACTGTTGTTAAAGAGCAACTGTCCGCCTTGCAAGTGGTCGTATGAACTATTTTCAGTGCTACTATTCCAACCTGGCTGAGTCTTGATAAACTGGTCGATACTTGTACGCAACCAGTTGGTATTGCCCTCACGCGCAATACGTTCTTCAATCTTAGTCTGAACCGCTTTAGCAGCTTGGTCTAGACTTTCCTGGCTAGAGTTTGTTGAAAATGAGCCTGCACCAAGACCTTGATTTTGCATGTAGTTAAGGTAGTTAACCTGAGTTGACTTGTCAGGCCACCAAACCATCAATAGAGGACGTTTGTCCGCTTCAGTTGAAGCTGTCCAAGTCTTCCCATCCTTGAGAATGCTCTTTGGACGGTACCAAGCATCCGCTGTGATGAAGGTGTCGAGTTGATCCAAAGATTTGTCATCGTTTTTATAGAGCTGGTTACCAGATGAAAAATCTACGGTTGCCTTGATAGGTTCTGTTGAAAATTCATCCTGTGACTTAGTCGCAAGAGCCCCTGTTTCAGCATCAAAGTAATAAGACTTACCATCTTGCTCAAAAACGAAGTTCTTACGCACACTACCGTCACTATTGACATAGTATTGTTTGCCGTTGATCCATTGGATTCCAGTCGCGGTGTTTGTGTTGGCTTCACGAGTTTCTGCCAAGGCACGACGACTACGTGTACGAGCTTCTGTATTTGCTGTATCCGTTGTTGCTGCACGGTCTGTAGTGGCTGTTGTAGTATTGTTAGTTGTATTTGTAGTTGTAGCACTCATATCAGTTGCAGCTGGTTGCACATTTGTGCTTGGTGCTGCTTGAGCTGAGTTTGTGTCAACTGTTGCTGCGTTTGTGGTAGGTGCTGCTGCTCTATCTGTGACAGCTGTTGTCGTGCTAGTAGTATCTGCAACAGGGATGTTGACGCTAGCAGTATTGGCATCTGTCGCGATAGTTGGTGCTACCGTAGTTGCTGCATCATTAGTTGTGGCAGGTGTCTCTTGAAGCAAATCCTGACTGCTATCACCCGATTGATTCGCAGGATTTTGCTCATCGGCCTGAACCTGTTGATCCGCCAACAAGGTTCCACCAGCAACAGTAACCATTGAGAGTGCTGTTACCCCAATTGTCACCCAATTCTTCTTCACTTTATGCATTTTAAAGCGTACTTTTTGTTCCATATTATATACCTTTTTCCCTTATATTATTTCTATCATAAGCTATTTGACAAGAGAATACAATTACACAAATATAATATCAGCTTAATGAATGGCCCCTAGTTTTCTCAGAAATCAGGTTCAAATGAATGGTAGACGAAACGAGGAATTGGTAACTAACGGTATCATTAGGTTATAGCCCCTCCAAGCACTCCTTGCACCCCAACAATCTTAATTTATTTTTAAATAAAAAAACCTTCATTTTTAAGATGAAATAAAGGCTTTGTGGGAGGTATTAGCGAATGACTGTGAAAGCATGT
>OBZM01000337.1_pt1 | contig 10779 bp, 9 predicted proteins | sample 1476941 | NCBI WGS metagenome assembly OBZM01 (sample SAMEA2580243, study PRJEB22360) | human gut metagenome | biome: human gut; feature: human-associated habitat; material: faeces | place: Denmark | collected 2008/2010
CGACAAGCACATCATTGACATAGTAAGATAGCCACTGATTAGCCGCAACTACTCTAAGATTGTAGGTTTCATCGGCAGTTGGTGTTACATCTTTTTCATCTACAAGTTGAATATCATGATTATTGACCCAACGCCAAAACTTAACCTTATGGTTACCAGAGTCTACATTGACCCCGTACATATTTTTATCGCTACTATCATTGTTACCACGGAAAATGAGGGCAGCTGCACCACCAGCTTCCTTGAAGGTTACATCCGTTGAATAGATAAAATTCTTGCCCTCGGATTGAGAATAAAGGAAAGAGTCTCCCTTGTCTTTGGCTTCTGAATGAATACCGTCAGCCTGCATTTCCCAGTGACCATTTTGGTCTGCGGTCATCCCTTCTAGATTGGTAACCGCTTCATTATTAGGCAAATCCGTTTTTTCCGCTGTCACATGAACAGGACTGGTGCTATTCGTTACAACTGGAGATTGTTCTTGACTGGTCTGATTCAAATCGGCTTCTTGCGCTTGGTTAGTTACTTTCTCAGCCTCACTAGCCTGTGTTTGTACTTCTTTTGACTGGTCAGGGCTAGGCTGAGTGGGATTCTCTTGAGCTGTTTTAGCAGATTCGGAAACAAGAGAGGGGCTTGGCTCTACCACTTGGGGGACTTCTTTGGTCGTGCTAGGTGCAAGCTCCACTTGAGGGGCAACTTGATGGTCAGTTTGAGTTACCACTTCTTGAGGTGTTGGGCTCACAGTTGCCTGTTCCACTTGGTCCGCATAGACAGGACTAGCCAGGGCCAAACCTGCAAAACTTACCAAGGCACAGCCGTAGACCCAAGTCTTCCCACTTTTACGCATAAACCAATTTTTACAAACAGTATCATTCATGATTCTTCTCCTTCTTTAGAGTAACATTAAATGTTATCTCAGTTTTCATGAAAATTCAAAGTCAATACATTCGCCTTTATTAATAAGCCTGTCAAAGTTTCCGGAAACATCTCTAGGATTTACATTAAAACGGTAAACGCTTACTTTTAATATCATTATAGCACTATCGTCTGAAAATGTGGCATTTTTCTATAATATTTTTAATAGAAATAAAAAACTTCCGAATTTGCCATTCGAAAGTCTCATACTTATGCTTAATCTGAGCCTGTTAGCAGGCTATTTCCAATAATACCAATAGTTACAATAGCAATCCCAAAGAATCCCAAAAGGCTAGGCAAAAGCAGCCAGTAAAATCAAAAGGCTAGCACTCCACATCCAGGACCCACCCGAAAGATTCATATTTCGATTAAAAATGATAAATTGCAAGAATAAGTGCAACATTTAGTCAAACTCATCCTCTAGAGCTTCACAAGCAGTTCTGTAAGCTAAACATTTTCGCGGTCTGTGATTGATATCATATAAGGCTTTGTTCAAAGCCTCCTCAGAGATAGCGGCTAAATCTGTTTTCTTTGGGAAATATTCTCTTAGTAAGCCATTTGCGTTTTCATTGCCTCCTCTCTGCCAGGACGAATAGGCGTCCGCAAAGAAAAAGGAAATTCCTAAGTTCTCCACCAGAGGATAGCAGGCAAACTCTTTTCCCCTGTCTGAAGTGAAGGTTTTAAGAGCCTCTTTTGGAAATAGCTTACAAAGTTGTTCGATGGCTGAAAACATGGATTTGGCTGTTCTGTCTGGTATCTTGAAAGCTAAGTAAAAGCGCGTTTTTCGCTCCAGAAAGGTCGCTAAACAGCCCTTGCTTTTGCCTCTGGAAGACACCACAGTATCAAGCTCCCAGTGGCCAAAAGTCTCACGATTCCTGACCTCTTTAGGACGTTTGGCAATTGATGTGCCAATCCTAAATGTCCCTCGTGTTTCTTTGGGTTGTCGAGTCTTTCCTTTACGACGAAGGACGCTTAAATCCAGATCAATCAAACCAGCGTAGAGCCAGTTATAGATGGTTTTAAAAGCTACCATTGGCTTTTGTTCAAGCTGATAGCGGCCACAAATCTGTTCAGGCGACCAGGAGGATTTTAAACCGTCCTCAATTTCCTTTTTCAACTCTGGTGTCAAACAAGACTTCCGACCTTTTTGTTTAGACCTGTGGTCGTACTGTTCCTGTGCTAAGGCTGCGGAATAACCATTTTGGCATCGTCTTAATTCTCTTGAAATGGTAGACTTATGGACGCCAAGTTTACTTGCAATTTGGCAAGGTTTCAAATCTAATTCTAAGTAGGCTTCTATCTTTATTCGGTCGGTTATGGTAAGATGGGAGTAGCTCATAGTTTTTCCTCGGGTTCTGTTTGTGTGGTTACTTACAGTTTACACCAATGAAACGCTATGAGTTTTTTTGTTGCACTATATTTTACAATTTATCAAAAAGAAAAACTGCAATTTCTACTTTACAGTTTTCTTCTTTCCTATAATTTTTAGCTTTTCACTATTTTGAAAAGATTAACACTTATTTGTACTTTTCTATCTCCGTTTCTAATAGACTGAGCATGCTAGCATTGTGCTCTTTGACACTGTTATTATCCCATTTTCGATCATATTTCTTGAGCAGGTCACTCATCGCCTTCAACTTGGGACTTTGCTCTATTATATTTGGAAAATGCTCAACCTTCTCAATTGGAAACCGATTCGAAAACTTTGAATTGGCTGAAACAGTGATGAGAGCAAGATTCCCCAACAGATCTCTATTTTCAACAGTCACTGAATTATCAGCGTTAATAGGGTGCTGAGGGAAGAAATGTTCGATAGAATTTCTGAACTGGAATTGGAAATTGCTAAATTCAGATGCTCTATCCCTCGCCAACAGATAATCCAAATAAGTAAAGACAATCCGATCGATACCAAATCCACTTCGATTTCGATAATCTGAAGATTCAATTTTTTTGCAGCAATACTTTTCTAAGGTAGGGATAAGGAGTTTGCCATCTTGCTCTTTATTCACATTCGTCAAGACTCTAGCAATCCAGTGCATGGTCTTAGGGGAAGTATAGGTCACGCGCAGGCAAGATTCTAGGAGTCGTAATTGTTGATTATCCGTTCCTTCTTCTTGATCCATTGAGTCTAAAGTAGATTTATAGGATGGTTTTCTCCCCTTTTTATCCTCATACATGACGAGCTTTTGTAAAGACCATTTCCCTTCGACCTTGTATTCACCGATATATTCTCTTTTAATAATATAACGATCAAATAGATACCGATACTTCAAAAGAGCATAGATAAACTCCAAGGCCTTTTCTTTACTAGCCCATCTGTCCTTTAATAAGTCAAGGAATCGCTTATCATCTAATCCACTATCACGATCCGTCTCAGTCATCTCCATGGCTTCATTGACCTGCAAAAGAAAATTTGGAAAGTTAATGATAGACTCAAACCGTTCATTTTCTTCTTCCCTATCATCAATTTGATTAGACACAGTAGAATCCGGCGCTTGCAAGATAGTTTTTAAGGTAAATTGAGTCTCATCACTGTTATTTTCTGCATTAAAAATGTCACGAAGATCTGAGAAGTCAGCCACCCTCAGCATATCCCAATTTGCACTAAATAGTTTTTCACGTATTTTTACTGGGAGAACCATCTGAAGATAGTTGTCCATTTGTGCACAAGCATCCCAAATCGTAGCTGCAATTAGTTTATCTTTTTTGTCCTCTTCACTGAATCCATTTTCAGACTTGATAGCACCCAAAATCTTTGCTTTCACAATTTCATGGAGCTCCAATTGCTCTCCACGAGTATTCATGATCTCAAAATAGTGATTCAAATCGATATTTTGAGGAACCTGGGTTCGGATGATTGTTACAGTAGAAAACTTATCTCTAAACCGTTTTTTATAATCATCATTAGCGTTTTTGCTCTGGAAATATTTCTTAATTATTTCATATCCTTCTACTAACTCTTCTGAATAAAGAGAAGGCTCTTTACTATCCATTACAGTTTCGATCTCACCTAGAGTGATGTTCGATTTTTCTCTAGCTTCAAATTTCAAAGGATTTCTTTCTACAGAAGGATGATCCAGATAACGAAGAAGCAAAAACAAAGTAGTTAAGCGTTGCTGGCCATCGATTACTTCATAAACTCGAGGTTGGACTTGATTGACCACTAAACTGCCAAGGTAATATTTACTTGAATTAGTTTCGTCAAGATCATCAATATCCATTAGCAATTGCTCAATTTCATCTTTTCTCCATGCGTAATTTCGTTGATAGATTGGGATGACATAGTTGACATTTTCAAAAACATTGTCCACATTCAATTCATCTGGTTGAATATACTTTTCACTTCTCATTAGACTAGTCCTCCTCTCCAAATACTTTATCATAGAGTTTTTGATAGCGTTTTTTATTCACGTTGGAATTCTGGAAAGCTTCCTTTGAGATAATATCTAAAACAATGGTATCCAACCCTATCGGATCCTGCATTTCAGAAATCAAAGCAAAGAGATTCAATCCCTTATTGATACGATCTGATTGTCCTTGTGCGTACTTATTTACCGATTCTCTATAGACTGCTTTCATGATCAATCTTAGAGAATAAGCCCATCTATGTAGAAAAGACAATCTTGCAGGTGTCAATTCCTTCATACTGAATTTATCGACAAAGAAGATCAAAATATTTATGAAGAGATTATAAACATAGAGATCACCAGTTCCGTTTTTTATGACCTCTTCTTCATTAAATCTACTATCGACCAAGTTCACAATCTCTCTATAGAGGTTGGCATAATGCAAAGTGTATGAAAAGAATCTTTTTCCAGCAATCAAGGGTTGGGTTAACTGGAATTGATTCAAAGGAATTCCAGTTGTTAGCTCATACACTTTGTCAGCATTAAAACGTTCCACATAAAGATGAGAGGCTTTAGCATAAGTCGCAAAATGATGGGGATTCGAAGGTTTAATTCCCTTAAAAGTTTGAATATCTTTAGTAGAATAATGAAGGCCATTTTTGTTCTTATACCATCTCACTAAGGGGAAGAGATTGTCTGCAAAGAGATCCTCCAGTTCGCTTTGATTTTTATTTTCCCAAGCTTGTATGATCTCAATCTTATCACTTTCAGATTCATCATTCATTTCTCTCAAATGATAAGATTTCAACAAATCATGTGGAGAGAGAGCCTTCCCCCGAGAATTCTGGGAGTCAAAGAATTGAAAAGCTTCCTGCTCATCATTCGTGATAATCTTTACCAAAGAACAGTTATCAAGAAGATAATCAGCATACTTTTTAACTTCTTGTCCGTCAAACTCTCTTAGCTTGCGCTTGATGATTTGGAAATTATGCACGATCGCTTCTCTAGATAGTTCATTATATTCCTCATTCAGCAAGGATGAAAGATTAGCATATGATGCCTCTTGAAGTATCTCATACACCACAAATAAAAGAATAGAAAGAGTTGTTAAGCGCTGCTGGCCGTCGACAATATTAAGTTTAGAAGATGCGTCATTTATGTTTTCTCTGTGGAGTACAACAGACCCCATTCGATATTCTGGAATTCTATTCTTAAACGCCTCATAAGTATCTGTGATCAGTCTAAGTGCTGATTGTGTTCCCCAACGATACGGTCTCTGATAATTAGGAATCGCTAACCTTTCTACCATCATTTCTCTAACACTGACAATGCGCAAATTTTCATTCAAGTTTGACATTGAACAACTCCTCTATCTACTTCAATTTCTTTAAATACGGTTTTATATCACTCATTATAACATTTTAAGAAGTCAACTCAAGATTGATGACGAATTTTTATTTATGACAAAGAAAAACAGCCAACCATTGGGTTAACTGCTAAAAAAAGTTATCAAGTTAATTATTAAAAGAATCAGTATCCAAATTCACTTTAAATCGTACTTCCAGTCTTCTCCATCTTGGTAGTAGAAAAATTCAGACAGGTCTTCTTCAAGAAAGATACGAAGCATATCCTCCATATCTAGAGAGAGGTCTAGATTTGGCAATTCTTTCAGGTCCTCCCACCAGACTTCCCCCTCTTCAGAGGATATTAATTCTCCGTCAAACTTTTCTGTCTTATAAAAGAGAACTACATAACGAATGCCGTCTTCTACCCAATCTTTCATTCCACAAATCCGGGGAGAAGCAATCCTTAAGCCAGTTTCTTCCTTCACTTCACGGATTACTGCTTCCGTAAATGATTCTCCCGCTTCGACATGACCACCAGGAAAGGTTATGCCTGGCCAGTCCTTTTTTTTACGATCAATAACAAGAACTCTATCGCCGTCTCTTACCATACAAAGATTTGTAAACTCAACAGTCTCATTCATACAAATACTTCCTAACTATGTTTGTCTTTTTCTTTAAGGATAGGATAAACAATCTCTACCCTATTCTTCTTTTAGTTGCACTTGTGTATGTGCTAGTAGGTCTCCAAGATGCCTCTTATCTTTCCGAAACATCGTCATTGCCAGTAGCAAAACTGCGAGTAGAGTCGCTGAAAACGAGAGGATAATGAATAATACATCAAAATCACTATATAAGCCACGAATCGTGCCCATATGACCGAGTTGCCAAGGTAAAAATTTGATGACATTTCTAATCAAGCTAGCCTGCACTGTTTTTTTCTGGTAGACCAGTTCAAGTCCAGCTTTTACCTTCCCAAAACTGCCATCATGTTTATAATCCAAGAATGTGAAAAGGAGCGTGATTGGCAAAACAGAGGTGAAAAATACAAGCCACTGCGACTGAATTTCTGTAAACTCTGGGACACCATTAAAAAAGATGATGTAAATAAGCATCGAACTTAAAAACAGAAGAACTAAATAAGCTAGAATGAAAAGATAATCAAAGAGAAATTCAATCATTCTTTTTTTAAACGGAATAGGGTTTATTGCTATAATTTTCATCATCGTCTCCCCCTTTCTCATCTCCTATTATAACATTTTTAATATTCTAAATAATATTTGAGAAGAATATCCGCTGGCTAGCGCCCTCGCAAATTAAGATGTTTCATAACTGTAAACACCTGTAGATTTTATTATACACTACTTCTATTATGGCTTTTGGACTTTATTTCAATTTTACGTTATATTATTATTAAAAATCTAAATCATAAGGAATTATGTATGTCAGAAGATATTAAAATCGAGATTGGAAAAAGAATCCGTGAAGAACGTGAACGTCAAGGATTAACACGTGAGCACGTTTGTGATACCGAAGAAGAATTAACCGTCAAACAGTTGATGAGAATCGAGCTTGGACGTTCTTTACCAACCATTGTCAAACTGCAATACATCAGTGATAAATTGGGTGTTTCCCTCAACTATTTGTTAGGTGAAACAAAACTAGACATTCCTGAAGACTATTACAAGGCTAAATATAAACTTATGAAGTCTCCTGTCTATGGTGACCCGGAACGTATCAAGAAAAAGCTAAAAGATATTGAGGAACTCTACGACAACTATATTGATGTGCTACCAGAGGACGAGCTTTTAGCTATTGATCTCATTGAAAGAACTCTGAATTTTATGATTAGTGAGGAAGAAAGTCTTATTGAATCTGTATTTGAAGACTATTTGGCTCAAGCTTTGAAAAAAGAAGCATATTCCTTAAATGACCTTCTATTAATTTCTTACTATGCCTTACGATGTCAAGATTATGACTATGATAAAGAGAGAATTGAAAAATTTAGACATAAATTAATTAAGCAAGAATTACAAGGTGAAGAGCTGTTTAATATTGAATTAATGGGCGCTCTAACATCTATAGCTGGTATTTACGTCATGCATCATGACTATAAAGACATGAAATCTGTTGTAGATAAATTGTATGAGATTATGCATTCAAGTATGCAACATTCCTATCAACCAGGTATAACAATATTTGAAGCAAAATACTATTTATATTATGAGAATAACATAGAAAAAGCAACCGAACTCTATAATACAGCAACTGTTCTGGCCGAAGCTTTTGGTGACCAAGTCTTCATCCAAAATCTTAAAATGGAAATAAATAAAGATTTAAATACAAGTAACGAGTCAAAGTGACATAGATGTCCTTTTGATTCGTTATTTTTTTGATTATACTCGTTCATATAATCAAATAGGAGAAATCAAGATATGACAAACCTTATCGTAGCAAAACAGTTAAGCAAAGAATTTCAAAAATATAAAGCAATAGACAATCTAAACTTCACAGTTGAAAAAGGTGAAATTCTAGGTTTCCTTGGGCCATCAGGTTCTGGTAAAACGACAACAATCAATATCTTAACAGGTCAACTCAGTCCTAGTCAGGGAGAAACTTATATTTTGGGTAAACCATCCCTTCAGTTAAAAGAAGATGATTTGTCAAAGATTGGTTTAATCACTGAAAATAGTGGCTTTTATGAAAAATTGACACTTTATGACAATCTTCTATTCTTCGCAAAGCTTTACAATGTTTCACCAGATTATATTGACAATTTGATGAAACGTGTCGGTCTTTATGACCATCGTAAAACCTTGGCAGATAAGCTCTCTACAGGGATGAAACAACGGATGCTTTTAGTGAGAGCTATCATAAACAAGCCAAAAGTTCTCTTTCTTGATGAACCTACTTCTGGACTAGATCCATCAACGTCTCAAACCATTCATGCTCTTATTGAAGAACTAAAACAACAAGGAACAACCATTTTTCTGACGACACATGATATGCACGAGGCTACAATTTTATGCGATAAGATTGTACTTTTAAATAAAGGGAAGATTGTTGAAGAAGGAAAACCTGCTGAACTTATTCAGAAATATAATAGCAATAAGATGGTAAAAGTGACCTACTGTTCAGGTCAAGAGAAAGTGATTCCCTTCTCTGAATTGAATCATATTACTGCTACTCAGGATATTCAAACCATCCATTCATGTGAACCAACTTTAGAAGACATCTTCATTCAACTTACAGGAGGAAAACTTAATGTTTAACCAATTCAAATCTTTACTATGGCTTAGAAAACGAGTAATCAAATCTAACAAAACCATTATCCTACAATTCCTCCTTCCTTTAGGATTTGCCTTTCTCTACAAACATATCTATGAGATTCAAGGTAGCCTAAACAACTCAATGAAAGTCAATCTATTAGTACAATGTTTAGCCTTGTCTTTGAGTTTATCAGTTGGAAATCCAATCAGTACTATTGTTTCCGAAGAAAAGGAAAAAAATATTTTAAGAACCTTGTTTTTAAGTGGTGTTAACAGTACGAACTATATCCTTTCAGTTTTGTTTTATCCAGTGCTTATTAGCTTAGTGATGACAACTGCTATTCCGAAAATACTGGAACTTAATATTGAAACGAATTATGGTCCTTATCTTATCATCTCACTTGGTACGGCTTTAGTAATCATGCTTATCAATCTTTTCATTGGATTAATCAGCAAAACGCAAGTATCGGCTCAGGTGATTAGCCTTCCAGTATCAATGATTAGTATGTTTATTCCAGTGCTTTCAGGGATCAGTAAAGATTTTGATAATGTCACGAAGTACAGTTATATGGGATTGTTCACGAAATCTATAAACCAGCTTGAAACCTTTCAGTGGCAAGACCAAATAGCAAGCTCACTTTCTCTACTAGCTTGGTTACTCCTCTTTACTGCACTGACCATTTTACAATCTAAGAGATTACGAAAAATATCTTAATTCAAAACCACAACCATCTAAACTGAGTGTTAGATGGTTATTTTGTTTATTCCCCCTCTTTTTCTCTAACTATTAAACAGACAACCTCTTATAGTCTTTTCATTCACATGATTTTAAGGTATATTATTATATAATTAAAACTCAAGGGAAATAAAGATGTCTGAAGATATTAAAATCGAGATTGGAAAAAGAATTCGTGAAGAACGTGAGCGACTTGGTTTAACACGTGAGCAAGTTTGTGATACCGAAGAAGAATTAACAGTCAAACAGTTGATGAGAATCGAGCTTGGACGTTCTTTACCAACCATTGTAAAACTGCAGTATATCAGTGATAAATTGGGAGTTTCCCTAAACTACCTGTTAGGTGAAACAAAACTAGACATTCCTGAAAATTATTATCAGGCTAAATATAAACTCATGAAGTCTCCTGTCTATGGCGACCCGGAACGTATCAAGAAAAAACTACAAGATATTGAAGACCTCTACGACAACTATATTGATATTCTACCAGAGGACGAGCTGTTAACCATTGATATCATTGAAAGAACTCTGAATTTTATATCTGAAGAAAAGAAAGAAGATCTTGTTGAGATTGTATTTGAAGACTATTTGAATCAGGTATTAAAAAAAGATGAATATGCCTTGAATGATCTTTTGTTGATAAAATATTACTCTGTACAATGTCAAGGGTCTTCATATGATAAAGCTACAATTGAGCATTTTCGAATGAAGTTAATAAAACAAAGATTGCAAGGTGATGAATTATCCAATGTGGAACTATTGGGGGCTTTATCAGCTATAGCTGGGATTTATGTTATGCATCATGACTATAAAAACATGAAAACTATTGTTGATAAAATGTACGAGGTCATGCATTCTATTATGCAACATTCCTATCAACCTGGGATAGCAATGCTTGAAGCAAAATATTATCTGTTCTATGAGAACAATAGAGATAAAGCAACTGAGCTATATAATAAAGCTATCCTACTAGCGGAGGCTTTTGGCGACCAAGTCTTCATCAAAAATCTTAAAATAGAAATGGAAAAAGATTTAAATACAAAATAAAAATTGTATCAGAAACACTTTAAATATAATTATTTTTATACAATACCAATCAAAGAAGCATCTGAAGTTGAACTCAGATGCTTCTTATCTTTCCTGAATATCGTTGAGTAAACGAAAGTTTTTCG
>OBZM01000340.1_pt1 | contig 10713 bp, 9 predicted proteins | sample 1476941 | NCBI WGS metagenome assembly OBZM01 (sample SAMEA2580243, study PRJEB22360) | human gut metagenome | biome: human gut; feature: human-associated habitat; material: faeces | place: Denmark | collected 2008/2010
GTGGTCAAAGTCATTGATCTGACAGGCATCTGAAACTCTTGGCGCGAAGCGTTGCAATGCTTGCACGTGGTCAAAGTCATTGATCTGACAGGCATCTGAAACTCACCCAACTGCCGACCGTGCGCACGATGGGTGGTCAAAGTCATTGATCTGACAGGCATCTGAAACAACGACGTGGTCACCGAACGACTCGCCAACGTGGTCAAAGTCATTGATCTGACAGGCATCTGAAACATGGGAACGCAGTCGGTCTTGGCCTGAGTAGTGGTCAAAGTCATTGATCTGACAGGCATCTGAAACAATAGGAGCATACTAATGAGCAGCACGCGCGTGGTCAAAGTCATTGATCTGACAGGCATCTGAAACAAGCTGAGCGAGTTGGATGAGTCGATATTAGTGGTCAAAGTCATTGATCTGACAGGCATCTGAAACAGCAACGTGCCCGGCATCGCCACCGTCACCGTGGTCAAAGTCATTGATCTGACAGGCATCTGAAACGCATGGTATTACTTCATTCAGCGCGTCGAGGTGGTCAAAGTCATTGATCTGACAGGCATCTGAAACAGGGATAAGAGCATGCACGACCCTAACGAGGTGGTCAAAGTCATTGATCTGACAGGCATCTGAAACGCAATTCGCAGGCCTGCGCGGGGTCGATCTGTGGTCAAAGTCATTGATCTGACAGGCATCTGAAACCGTGTGGACAGTCGGAGGGAGGAGGACACTGTGGTCAAAGTCATTGATCTGACAGGCATCTGAAACTGAACGACGCGACCACATCACGACAGTCATGTGGTCAAAGTCATTGATCTGACAGGCATCTGAAACGACGATGTGACCCACCTGAAGTTCCTGAACGTGGTCAAAGTCATTGATCTGACAGGCATCTGAAACAACGAATCAAGCACGCCGTCGCGGATCAGCGTGGTCAAAGTCATTGATCTGACAGGCATCTGAAACAGAGATTAGATTCTGCCGGAAGAATCCCGCGTGGTCAAAGTCATTGATCTGACAGGCATCTGAAACCACCACCAAGGCGCTCACCGCACTGTCCACGTGGTCAAAGTCATTGATCTGACAGGCATCTGAAACAGTCATGGGACCATGTAGAGATGTTCACTAGTGGTCAAAGTCATTGATCTGACAGGCATCTGAAACTCGTACGCCCTAGCGCCGCTAGAATCACGCGTGGTCAAAGTCATTGATCTGACAGGCATCTGAAACCACATGACCAGCGCGTGTGCGCATCGTGTAGTGGTCAAAGTCATTGATCTGACAGGCATCTGAAACGTGGGCAGCCAGCTACAGAACTTCGGCATGGTGGTCAAAGTCATTGATCTGACAGGCATCTGAAACCATCACCTCACCGTAACGGGAGCCCAGCAGGTGGTCAAAGTCATTGATCTGACAGGCATCTGAAACACTCACCCCAGCGGCGGCGATCACCGACTTGTGGTCAAAGTCATTGATCTGACAGGCATCTGAAACAAGCGTTGCCGTTGGATGCGTTGACGCTGTGTGGTCAAAGTCATTGATCTGACAGGCATCTGAAACGAATATCGGTGACGTTGAGTGCGTTATACTGTGGTCAAAGTCATTGATCTGACAGGCATCTGAAACGCCGTTGACGGCTGGCTTGGCGTGGGCGTGGTGGTCAAAGTCATTGATCTGACAGGCATCTGAAACATTTATGCGGCATTTACGCAATCCATCTACGTGGTCAAAGTCATTGATCTGACAGGCATCTGAAACCGGCCACTTCGCAAGCTAACGCCTATGCGAGTGGTCAAAGTCATTGATCTGACAGGCATCTGAAACCGACAAAACAGGTTTCATCAAAAAACACCGGTGGTCAAAGTCATTGATCTGACAGGCATCTGAAACTCACAGCACTGTTGCTGGCATTCGCTCCATGTGGTCAAAGTCATTGATCTGACAGGCATCTGAAACTTGACCAATGAAGAACTGTTCTACGCGCGGGTGGTCAAAGTCATTGATCTGACAGGCATCTGAAACTGTCCTCGGTGTTTCAGCTGGATAAGGCAGGTGGTCAAAGTCATTGATCTGACAGGCATCTGAAACAAAAACGCTGAGCGGGTTGCTCCACCGCCAGTGGTCAAAGTCATTGATCTGACAGGCATCTGAAACGCAGATATATTGGCAAAGGCATCGTGCCTAGTGGTCAAAGTCATTGATCTGACAGGCATCTGAAACTCACGTGTCACGGTATCGACAAGTTTCGCAAGTGGTCAAAGTCATTGATCTGACAGGCATCTGAAACGATAATTTCGCGGCGAAACGTCCCAAGACGGTGGTCAAAGTCATTGATCTGACAGGCATCTGAAACTGTTGTTTCCACATGCCTATTATATATGCGGTGGTCAAAGTCATTGATCTGACAGGCATCTGAAACGGTGTCTTCGGGCGCTTTTTCGCAAAATTCGTGGTCAAAGTCATTGATCTGACAGGCATCTGAAACTGAAATTCGTGTCCACTCGATACAATGCCCGTGGTCAAAGTCATTGATCTGACAGGCATCTGAAACGCGACCCCGCCGCGTTGACCGACCAATACAGTGGTCAAAGTCATTGATCTGACAGGCATCTGAAACTTCGTCATCCGTCCACGATATTGGATACTGGTGGTCAAAGTCATTGATCTGACAGGCATCTGAAACTGATCTTCGACAGCGTCGGAAAGTATCTTAGTGGTCAAAGTCATTGATCTGACAGGCATCTGAAACGTCTTATCAACGTCAACATGCGCAAAGCCAGTGGTCAAAGTCATTGATCTGACAGGCATCTGAAACAAAAACCTTGAGCGGATTATTCCACCGCCAGTGGTCAAAGTCATTGATCTGACAGGCATCTGAAACTGCGGCCACGTCGCTTGATGACGTGTTGAGGTGGTCAAAGTCATTGATCTGACAGGCATCTGAAACAATCCTTGGCGTTCCATCCCGCAAAACCAAGTGGTCAAAGTCATTGATCTGACAGGCATCTGAAACCTAGCTTCTGATCGTCCGCCTCGATGCCTAGTGGTCAAAGTCATTGATCTGACAGGCATCTGAAACCCAGAATCACATGTTTCAGGAAGCGCAGTGGTGGTCAAAGTCATTGATCTGACAGGCATCTGAAACGCTGCGCCACGGCGACTACGACGGGGCCATGTGGTCAAAGTCATTGATCTGACAGGCATCTGAAACACGTGTGGCGCAACGCCTACGTCGCGTCCGGTGGTCAAAGTCATTGATCTGACAGGCATCTGAAACACGTGTGGCGCAACGCCTACGTCGCGTCCGGTGGTCAAAGTCATTGATCTGACAGGCATCTGAAACGTTTGTGTTGCGCTCGGTATGCGTTGTTGAGTGGTCAAAGTCATTGATCTGACAGGCATCTGAAACGTAATACCGGCGTTCTACTGGGATGCAAAAGTGGTCAAAGTCATTGATCTGACAGGCATCTGAAACAAACACGCCTTTCGTAGTGCATACGATTCAGTGGTCAAAGTCATTGATCTGACAGGCATCTGAAACACAGATCATTAATGTATTCGCCGGTTATGTGTGGTCAAAGTCATTGATCTGACAGGCATCTGAAACGCCGTTGTCAATTCCAACTTCAACGTGTATGTGGTCAAAGTCATTGATCTGACAGGCATCTGAAACATATCATACGATATCCCCACGTATGCGCTAGTGGTCAAAGTCATTGATCTGACAGGCATCTGAAACTTGTTCTGTCCGGCTCCTCGGAATGCGTCTGTGGTCAAAGTCATTGATCTGACAGGCATCTGAAACTTGTGGCCGTCTGCGCGTTTACGCTGATCGGTGGTCAAAGTCATTGATCTGACAGGCATCTGAAACACACGCCGCATGGTGTTGTTGATCGCGGTCGTGGTCAAAGTCATTGATCTGACAGGCATCTGAAACCGATAGCCTTAAGGATTCCTGAACAGTTCATGAGAACTGAACGTAATCCTCATCGACATAGTGGCTCATCCCCTCTGTCAGCATGACTTTCTTGCTGCAGCATTCCAGGTCAAGAAGCTGCAACTGGTACCGCAATAAAGTACGGTGCAGATAAAGTAATTGGTCGTTATCACAGTATTGAGTTGTATGAAGCGTCACCAGCATCCTGCTCTCGGCAAGAGCACCGGCAGTATCTACTGCCGTCGAAATTTTATCATACAAGGATCCCAAAGAACTCGTGTCAATCCGAGGTTTGGCCATTGCAATTGCTGCTTTCAAATCCAAATCGCAGGGAATAGTCAGAGGTAGATTTTGACCCCATATCTCATCTTGAATAATTGTTTTTAACTCAGCCTGCAAAGACAATAATCTACTGATTTGCTCCGGCGTAAATCCTTCGATTATTTTCTTGACAGCAAGCTTCTGGAACAAAGCATTATAATCCACTTCATCCGCGCAATCACCAATATAAATTATACTTTTGGAAGCCAAAACAGTTTTTTCTCCCACGCCAAGTACAACAGAATCGGCATCTTCCTGAAGTCCCGCAGATAACTCATAAAAAATTTTTGGAGATGCGCATCCTATAACATTCAGCCCCATCTCAAGTTGCACAGGATCAAGAGGGTACGCAACAAGGCTATCTATCATATAATCACAGTCCTATCATCACTATTCTGTGCATCATCAATCATCGACCCAGCTAAAAACCGAATAGACGAGTACTGTTTTTCCGTAATAATCAACGACTGAACCAAACCTTCAGCAGGCGCAAAACTAGCTACTCTATTCTCCAAAAAATGCGCAGACTCACGCGTGGTCGCCACTCTCACATAAACCGACTCCTGAATCATAAGGAATCCCTCACGAATCAGATTTTTCCTAAATTCCGCATATATTTTTCTCTCATTAGCGGTTTTCATAGGAAGGTCAAAAAAAACTATCACTCGCATAACTCTGTACCGCATCGCACAAACCCCAATTCCGGCAAGCATTCTTCACCAGAAAGATACCGAAGAGCATCTCTCACAAACACACTGATAAGTTGAGTAATCGTAGTACCAAGCTCGGGCACATCGCTTCGCATAAATCTCATCAATTCAACTTTGACTTTGGAATCAAGGTGTTCAGCACCCAATTGAAAGACTCTTTCATCCATAAAAGGACGGAACGGCTCCATCAAATCACAAGCCAAATTAAACGGATTCTTCTCGTTATCATGATGAATTCCAAATTCCGTCAGATAGCCAATTTCCGTTATTTTCCTAGCCACTTCAGAAAGAATAATCGCATACCCATAATCCAAAATCCCGTTTATTCCATTCTCCTCATCGGAACGAACAAACTCATATGTGAATAACCGAGGGAAATACATGTGAGCCGCAACCGCTTCACGATTATCCGAATCTCCAGGCTTCACATCCACAACAAGTGACTTCATTTTCTCAAGGTCAAGACTGTCACAATTCTTCTCCAGCACAGACACTTGATGCGCAATTTTCTCACGAATAATATGCTGCCACAACAGATCTTTACGCGCTTCATCCCAACGTATTTGCTGAATTATGTATGCCCGTCGACTTGATTCAGTCTCATAAGGGCTCGTCTCCCCTATTGGAAGATGCTTGTCGTCGCAGAATACGATTTTCACATCGCGTTTCAACAAATCTGCTATCGCACATGTCGTGATTACCGCCCGTGTCGTTTCAATCATCAACATACCGATATCGTCCATGGGCAATTGGCACACATCATCGTCCGTCTGAATAACTAGCAATCTCATTTTTGTGGAAATCTTGCAATGCCGAGTTACCACTACATTCCGCCATGCCATATACACCTCATCGTGCTATACTTACAGAGGATTGTTTGGTCGTAATCCATGATCAAGGTCATTGACCTGACAGGCATAAATTGAAATAAAGCAAGGTTTCGACCAAGCTTCAGAAGGTTTTATACCTGGCCTTATGGCTGTGAGGCTCCCGATAATGTCGGGAGCCTCTTTTCATTTGTCCGATACTTACTATTTACTTCTTTTTTTGCCTTTCTTTTCAACTCCCCTACCGTTACTCTCTTTTCAAAAAGTCCTGACGGCGACTGGAAGATGAACTCATCTTCGTCGGAAAATGTATAGCCAGATTTGTTATTCATTCGACGCCAGCTACCTGTCATTCCCACAATTGACAGATTTGCCGTTTTCGCATCCGCATGTAATGCGCTGACTATACCCGTGATGACATTCTTCTTCTCATCTTCTGGAAGCTTGTCGAAAGCAACATGCAAGTCAGCGAGCTCCTCCTCGGTGAATCTATGCCACGGATAGAGACACTGTACAGAGCCCAGAATCGAATCGAGAAGCTTCTTCAGATCATCTTTCTCCAAAGAACCTTTCCCTTGAGACAGATCATCAAAATAACAGTACTCTTCATACGGCAACCAAAGCTGCTGAGCATTATTCAATTCGCCAGCCGACTTAATCACCATCAGTCCACCGCCATAACGGATCAACTGCATCTTCGGCACATGACGTAACAGAATGTTCGCTTTCGCATATTCACTCTTCTTCTTCGCCAACACTTTTCGCAGCTCATCATCAGACGGCCTATCCCCTAGCAGCGAATACTCCTGCATCGTTACATTGACCAAGCGGGTCTTCCCCTTTGATTCAATCAGAACCGCGTAGGCAGGCTTCGCACTGGAGAAACCTCCATAAAGGGAAGTGTCTTGCTTGGCACCATCGAAAGGAATACCCTTAATTCCTTTCGGATCAGTCGCAGCATATCTTGTCTCATCGTACAGCGCCCCGAAATCGTCTCCGACTTTCTGGGTAACGAGCATCTTACGATAATTCATCACCTTACGCAGATAATCTTTGTCTTCCTCAGACCAAACAACTTCTCCAGTACGCGGATTAACTCGCTTTTGTTCATCTTGAGAACGCATCGAGCCAACAATAAAACCAAACGCACGGCCTTGTTTTCTGTCTTCTGCGCTCAGTTTCTCACGATATCCACGCAGGTAATCACGCAAATACTGGTTATAAGAATTCTGTGCACCGTCAGAAACCTCACCATCCGCAAAGAAACCACGATTGGCCGCAAACTGTCCAGCGATGCCGACGCACAGCGCATCTTGCGCGTGATGGTAATCGTTGATGTCACGATTCTTATGCGAGAATCCCAAATATCTGTGCATTTCTTTAGTCAATTCCGCATTGAGACCAATGACCGCCGCGCTATTGCCATACCGTTGGCGCATCAACGTTGCGACATTCTTCATAATCTGCCTTGTTTCAACCAGCGAACGCTGAACAAAACGTTCTTTCTCACGCTCCGAGAATTCGTTTTGACGAGTCAATCGCTCGAACTTAACGCGGCTGATTAATCCATTGTCTAAAAGTATCTGCCAGAAATTACGCATTCGGTCTGCGATCTGAGGCATATACGTGAACGAATCCGTCTTGCGAGCGTTCTCAGCACGCGCCACGAGCACTCGATTGTCGATCGAATCGTTCTGCGTCACCGCCTGGGGAATAATATGGTCAATGTCATACGCCGATGAAAGCCTATCGAGATCTAATTCCTCGCCCGTGTACATGTCTTTTCCAAGCTGCGTGTAGTACAGGAACAGACGATCATCCTGAAGATCCTTATCACTGCACGCATTAAGCTCGTCCGCGATTCCCTTGAATTCCTTCCCCAGATTCGCATTCCTGTACAAATCCTGTAGACGGCTCTTTCGAGATATCGTCCGGCCACTTGGCTGAATATCATCCGCCAACTCCAAGAAAATTCTTGACGGCCGTTTGCCAACTGCCTTAGAAATATCATCAATCAAACGAATCGACTGAATAATTCCTCGTTTTACCTTTGGTGAGACCCTCAAATCATCAACGACTTCCATAAGAGAACTACCGTTTTCTGCACCAAGGTTTTCTTGCTCAATCCAATCAGAAAAACCTAATTGCTTGTCGGTAATGATCTCCATTAAATTACGGTCTTCAGCACGCATAATTTCAATAATGCTGTGTTTACGCGGCGCGAAATCATCACTAATCTTGCACTCACCAGCTTTTGTTGTCAGCAATTTGCGAGACAAACGCCCCCAACCAGTGTAATGAGTGTTTACGAGCAAAGCGCAGTCCGCTTCCGAAATGCCTTCAAGCTGCCGCAACTGATGCAAGAGCGTTTCTTTATCTTCAAATACAGTCTGCAGCTCAACGATCTTTTCCATCAAATCGCGATGCTCATTCACGTATTTCTCGCCGAATATTCTACACATCTTGCCATACGTTGACAATGAACTCGTAAATTTCGATTCATCCGACAAGCCAGACAACTCGTATGTACGTCCATATTCTTTGCGCAAAAGATTTTCCGCAGTCCTCTTTGTAACAGTCTGCCCTTTCATGAAAAGACGCTGACACAGAAGAGTTTTTTCTTCACGGCCAAGACGCATTCTGCGCTTATCATTCCAATGATTTCCAGTGCGCACAGACAAGCGAACATTGTTGAGCTCATTCAGAACCTCATACTCCTGATACAACAGGGAGTTCTTCGGCAGCGTCGGCTCACCCAATAAGTAGCTATCAGTACCCACCAATCGTTCAATGAACTTTCGACCAGAGGCGTCCTTGTCGACCATCTCATCGAAATTCCACGGCGTGATTTCACCCTTCTTCTTTCTTACCATCCAATGGTTTTCACTATTATCAGATTTCTGAAGATCTTCAGGCACAACCAAAGGACCAACAAAATAGGGCACACGGAAAGCCAATAACCCTTCAATTTTATTAATCTGCTTTCCGTCTTTTTCAAAAGCATCAAGCAAGAAAGGATAATACTTTCCCTGTTTCTTGATAATTTGTTTCAGCTCATTTTGGTGCAGCTGATGCGGAATAACTCCATTATCTGAATCTCGTTGAATCGGAAAAAGTTTATCTTCTTCAATATCATGAATCAGTCTGTTTTTATCCGTTTCCGAAAGATCAGACGTTTCAATCATCTTTTTGAAAAAGACATTGGCTTTCTTTCGCATATTCTCATACGCGCTTTCGCCACGTACACTTTTACGTTGGCCACTATCTATTTTCCAGCCAACTAGAATGCCATAGTTCTCGTTTATGTCTTTCTCATTCTCTTTCGTACGCAATTGCAATTTAATTAGATTCCAATTGGCGCGATGAGCATCATAACTTGCGCATTTTGAATCGGAAACACTCGTAGACCTTCCTAACAACTGTTTCAGAGCGATTGCGTTGTACTGCCCCTGCATGCGATCCAAGAATTCGCGTTCCTCATCATCAAGAAGTCCCGAATCTACAATCTGAACACACTTCTCTTCATAGTCAGACTTATTGAAATAAATACCAAGTATCTTCTTATTTTCAGAAGAAAACTCTTTGCTGACGAATATTTTCGCGAGATCAAGTTTATTACCTTCAAGTCCAGCAAAAATAGTCTTGACAATAGCTCTTTGTTCACGAGACAAATCGTTTACAGCACTAAGCGCTTCAAGCGCATTATCGACTCGCATGGAGCGCGAGCCGCGCGTTGCGCACAAAGCATCAGCTAACTGGCCATTGGCAGGCGCAACCAACTTGTTCTCATCATCTTGCTCAATATCGCTGTTTTGCTCACCTTCCGACATTTCATAACGGGTGATTCTTCCAAGAAGTTTCAGCAGCTCATCTTCTTTGAACGCATTCGACGATTCCAGGGTTCCCTCAACCAGAAAATTACCGCGATATTTCACCATATGATGAATGGCAAGATAGATTTCTCTAATATCATGCTGAGAGTCATCTTCCATTAATGCTTTGCGCAGGTGATAAATAGTTGGGTATTTCTCATAAAAACGTTTGTCCTGTTCGTTTGAATCAAACAGAACACTACCGTACCAACAATCCGCATTGTTTTCATCATCAGGATGGACCCAAGAATACTTCCTACGAGCCAAAAATGAAGGATCAATTTCAGACAACGCCTGGTCAAACAAAGCATCAAGAAGACGGAGGCGCCAACGCCTGCGCGAGTACCTTCTGCGTGTGGTACGTGCCATTCGGCGAGATTCAGCCGTATCAGCCGGATCGAAAAGTCGCACGCCAATGAGTTCATGCCCCTTTGCACGTACAAGCCGATAATTCGGGGTGAAGGCCGACCAGCCAACGGATGCGTTTCCGATATCCAACGAAATTGCATAATCATCGACATAATTCTTGCGGCTCATAAGACCTCCATCGGTATCAGAAATGCTTAGGTACAGCCTATACCACCATTCCCCTCAAGCTATGCGCAACACACTCTATTACAGACCACTCCAGCGTCTGGATTCTCCCACCGACCGGAAAAATCCTCTCGTTCAAAGCCTTCTCAGCGGGCAAATCCTTCCAGTCACTGGAACATTCTTCCCGCAAACATGCCTCCAAAAGTCCCGATTCTTCCAGCCACTGGAGGAATCGTCCCGATCAAAACCCGCTCAGCGACCCAAAACATCCAGTCAATGGAGGAATCACCCTGCTTACAGACCCCTTTGCGTCCTGATTCTTCCAGCGACTGGAGGAATCAGGACGCAAAAGGCTATTGATTTGACGGTTCGAATGGGCTTTCATGGCACCCGTATGCGTTCGTGTGGCGTTCATCGGAGGGGGTCAGGGGGAACCTTCGCGCTGGGCCGGACCGGTATTCGCTGCGATGCGCTTGCGATACGGAGGCTGTGATTGTTGCGAACCAAAACGAAAAAAA
>OBZM01000349.1_pt1 | contig 10415 bp, 5 predicted proteins | sample 1476941 | NCBI WGS metagenome assembly OBZM01 (sample SAMEA2580243, study PRJEB22360) | human gut metagenome | biome: human gut; feature: human-associated habitat; material: faeces | place: Denmark | collected 2008/2010
AGAATTACTTACGAGAATGCTTGCTTCCTTTTAAGGCAAATGAGGTTGTCATCATCACTGCTCCTAATGCGCCTAGTCCCAAGCTACTCACATCACCAGTATCTGGTAGGGTTGATTTGTTTGCTTGCTTGCTTTGAGCACTTTTAGCAGACTGATTAGCCTTAGAGCTTGTCTGACTATTTTGTTTTTGAGCAAAATCAGTCTGAACATTTGTTTTTGTAGCTTCCTTTTGGTTGGAAACTTCTCTTAGCTGACCTTTTGATTCCGCTTGGGAACTTTGATTTTGAGTGAAAATCTTATTCAACTTCTCAGCTGTCTCTTCGTCTGGATGTTGGGCACTGCTTGGCGTATTGGTATTTGCCTTCTCAGTCTGTGCTTCTGCTGACTGATTGGCAACTGCTACTTCTGATACCAATGATGTTACTTCAGGGTCCGAAGCATTAGTCGTTGATGAGCCTTGACCTGATGGGCTTGTGCTTCTGGCTGTCGTTGCTGAAGTAGTTGCATTTGATTGGTTCGCATTAGTTGCTACTGAAGTACTAGCAGTCGTTGAGGCTGAGGCATTCGCAGTTGGAGACATTGTGGCACTAGCAGTCGTAGACCTTGTGGTACTCACATTTGGAGACGTTGAGTTACTTGTTTGACTAGCAAAGTTTGGTGGAGTTGGACGTCCTGAATTAGACATCTGACTTGTTGAAGTCGTACTACTTGTGCTTGTCGTATTTTCAGAACTTGTACTACTTGTACTAGTTGTATTCTCAGAACTTGTCGTACCTGATTGCCCCCATGGTGTGTTAACGCTTCCGGTATTGGTAGAGCTTCCACCATAACTAGTCGGTCCACCGTAGCCTCCGAAGTTATCAGACATTGAGCTATTGCCAAAACCACCACCTGGGAAGCCGCCCATGCCACCAGCACCAGGACCGTTGTTTGTGCCTTCTTCAGTAGCTGTTGCAGTCACACTAGCACCACTTGATGTCGTAATGGTATAGGTTTCACCCGAAGTTAGACTCTCGGTACTAAAGACCACATTTCCAAATGAAGTTGTTGCTGTTGTGGTCGCTACAACATTTCCAGAACTATCTGTAACTGTGATGGTATCTCCAGCACTACCAGAGATGTTGGCCATGATATAAGACTGGCTTGAACCCGTTGTAAAGGCCTGAGCCATTCCTTGGTTACCAATAGCCCAAACGGTACCGCCAGAAATAATACCTGTTCCATCGTAGTCGATAGCGGCATTATCTGCACTCGTCTGAGCGACGTAGAGAGAACCACTTTTCACTGTCACATTGCCGTTACTGTCGATACCATCACCATCTGCCAAGATAGTTACCGTTGCACCGTCAATATTGATGCCCACTTCATTTTCCAAGTCAGAAGTCGAATTGGTTAAGCTTGAAGTATCAGCGCTGTCCTTGGTCGTCCACTCAGTGGCGTTAATACCATCATCACCAGCAGTGATATCAACGGTTCCACCTGTCAAATTGATATAACGCCCTTCAAGGCCTTCGTCACCTGCTACAACTGTTACTTTAGAATTGCCTTCGACAGTCAATTCATCTGTAACCGTGATACCTTTATCAGTTGCATTAATGGTTACCGTTGAGTCGGTAATCGTCAAATCACCACTGTTCACATCTGTTTCGTCTTCGACCTGAATACCGTCATCAGTTGCTGTGATGTTGACTGTGGCATTTTTAATAGTTACAGCTGTCGTCGCATTGATACCATCTTTAGCCTCTGACGTCAAATCAAGCGTTACTGAATCAACAGTCACACTATCAGCCTTGATGGCGTGCTTTTCAGTACTTGAAAGGGTAAGGGTGCTTCCAGTACCACTCGTGATTGTCAGGGCTCCCGCTGCTTCGATTGCATTAGCAGACGTCGAAGAAATAGAACTGTCTGAAAGGACATTAACAGTCAATTCTGCTGAAGAATTGGAAGTGATAGACGAATCTGTTAAGGTCACACCATCCAAGTAGATTGTAACTGGATCTGTCACGCTACCCGCCACAATAATGGTATAGCTTGAACCATTTCCGGTCAAAGTGTATGACCCTGCTTGATTGATGGTAATTGTCGTTCCATCAATTGTGACAGTACCGCTATCACTTGTTACCACGGTTGTTCCATTGAAAGTAATCGTTGTCGTAGAGCTTTCTGAGTCACTATCTTCAGACTCAGTTGTCGTCGTTTCAGTAGCTGAATCTGAGGCGCTGTTGGTTAACACTGAAGCTGTTTCAGATGCAGTGGCATCAGTGGTGCTTGAGCTTGTATTAGAGCTAGTGTTTTCGTCTGCATTGTTCGTTTCAGATGCTGAGGTTTCACTAGTTGTGCTTTCAGCAGTTTCAGAAGAACTTGCTTCTGGAGTTGCTGAAGTGCTTGACTGTTCAGATGTTTCACTGCTTGTTGATGTAACAGTCGTGCCCTCTGTCGTACTTGTTGTACTTATTGTTGACGAATCAGTGTCTGAAGTTGAAGCCGCAGTTGAAGTACTTGTAACCGATTCTGTGCTTGTTTCAGTATTGTCTGATGTATTGTCGGTCTGAGTACTTTCTTCAATTAAATCAGCAGTAGTTTCACCTGTTGAAACCGTTGAGAGTGTTGATTCAGTGTTTGTCTCGTCTGCTGAAACCTTACTGTCATTTAAGACAACTGAGCTACCAAAGATTAAGCTCGCTACCAGGACTGAACCTGCTGTTTTCCATTTTGATGATTTCTTAATGGCATAACGTTCTTGTGTTTGTTTAGTTTGTGTGTATGTCATTTTTTGTTCCTCTTACTTACTTTTGTGATGACTCTATTAAACACAAGAAACCTAAGATAGGACTTAAAGAAAAGTTAACCTTTCCTTAAAGTAAAAAAGTCCCCAAGATATTGGGAACTTTCATACTATAGGATAAACCACTCTAACTTCTACCGAAACAATTAACCTTTCATCACTGAAGGTCATTCCTGTCTCATGCAGGCATTTGCTAAAGAGGTCTTCATGGAGCTCTTGCCAATAGGATAAGCTTTAGTATCCAAGGCCTTCCTTGTAGGATTCCCTCATTTGGTCAGCTTTCATATTTGTACTCCTATACTTCCTCTCTCTTCATTTTACCAAAAAACGCTAGGTCATCAGAAGTAAAATAAGGTTTCATAACATTTCAGTACATGCTAGGAATCTTGATTTTATGCGATTTTTAAAATTTTGAATTCCAACAGATTGCAGCACAAATAAATGAAATCTCTACTTTTTTCTCTACCTTTTTAGGTTTGAAAAATTGAATCGGATAACCAAATAAAAGACGCTCTAGTTTTATGATTAACTAGAGCGTCTTTTATTAATTAAATCAATAATAAGTTATTGGTACAACATACAACCAATAGTTTCAAGCAAAAATTTGATAGTAATTTACTTATAAAAATCCTTCATTAAGTCATTTAAGTCAGTTTTTAGAATAACCTGCCTATCTTGAGTTAATTGACATTTTTCCTCATGGATTAGTTTTTCTAATATCTTTTCTCCTAATACTCCACCAATATGAAACTTTCTTTCAGAAAAATCTAAACATAATTTGATATTAGGATTAGACTGATAACCCAACCATTGCTGTATTGCATTACTTCCTGCTTGAGTTAAAGAGTAGCTGATAGGGGATTCCTGTTCCATTAATTTATTTTGAATAAACCACTCAAATATTGAAACTCCTGCTTTCCCTGCTAAATGGTGAAAACATGTCCGTGCTTCACCAAGCTTAATTGCTTGAGGACGTCTAGACAGTTTTGCAATAGCTTGTCTTCCTTGCTCCGTGGTGAGAGTATTATCATTATTTAATTTATAGTAAATTCGGCCGTAAAAGTTAAATAAAACTATTTTAGGACTAGCCTTTAAAAAAGCAATTTCACTTTTCGATAAAGAATACCCTAAAGTTCTTTCAATCTCATTTGGGTGAGAAAACGGTTAGATGATAAAACCGAGATAATTTGTGACGTTGACATAGTAGTTTACCACCTTTTTAATGATTAAAGCCTCAATTTTTAAAGAAATGGTAGAAATTCGGCATAAGTTGTGTAATGAGCTGTGTTGGCTCATAAAGAACGAATTTTTTAGCTTTAGTTGTCGTTAATAAGTTAGCATCCTTTAAAATTTGTAAATGTCTGGATATACTTGAATTACTCATTAATAAAATTTGAGCCAAAGATTGTGTCGTACTTGGTTTATCAATAACATAATTCATAATTTGTAAACGGACAGGGTCACTCAAAGCTTTAAAAATAGTAATCAAATTTTCCGGTGTGGAGTTATAGTAACTTGGCTGTTCTGTAATATCATAGGTAATAGCAATTCCTTGGTTGAAAGATTCAACAAACAGATGAGGCCAAATAAAATAACTTGGTAATAACATAATAGAATCACTATCTTGCAGTTGGATTTCTTGGTCAAAAGGTTTAATGATGGCCAGCCTGTCCTTTCTCCAATGAATGCGGTCAATTTGCAAATGATTAAACATTTCTTCAAAACCATTTTCCCTTAAAAAAGAAGCTTGATGTTGGATTTCTGTTAAGAGCTTTCGTTGAATACCTTTACTTTTCCAAGTTTCATCAAATATTTCTTGGCGGTACCAATCAATAAAAGAGAAAAGATGTTGATAAACACCAGAGGCATTCTTCCTCAAGTCTATAAGTAACTGATTATCCTCATTCAAAGAAAAATCCTTCCATTCTAATCCTTTTGCTAATGTTGGAATGAAGGAGTTTTCTCTGTCACTGGACACTTTCTCTAAATGTTCAATTAATTGAATAGTTGGGAATTCATCAAGAAATTTCTTTAAATTTTGTATCTCTTCTTCAATCGTTGTCGCATGATAGCGAAAATTACAAAGTAAAATAGGAGAAACACCAAGTTCATAAAAAAGTTGAAAATAGTGAAGCTTCTCATAGAAATCATCTGTCAATCTATCTTGTATCTCAATGACCCAATCAATATTTGTACCATGATGACGCGGGTTCAATAAGATATGTAAGCTTCTAAAAAGTTCATTTAAGGGTGAGTACACAAATTGTATCCTTTGTGTTAATGTTTCATCCGTTTTCAGAGCATAGTTACTAAATTGAACTGTAATAGTCATGTGCATGTTCCTTCTAAACGATTCGATATTTTCAGAATCGATTGATTAAAATTTTATTTCATTGTATCATATTTATAATTTTTAGAAAAGAGGTTATATTTATGATACACGATACCAAACATTTTATTTACACAGCTAAACCCAAGGAGGAAATTTTATGAGTAGACGGTTGCAGGATTTACTAATAACAGTTATCGCAGGTATGGGAATGTTATTATCAACTTTAGATACTGGTATTATCAATGTTGCACTATCTTTCCTAAAAGATCAATTCCATACAACAGCTAATACTGCAGCTTTTACAATAACTGGATATGCACTGGCATTGGCAATATTCATACTTCCTTTAGGCATTTTTAGTGACAAATTCGGCAAACTAAAAATTTCTTACTTAGGATTCGTTCTTTTTGGACTCAGCTCGCTTTTTTGTGGGTTTGCTAATAGTATTGGTTGGCTTATCGCTGGACGAGTAATTCAAGGAATTGGGGCAGCTGCCTTACAAGCTACTTCTGCAGCTTTGATTACAACATTAGTATCAGAAGAACAAAAAAATAGCTCTATTAGTATTTTAGGAGTTATGATAGGTTTAGGTCCTGTATTAGGTCCCTCTTTAGGTGGCATATTGCTATCTTTAAATGTTTGGCGATTTATTTTTTGGATAAATGTCCCTTTCGTAATTATTGGTATTATTTGCAATCACTATCTTCTTAACAAAGTTTCTGAGCAGACTAACAATCAAAAATTAGACACATCTGGAACAATTGTTAATGCAATAATATTAATTTGCCTATTGTTAGGACTATCATTATTAAGTAAGAGTCATTTACAAATAATCAGTCTTATTCTAATAACAATTAGTTTATTGATTGGTATTTTATTTTATCGAATTGAATTTAACCAAAAAAATCCACTTGTCAATGTTAAGGGACTTAAGGAGAATCCTAAAGTAATTTCTCACCTTTTACAGACGATTGCTTTTGGTTTTGCCTCTGCCATGATATTGTTACTACCTCCATTTATTTTTGAACAGTTATATCATTTAGGAGTAGGAGTTACTGGATTTCTTGTTTTGGGAGCTCCAGCTGGATTAGTTATCTTTTCACGAGTATCAGGAAAATTGAACGACGGGAGTAAAAACATAACTTTTAGCCACTTAGGTTTGGGTATTATTTGCCTGTCTTTAATTTTCTTAGTATTTCTTAACCCCAAATGGTCTTATCTGTTTCTAACTTTTGGACTTTTTATTTATGGTGTTGGTGGTGGCTATTTTCAGCCTGCAAATATCGCCAGTATTATGCAAGCCAGTCCCATGGAAATGCAAGGAAGCACGGGAGCTTTACAACGAATGGTACAAAATATTGCCATTTCGGCTGGTTCAGCAGTTGGTTCAACCTGTCTAAATCTTTGGCCAAACAATCTATTATTAGCTACTCGGATTGGATGGGGAATTACATTAGTGTTAGTTATTATGAGTTTAAAGGACATGATTTTTTCAAAACACAATAATTAACTATAAAAAAGATTTCAGTGACTACTGAAATCTTTTAGCTCTCTTCATTATACCAAAAAACGCTAGATCAACAGATCCAGCGTTTTCCTCTTAATACTTAGAATGTTTGTAACCGTAAAAGGCATAAATAGCTGAACCGATTAGCACTGCTATGCCAAAGGCTAACCAGGTCTGCCAACTATACTGACTCATAAAGGAGAGACAGACGATAATTGAGATAATTGGCAAGACCGGAACAAATGGGACCTTAAACTCATCCTTCTGCGGCAAGCCCTTGTCCTTACGAAGAATGATGAGGGCAATAGCCAAGAGAACCAGGTAAGCCAAGGTCGCAATGTTAACCAAAGATGCCATATTAGCCAAAGAGAAGAGTCCTGCTGAGATGGCTGAAAGAATACCAGTCAAAAGTGTCGCATGATGTGGAACCTTATGGGTCTTTGAAACCTTTTGGAAGGTTTGTGGAAGGAAACCATCACGCGCCAAGCTATAAACCATACGGCTAAGGGCATAGGCCATGGAAATACATACGGTAATCAAGGTCATAATGGCAACCACCGATACATAATTGGCAGCCCAAGGCACACCAATATAACGAAGGGCATAAGCTACAGCATCGTCAACATTTAGCTTAGTATAGTGAACCGCTCCCGTCAAGACTAGCGAAACCACTGCATAAAGTGCAGCGACGATAATCAAGGCGAGAACAATGCCTCGAGGAACATTCTTTTGGGGTTCCTTAATCTCATCTACTGTCATAGAGATAGATTCAAAACCAAGAAAACCAAAGAACATGAGAGAAGCCCCCGCCATAATCCCCGTCTTACCACCATAGATTTGGCCAAAGCCAAATGGTGCGAAGTTAGCCCAGTTGCTTGGATTCAGATGGAAGAGACCAACTAGGATAAAGACCGCCAAAGCAGAAAACTTAAGCACCACTAAGAGCGAGTTCAAACGAAGGGCTTGTTTGGAATCCAATAGGAGGAGAGCCGTCACTAGCACCAAAACCAAGACTGGCAAGAGGTCAATATAAGTCCCTTGACTCGGATTAAAAGGGCCACTGATAGCTTGAGGAAGCTGTAGACCAAAGCTTGCCAGGAGTCCCTTGAGGTAGGCTCCCCAACCAGAGGCAACACTAGACACGGCATTCATGAAAACGATCATTGTAAGCCACCCCCCCATCCAAGCAGGGTACTCACCCCAAGAGGCGTAGAGATAACCGTAAACACCACCAGCCGATGGGTAACGTGAGGCAAACTCAGCAAAGAAAATAGCTGACATACCCACACAAACGGCTGAAATCAAAACCGAAATAATCAGGGCAGGACCTGCCAAGGTTGATGCTGCGGTACCAGTAATCGTAAAGATTCCTGTTCCCACCATGGCACCAATTCCCAAGAGGACGACATCCCTGAGGGTCAGATGACGTTTCATCTCGGTTTGAGCGAGACCGACATCCTTTTTACGAAAAATACTCATTTTTATACTCCAATTTTTGAGAAATACCGCACTATTATACCATATTCCAGGCCAAAAAAAGACCTATTTCTGTATTTTTATACTCCTATTATTAAAAAGCATGTTCAAGATTAGGATTTCGTAAAAATGATTTTCTAATGTATTGCCTATACCTATCAAAAACCACCTGCTCAAAATCTTGATCTAGTCGCCCATTTCTTCTACTGTTTTAGCAGATTTCTAAATATTTAAAATATTTAGAAAAGGCTATAAAAAGGATGCCAATTGCGTTTGATTCTTCTAATGAAAGATGTTAGAATGAGGTCATAAAAATGGAAAAGGGGAACTTTTATGGAAAATAAAGTTCATTTTAAACTTCATAAAGTGAAAAAACAATGGGTTACCATTGCCGTGTCTGGTTTGGCACTTGGTGCCTCATTGATTGGAGTTGGCGTCTCTGCCGACGAACAAGCTACGAATCAAGCCACCTCATCAAGCACACCTGAAAGCGTCAGCCAAGATCCCGATCTTGTCATCACAGAGACAACTACAACTACGACTAAATCTGAAGACGCAGCAACTGCTAAACCAAGCAATACAAATCCCACTGTCACGGCTGACAAACAGCCAGTCCTTAAAGAAGACCAAGCAAGTAGTTCTTACAATTTGTCCAGTGGCGAAACGAGAACTGCTCCTTCAACTTCAGAAGTCGCTAGCACAGCTACTGACGTAAACAGTCAAGCACCAGAATCTGTTGAAACTACTATCGTTTCTGGCGGTCAATTCAAGAGTGATGCTGAAGGCAACTGGTACTACCTTAAAGACGGGAAAAATCTGACAGGTGCTCAAAACGTTGACCATTTCGACCTTTATTTCCACGAGGATGGAAAGCAAGCTAAGGGCGAGATCATCACTGAAAATGGACAATCTTTCTACTATGACAAGGCCAATGGACGTAAGGTAACCAACACCTCTATCAATATCAACGGTCAAGCCTATACTGCTGATGCCCAAGGACGCCTGACAGTGGTTCTGCCTGAAACTAACAAACGCAACCAGTTTATCGAAGACAACAACCACAACTGGTATTACCTTGGTAAAGATGGCAAGCCCGTCACTGGTGCTCAGACCATTGATGGCTTTAACCTCTACTTCCACGAAGACGGTCGACAAGCTAAAAACGAAATCGTTACTATTAATGGTGATAGCTACTATTTCGATAAAGACAATGGTCGTCGTGCAACAGGTCACCAGGCTCTTGACAACGTCAACCATAAATACTTTGGTTTTTACTACTTCGACAAAGATGGCAAGATGGTCAAAGATGACTTCGTCACCGAGAATGGCGATCTTTACTACTTTGATGCTACTGGCAATCAACCTAATTTTGTCTTTGTTTCAGATAAAGCTGGTCATTGGTATTACATGAGTGACTTCAAGGCAACTAAAGGTTTCTCAGCCCCATTTGGTTTCGATACCGAATTCCTAGACCGTAGCCAATCCGACTATAAGACAAGCGTGCAAAACCTGAACGGCCAACAGTATTACTTTGATCCCAAGACTGGTATCATGGTAACCAATCGCTATGTTTCTGACGATCAGGGGAATTGGTATTACTTTGGCAAAGATGGTAAAGCGCTTCACGGTTTTCAAACAGTGGACGGTAACCTTCATTACTTCAATGATAGTGGCCAACAAGTCAAAGGTGACTTCCTTTACTACAATAACGATATCTACTATTTCGATAAAGACAATGGAAATCCAGTAACTAACCAATTCGTTAATAGAGACGATGCTTGGTACTATTTCGGAGCTGATGGTAAAGCCGTGTCTGGTTTCCAAACCATTAACGGACAGAACCTATATTTCTACGAATATGGTGTCCAAGCCAAGGGACAACTGGTTACTGTTGACGGCAAAACCTACTACTTCGACCCAAATACAGGTGAAAAGTGGGTTAATCGTTCACTTACCTTAAACGGTACGGTCTATAACTTTGACAATAATGGTGTGGCGACGACTAAAGCTGACCAAACCACAAATCGAAACCAATTTGTTAAAGGTACCGATCAAGAATGGTACTACTACGATGCTAATGGTAAAAAAGTCACTGGTTTCCAAACTATTAACAAGGACCTCTACTTCTTTAACGAGAAAGGCCAACAAGTTCGAGGAGGTATTTTCAACCTAGGTGATAACTACTACGTCGCCAACAAAGATACTGGTGCTATCCTTCGCAATGCCTTTTATCACGATACATCAACTGGACCTTATGGCAACTTCTCTGAAAACATCTACTACGCTGGCAATGATGGTGCCTTCAAGACAGGCTG
>OBZM01000358.1_pt1 | contig 10277 bp, 8 predicted proteins | sample 1476941 | NCBI WGS metagenome assembly OBZM01 (sample SAMEA2580243, study PRJEB22360) | human gut metagenome | biome: human gut; feature: human-associated habitat; material: faeces | place: Denmark | collected 2008/2010
AAGACAACATGCGCCAGTAGCCCAGCGGATTAGAGCAGCTGACTACGGATCAGCAGGTCGCAGGTTCGAATCCTGTCTCGCGCACCAGCCACCAGTCATCAGGTGGCGCAAAGAAATAAGATGACGTTGCGCGAGTAGCCCAGCGGATTAGAGCAGCTGACTACGGATCAGCAGGTCGCAGGTTCGAATCCTGTCTCGCGCACCAGCCACCAGTCATCAGGTGGCGCAAAGAAATAAGATGACGTTGCGCGAGTAGCCCAGCGGATTAGAGCAGCTGACTACGGATCAGCAGGTCGCAGGTTCGAATCCTGTCTCGCGCACATGAACCTCCTTCGCGAATGCGGAGGAGGCTTTCTTTATTTTCCATGGATTTTTGTGAAGCCTGCAATTGATTGCGCGCACAGCGGAGCGCAATATGCGGCATGGACGAACGCCAAGACCCTCCGATACACTTGATACTACGTTTTACGGATACTGCGGTCGAACGGGGACCGCAAGACAAGGAGCATGATGGCCACATCGAAGAGGGGAACCTGGGCAACAATCCGACGCATAGCCGCGTCCGACCGCATATCCGGTCTGATTATGCTCGGTTTCGCTCTTGCCGGCCTATTGCTCGCCAATCTGCCGTTCACCGCGCATGCGTTCGAACAGCTTGAGAACTTCCATATAGCCATTCCACACACCAATATCGACATGGGATTGGGCCATTGGGTGCAGGATGGCCTGCTGACGGTGTTCTTCCTGACCGTAGGGCTGGAATTGAAGCAGGAACTCACCACGGGATCACTGTCCAATCCCAAAGCCGCGGCCGTGCCGATGCTGTGCGCGGTTGGCGGTATGCTTGCGCCGCCGGTACTGTTCATCGGCGTGATCTCATTGTTCGCGGCGGCAGGATCAGGGCAACTCGTCATCGCTTCAGGAACGTCGTTCTCCTTCGCACAGATGTCCAATGGCTGGGCGGTGCCCACAGCCACGGATATCGCGTTCTCATTGGCCGTATTGGCCCTGTTCGCCAAAGCGTTGCCGGGATCCATCCGCGCTTTTCTGATGACATTGGCCACAGTGGACGACCTGCTGGCCATCATCCTGATCGCGGTGTTCTTCTCATCGGTGAACGCATGGTACTGGTTCCTTGGCATAGCCGTATGCGCGGTCGTCTGGTACTTCCTTGTCCGCATGCGCAAGGTACCGTGGCTGGCCGTGGCCATCGTGGGCGTGCTGGCATGGGTCATGATGTTCGAAGCCGGCGTGCACCCCACTTTGGCCGGCGTGCTCGTGGGACTGCTCACGCCGGCGCATGAGCGTTTCGGTGAGAAGACGCCGCGTGCGGAACGTTACGCCGACAAGCTGCAGCCGTTCTCCGCACTGCTGGCGTTGCCGATCTTCGCACTGTTCGCCACTGGTGTGCACTTCGAGTCGTTGACCTTGGCGCTGTTCGTCTCGCCGGTGGTCGTTGCCGTGATGGTGGCGCTCGTGGTCGGCAAACCTCTGGGCATCATGACCACCGCATGGCTGTCCACGCACGTGGGCGGTCTGAAGATGGCCAAAGGGCTGCGCGTGCGCGACATGTTCCCCGCCGCCTGCGCCTGCGGCATTGGTTTCACGGTGTCGTTTCTCATCGCGTCGCTGGCATATCAGGATGCCGAACTATCGGCTGAAGCCCGTTTCGGCGTCCTGGTGGGGTCCATGGTCGCAGCCGTGATCTCAGGTATTCTGCTGAGCCATCAATCCAAACGATTCGAACTGGAGGACGGTACGAAGCATAAGCACCATACCGGCGACGAAGATGCCATGAACGAAGTTGAGACGGTGCTGGAAGACGGTACCGTGGTGGTCAGCCAGATAATCGGCACCCACCAGGAACAGTAAAAGGGATTTCCATATGTTGAAAGGGCCACGCATTCCCATGCGTGGCCCTTTCAACATATCGTGCCATTGCGGCACGGCTGATTAATCTGATTGGTCTATTTCTTGACGGCAACCAGCAGACCAGTGCCGGTCGGCGTCAACGCAGTGACGAACCGTTCATCCGACTCCACCGTTTCCAGCAATTCGCGCATCGCGATGGATTTGGCATCACGATTGGCGGGATTCAGCACGCCGCCGGCCGATGTGGCCGAATCAAAGGCAAGTACATCGGTGAAGACAATCGCGGCATGCGGTTTCAGCAGGCGTGGAGCCTGCGCGAAAGCCGCCGCATAATTCTCCGGATCGCCGGCCACGACGATCAAATCGTAATTCTCGGCGTTCAGACGGGGCAGAAACACACCTGCGGACGCGTTCACGGCACGCAATGTGGTTTCGGTGTCATCGGACAGACGATTGAACAGTTTGCGAATCAGCGCGATGCCCTGCGTGGACGAATCGACGGCCGTAAGCTGGCCTGCATTGTCAAGACCGTTGATCAGCTGCATCGTCTCCACCACGGAACCGGTGCCGATGGCGATCACCGACGAGGCGTCCAACATTCGCACCAGCATGCGCAGCAATTCGGCCTGCGCCGCGGATCCTTGGGGAATGCCGGCTTCCTCGGCCGCGGTCCTGATCGCATTGAGTTCGGCAGACTGGCGTGAGAACGCATGATCCTCGACGTACTCCCACGATTTCGCGAGATTGGTATATGACGTCCTATCCATTTCAGCGCTCCTTGATTTGGGCGATCAGCTGCCAGATCTCCTCACCGACATCGATGCCACGCGGGCATTCACGCGTGCAGGCGCGCACCGACTGACACGCGGCGATGCCATCGGCGGAATCGATGGCATCCCTACGGGCATCCGTCTGGCCGTCGCGTGAATCATTGATGAAACGGGAGGCGGCGATAAGAGCCGCAGGGCCGATGAACGCCTCGCCGCCTGCATATACCGGACAGCTTCCCTCACAGGTGCCGCAGGCTATGCAGTTGCTCAGCAGCTCATACTTGGCGAGCTGCTGGGGATTCTGCAGATATTCGAATGCGTTGATCTTGCCGTCCGCGGTGGTGGCGAGTTCGCCACTGGCCTGCAGATACGGCTTGAGTTTCCTGATTTGGTCAAGCATCTGGTCGATATCGGCGATCAGATCACGCTGCACGGGGAAACCGGGCAGCGGTGCGAGCTCGATGACACCCAAATCGTCGGCATCCTGCGTTTGCGCGGGTTGAACGTCTTCGCCCGTATGACGGAAGCCGTCCTCATCCACCTGTGCGTCGGACGGCTGCTTTGCCCAAGCCTTCACCGTGGCGGTGCACAGAAGCGTAGGCGTGCCGTTGATGGACACGGCATCGGAACCGCACATGCCATGACCGCACGAATAACGGAAGGCAAGCGTCGGATCGATGGTGCGCTTGACTTTGAGCAGGCAGTCAAGCACGGTGTCCTCCGGACGCGCCGGCACCACGTAATCCTGCACCCACTGCTTGCCTCGCGGACGCCTGCGCGTGGATCCGGAATCGCCGAAGGGAGAGCTCTTCCTAGCGAACGGCGAGCCGCCTCGTTCACGGCCGCGTTCGGGACGCGGCGTGAACCTGTTCACCCGCAACGTCACCGTTTCCATGCCGTTCTCCATGCCGCTCATATACCTGCCTTTCGATAAAAAACCGTCAACCAGTCTGCCATACGCCGTGCCCAGGGTGTCAGTATTCACGGGCCTTTGGCGGCATGTCCACGATGTGCACCGGCTGCCAGGAGACCTGGCAGGAAACATCCGTCATGGAATGGGCCAGGAAATGCTCGTCGTCACGCTCCGGGAAATCAAGACGCTTCAACGATCCACGGGATTCGTGACGCGCATCGGAGGCGGCGAGCACGGCCTTGCCGAGCTCCAACAGATGGCGCACCTCCCAGATGGCGGTGATTTCCTGATTGAACGTGGGGGAGTCGGAATGCGCATGCAGCGCCTCGGCACGCGGCGTGAGCGTATCGTCCAGCGTAGCCAACGCCTGTTCGATGCTGTTCCGGTCGCAACGCACCGCGACCGCCTGCTCCATGACGGATCCCAAATCGGCCATCAGCTGGTACGGATTGTCCGACGACGCATCGTCGTCATCGGACGGCCGCGTCAACAGTTCCTTGACCTGCGCGGAACGCTTGTCGGCAGCCTGCGACACCGCGTCGATAGATGCTTCGTCGGCAGGCTCGGCCATCGGATCGTTCACTGGATTATCGACGACACGTTCAGCCATCGCCTTGCCCGAACGGGTGCCGAAGAGGCAGGCGTCCAACAGCGAGTTGCCGCCCAGACGATTCGCGCCATGCACCGACACGCAGGAGCATTCGCCAGCGGCGAACAGACCGTCCACGACGGCGCGTTCGCCATCGACCCAACGGTAGACTTCGCCGTCGGTGGTGATGGGGATGCCGCCCATGGTGTAATGCGCGGTGGGTTTGACCGGCACATAGTCGCGGGTCGGATCGAGATCGGCATACTGTTCGATGGTCTCCACCACCTGCGGCAGCACCTCATGCATATGATCCGCATCGATGCCGGTCATATCCAGCCAGACACAATCCTTCGGCCCATCCGGATTCTTCGGATCGGCGATTCCTCGTCCGGCGTCGATTTCAGCCATGATGGAACGGCTCACCACATCACGCGCGGCAAGATCGGCATGCCCCGGCGCGTAATGTTCCATGAACGCCTCGCCATCGGAGTCGCGCAGCACGCCGCCTTCCGCACGTGCCGCCTCAGACAGCAGAATGCCGGTATGGGCGAGACCGGTCGGATGGAACTGCACGAACTCGCTATCCTCAAGCTGAAGGCCGGCGGACAATGTCAACGCCATGCCGTCACCGGTCAGATCCCACGAATTCGACGTGGTATGGAACAGACGGCCGGCACCGCCAGTGGCCATCAGCACATTGCGTGCGTGGATGGCATGCGTCTCGCCCTTGTGCGTGTCGAACGCCACCACGCCCTCGACCTTGCCGTGGTCTTCGGAAACCACCAGATCGGTCACATACCATTCCTCGGCGAACTCAACGCCCTCGGCCACGCACTGCTGCCATAGCGAGAACAGAATCTGATGCCCGATGCGGTCGGCCGCATAAGCGGCGCGGCGGACCGGTTCCTTGCCGAAATCCTTGGTATGGCCTCCGAAACGGCGCTGCGCGATATGGCCGTCATCGGTACGCGAGAACGCGACGCCGGCATGCTCCAGCGCGATCACAGTGGCAGGAGCCTGTTCGGCAAGCAGCTTCGCCGCATCCTGGTCGACAAGCCAGTCGCCGCCTTTGACTGTGTCATAGTAATGCCAATGCCAATCGTCTTTCTCCACGTTGCCAAGGCTGGCCGCAATGCCGCCTTCCGCGGAGCCGGTGTGCGAACGCAGCGGCTGCAGTTTGGATATCACCAGGACGTTCGGTTCGATGCCGTCCGCCCGCATCTGGCGCATCCGCTCGCTACGGAGCATTCCCAACGCTGCGGACAGGCCGGCCGCGCCTGCGCCGACGATCACTGCATCATACATATCTTCAACATGCTTCGGACTCATACCACCGATTCTCGCACAAGGTGTGACCTCGCACGTTCGACGCGGCTGAGGTGGAGGTGCCGGGCCTGCTATCGCTGCTCGGCGATGATCCATCCGGACCGCATGCTGATGCGGCCTTCAAGCTCCAAGGAGCCCAGTTCGCGCATGATTCGCGAGATGGGATATTCTCCCGGATGCGTCTTGTCCATTAGATCGAGCAGATCGTCGGCGGAGACGTGGCCGTTTGCTTCGGCGCAAGTTTTAATGGCGGCGAGTATGGCATCGTCGGATTCGTCTGTCGATTCCTGCGGATGTTCGGTGTCATCCGGCAGGTCGACATGTTGCGGGCGATGCGCGCTATGGCATAGTTCGTCGATCTCCGCCAGTGAGCAGATGATGGTGGCTCTGCCGTCTTGGATAAGGCGATTGCAGCCGGTGTTATGCGGCATGGTGATGTCTCCCGGCACGGCGAACAGATTGCGGTTGAGTTCGTTCGCCCAGCCTGCGGTGTTGAGCGCGCCGGAACGCGCACGTGCCTGCGCCACGATCAGAGTGGATGACAATGCCGCGATCAGACGGTTGCGCAGCAGGAACCGTCTTGCCTCCGGCACGGTTCCGGGGCACAGTTCGGAAATCAAAGCGCCCGAATGGCTTTCGATCTGCTCGAACAGGTTCTGGTTGCTTTTCGGACCGATATGGTTCAGTCCGCCAGCGAATACGGCGACGGTGCGTCCCGCCAGAGCGGCGCTCATTTCGTCCATGGCTTTGACCGCGCCCCAATGCGCCGCGGCGTCGGTGCCCAGCGCGCCGCCGGATACCACCAGATGTCCGGCACGCGCCATCCGAAGGGCCAATTCGTGGGCGCTTTGCCTACCGTAGTCGCTTACGCCCCGTGAGCCGACGATACCCACCGGCTCGGGGCATGACACCAGCGCCTTCGGATCGCCTTTGCCCCATAGGCAGAGCGGGGAGGCCCAGTCGGTGCGCAGTGAAAGGTCGTTCAGTTGGCTGGGCCAACAGGGGTGATGCGGGGCGATGATCCACTGCGTGCCGTCTGCTGTGAACCAGTCTCGCAATGCGTCCGGATCCTTGCTGGGCAACGATGCCAGACGTTGCTGCCATGACACCAGCGAGCCATGGAACGAAGCCATTCCGCGGGCGTTGATGGTGCGTCCCCAACGAGTGACGCCGTTGATGAACGCCGCATCCAATGACGTGCAGGCCGCGGCCGTCACGTTTTCGTGATTGCCAGGGCCGCTGTCAGCGATCAGCTGTAGCGCGCTTGCCGCGGAGCCGGTGCCTTTGACCAGCGCGTACATCATCGCGTCGGCGCTGTCCAGGCAGAAGGTGAGCACCGCGCGGGCCAGGGTCTCGTCGTCGATCGTCACCATCATGCCAGCCTCGTTCTCATGGATATTCCCTGCATCATTTCCTCAGGTCCTGGGGAAGTCTTTCCCGCCAGATCGGCTAATGTCCACGCAAGCCGCATGGCACGGTCAGCGCCACGCAGGCTCAGCCGCTCGCTCGCCAAGGCGCGGTTGACCAATTCGATGGCCTTGGGGGAGGTGTTGGCTCTCAGCCAGGTGCCGGTAGCCTGCGCGTTGCAGCACCAGCCGAATTCGCGGAACCGTTCCTGCGCCATCTGCCGGGCAACGATGACACGCAGACGTATGGCATGGCTCGAATCGCCGGAGGGAGCGTTCCCCGGACTTATCCGCTCCACCGGAGGCACCTCGATCTGGATGTCGATACGGTCGAGGATCGGTCCGGAAAGCCGGCTGAAATACTTGACGCGGTCCTTTTCTCGGCAGGTGCAGCGCTCGCCGTTGCCGTACGCGTAGCCGCACGGGCAGGGATTCGCCGCCATAATCAGTTGGAAGCGAGCCGGATAGTATGTGGTGCCTTTCGCTCTGGAAATCGCGACATATCCGGATTCCAAAGGTTCGCGCAGCGTCTGCAGCGTACGCGCCGAGAATTCCGGAGCCTCGTCCATGAACAGGATGCCGCGATGCGCGCGGGTGATGGCTCCGGGCTGGGCCAATCCTGCGCCTCCACCCACCAGCGCGGCGGTCGACGCGGTATGGTGGGGCGCCTCGAACGGTGGAACGTCGCTGATTCCGTATCCGGGAAGCGTGCCGCATAACGAACGAATCGAGGCCACTTCAAGCTGTTCCGTCTCGTTCAAAGGACTCATGATGCCGGGAATGCGCGAAGCGAGCATGGTCTTGCCTGTGCCGGGCGGACCGGTCATCATCAGATGATGGCCTCCGGCGGCAGCCACCTCCAACGCCCATTTGGCCGCTTGCTGGCCCATCACTTCGCTCATGTCGCCGGGCGGAGGGCACATGCCCGTGGCGCCGACATCGGCGTTCACGGCATGCGTGGCTTCGGGAATCCGGTAGTCCGCATCGCCTCCCATCAGTTCGATGAGCTCTCCGACATGCCTCACGCCGATCGCCTTGACATCCGGAACGAGACGGGCCTCATCAAGGTTGGCGTAAGGCACGATGATTGTTGCGATTCCCTGCTCCCGCGCATGCAGCATGATGGGCAGCAGTCCGTTGATGGGCAATACGGTGCCGTCAAGATTCACCTCGCCAAGCACGATGGTGCCGGCCAGACAGTCATGGGCGATTGCGCCGGCCGCGCTGAGCACGCTGGCCGCGATGGCCAGATCATGCGAAGAGCCTTTCTTCGGCATGGACGCTGGGGAGAGATTGACCGTGACACGGGTTTCCGGCCATTTGAAACCACTTGCCTGGCATGCCGACTTGACCCGTTCGCGCGCCTCGGACAATGAGGTGTCGGGCAGGCCGATGATGGAGAAATAGGGAAGTCCAGGGGATACGAACGCTTGAATCTGGACGATGAAGGCTTTCAAACCGATCAGTCCTACGGAAAGGGCGCTGCCGATGGCCATCAGAACGCTCCCTCGATATGATGCAGCAAAGGTCTGTCTCCCTGCACCACGACGGTGACGACGTCAAAACGCACGCCACTGTTCGGCATGCGGTGCTCCGGCGCCGTCAGCCATTGCACGGCGGCATGGCGCAGATTGATTTGCTTGGAAGCGGTCACCGCCTCCTGAGGGGTGCCGTAGCGCATCGTACGTCTGGTTTTGACCTCGACGAAAACGATCTGGCCCATCGGATTGCGCGACACGACGTCGAGTTCGCCGTATCGGCAATGCCAGTTGCGGTCGAGCGTCCGCCACCCTTGGCTTTCCAACCATGCGGCGGCGTACTGTTCTCCCAGCTCGCCGATCTGTCGGGAACGCAGCGTGCCGTCATGCAGACGCCGCGCTAGGAAATCGAGAATCTGCTCCGGCGGCTGCGTTGGGGCCGGAACATCATGTGATGATGAATGGTTCATGGCCCTAGTCCAACAGACAGAAGCCACGCATGACAAGGCCGATAGGCTAATGTGGATAACTTACGTATCTCGGGCGTGTCGTGGATAGTCGGTGGATGAGTCGACGCTATCCACACCTATCCACAACACGATCCAAGGCCTCTGTGCGAAAAGAGTGACCGATGAACCGTCAACGACGGGTCAAAGCGGTCAATTCGTCGAGATTGAGTTCGAAGCTCACGCCTCGTTCCTCATGATTCGGCTGATACTGGGTGCTTTCCATCGCATGGCGGACGAACTCGCCGGCGATGTTCGCGGCCTCGGCCAGAGGACGGCCAGCCATCACCGCGCCGCACAGCGCCGACGCGAACGCGTCGCCGGTGCCGTGGGTCATGAACGGCAGCTTGGCATGCGCCAGCTCCTGTTTTCCGGCGACGCCCGTCGAAGCTGACGCCACATAGTTGCGAATCATGCCATCCCCTCGATCGATGCCCTTAAGCACCACGTTCTTCGCGCCGGCGGCAAGCAACGCCCCAAGAATCTCATCCACCTGCGCGTCGTCGATATCCTGGCCTGGATAGTCACGGCCCGTCAAAATGGATGCCTCGGTAAGATTCGGCATCAGCGCATCCGCGCCATCCACCAGCGTGCCCATCGCCCGACATAGCTCAGGAGTGTACGTGGCGTAGATTTCTCCGCCGTCGCCCATCACCGGATCCACCAACCGCAAGGCATGCGGATACTCCGCGTATAGGCGTTTGATGATTGCGACCTGGTCCGCGGAACCAAGAAAACCGGAATAGACGCCATCCAAATCGACGTTCTCCTGACGCCATGCGTCCAGATAGCCGTCCAGAATCTCGGTCGTATCGTGGAACGTGAATACCTCGTAGCGCGTGTGCGCGGAAAACAGCGCCGTCGGCACCGGACAAACGTCGCAGCCGGCCGCCGACAGAATCGGAATGGCCGCCGTCAGCGAACACTTGCCATAACCGCACATGTCATGCACCGCGGCGACGCGCGGAATATACCGCGGATCACGGTCGTACAGAATCTCATCGCTCATATCGGAACCTCTCTTGCGATTTGCCTGCCCATGACTTTAGCCGTTCCCCTGACCTGACGCGCATCCGTTCCTCACGGTGGGTCACCGGCATGTGGGACTTCGGCGTGTCGAATGGTTCCGAATGGTTTTTTCAACGGTTGGGGGAGTGGGGAAAGCCGATGATTCCAACGGTTTATAAGGGGATATAGGCAAGTGCGATAACGTTCGGCTTGCGTTGCGCTCGCCGGCCGGTTTATTGTCGCTACCAACACCTGGCCAAGCGCCCTACACGGCAGGGCGGGTGGCCAACCAAGACGAGAACAACGAACCCTTATCCAAGGAGAGCGCATCATGGCAAACAAGAACTATCGTTTCGAAACCCTGCAGCTGCACGTCGGCCAGGAGCAGGCCGACCCGGCCACCGACTCC
>OBZM01000362.1_pt1 | contig 10246 bp, 12 predicted proteins | sample 1476941 | NCBI WGS metagenome assembly OBZM01 (sample SAMEA2580243, study PRJEB22360) | human gut metagenome | biome: human gut; feature: human-associated habitat; material: faeces | place: Denmark | collected 2008/2010
AAAGAGGTACTATGTCTATTTCGTTTACTTATTGTGGCGTTGCATGTGGCGTCATTTCCATTGATAATCAATTTCATATTGGAATTGATCCTGACTTATCTCCTAAGGGAACTTTAGTTCAGTTTAAAGGATTTATCTCCGAGAAACAAACTCATGTTTATAAGGATGAATCTCTTCTTAGCAAAGTTGATGTATGGTTAATTACTCATGGGCATCAAGATCATTTGGATGATGTAGGGAAAGATTATCTGAAAGAGAAGACGGTCATTTCTCCTAATAGGAAAATTTTAGATGGGGTGCCATGTTTAAATAATAGTGTTTTAAGATGGGGAGAAGAACAAGCATTTCCAGTCGCTGACTATTGTATCACCATAAAAGCCTTACCGGCTTATCATGCCAGTAATTACATCATGCGAAAGATAGTTGGTAAGGTAAATGGCTATCAACTAACAATCACCAGTTCGTCAGAAACTAAAGTCATGTATTTTACTGGTGATACTGTTTTGTACCCAGACTTAACAAAAAATGTTCCTAAAAATATAGATGCCATATTTGCTAATTTAGGTGCTGTAAAATCAGGTTCATTTGGTGGACCATTTACCATGGACTTAAATATGTTAAACCAAATGAAAGATCTCCTTCAACCTAAAAGGATTTATCCCATTCATATAGATGATTATAGTCATTACAAGACAACTAAAAAAGAAGTTGAAGCAGCAGGCTATAAGGTTTTAGCTGTAGGTGAGACCATCGATATATAATTAAGTAGAATAAAGACTATACTTGCTTTTGTATGGGAGTTTTGCTTGAATCTCAATGTGAGTATCAGTTTCAAAACGAGTGAAACAATGATATTTGGATCTGTAATCCCGATTAATTCTGTGGTATTCTTAATAAGTCTCATGAGTTCTTCCTAATGATGGTTTGGTCGCTTTTCGTTACAGTTCTTATGGGACTTTTTGTGTACATTCAGAAGCTCTATAACCTCTACAGTAGTTTTAACCACTACAGAAATTATAACGCCAAAGAAAATCTCAAGTTGCGTAGAGCACTTGGGATCTTTTTGTTGCACTATATTTTACAATTTATCAATTAAAAATATGTAAAGCTATTAACTCTGATTTTTTTCCGAAAAGATATTGATAAACTACAATTATAGTGAAAGGTACCTTCACTATAACAAGACATTCTCCAGATTGGGTTTCAGATTTTAAAACTTCCTCTTTTAATGCATACGCATGGGTGGAGCTTGATGGTAAGCCTATTGGTGAAAGCATTAATTTATAAAATTTCAAAAAGTTCTATTCGTCAAAGGAAAGCAAAATGATTAATATTACTAATTTAAATAAAACATATGATGACAAAGTTGTATTATCAAATATAACTTTTCATGCTAATAAAGGTGAAATTACTGGTTTGATCGGACCTAATGGTTCTGGAAAATCAACCCTAATAAAAATACTATTAGGGTTGGAGTCAGCTGATAGTGGAAAGTCAACTATTTTGGGAAAAACATATAGTGAGTTAGGAGATGAGCCAATCTCAATAGTAGGAACTTTTTTAGATAGTTATCAACCTTATCCAAGTAGAACTGGTTATGAGCAATTAAGATGGATTGCACTTTCTTGTGGACTCAGTAAGCAACGTTGTATTGAATGTTTAGAAATTGTTGGATTAAAAGATGTTGGTAAGAAAAAAATCAAAGATTATTCTTTAGGAATGAAGCAAAGATTAGGCTTGGCAACAGCAATACTTGCAGACCCCGATATTTTGATTTTAGACGAACCTATTAATGGGTTGGACCCAGAGGGAATACGTTGGTTAAGAGAGTTTCTCAAAGACTTTGTGAAACAAGAAAAAACAGTATTATTAACTAGCCATTATATGAGCGAACTTGAATTAACCGTAGATAGAGTTGTAGGTATTTCAAATGGTCACGTTGTTCTAAATGATAAACGTGAGCAAGTATTGAAGCAATATGATAGTTTTGAAAACGCCTATTTTAGCTCTGTACACGAAAGGAGTAGTGTAAAATGTTAAGTCAAGTTATAAAGGGGTATTTATATAAATATAGCCATCTAACTTTATTTAAAATGGGATTATTTATCTTAGTTGTAGTTAGTTTGTTTTTTACATATCAAAATATTCAAGTCATTAATGCACTACACACCGGTGCTGCAAACTCAGTAAATATTGATCCAAATGTAATTGAAACTCCCTATAGAACGGTGAGAGATGCTATTTTATCATCTCCGTATCAAGCAACCGTAGTATTTTTACCTATATTGTCAGCATTAATTCTAGCAACTGATTATCAATTTGGTGAGGATGACTTTTCATCACTAATTTGTGCTAACTGGAAAATAAGATTGTTTTCACAGATATTTAGTATAGTTGTTATTTCAATAATGACGACCTTTACGTTGTTTTTATTAAATGCATTACTTCTAAAATTCATGTTAGTTAGTAAGTTACAAAGTATTCTGTCTATAGGCTTAATGCTTGATGTTTTCACTAGAATAGGAGCTTTTACAATTACACTTAATTTACTCTCTCTATTACTTGTAAAAATAACAAAAAGATCAATTCCTTCTTTGATTGTGATAGTTTTATTGTTAGTTTTCTCTTTATCAGGCATACTTAGGGTAATTTCTCCTATTTTAGATAATTTATTACCTTTAATTGGAGCTAAGTCTTTTGCTTTTGGTAGGATAGAAGACGGTCAAACAACTCAATTATATGGAGCGATTCTTCTATTATTTGAAACTTTCCTTACTACGATTTGTTTATTTTATTTAGAAAAAATAAAATGGGGGAAGAAGAATGAAAAGCCAATTGCATAGCTTGTTTTATAAAAAATATAGTTTATTCCCTATACAGGTTTATTTATTATTTCAGTTAGTATTTGTTATTATAATAAGTTTATTAAGATATCTAAAATTCGAAGTTAATGGAGATTCTATCACTTTTAACAGTTCTGTTTTATTAACTATAATATCGTTCTCTTTTTTAGGGAATGGAGTTTTAAATGCAAGTGTAGAATTGAGAACACAAAGTTATAAGCAAGTTTACCTGAACAACGGAAGTAGGGTGAAAGCTACATTATATATATTATTAATAGACCTACTAGAATGTCTAACACAGTCAGTATTAGCAGGTTTAATAGTAATGATATTTAGTCAGGGTACTCATAGTGAAGTAAATTTTTATTATTACTTGTTTGGTTCAGTTATATACTTTTTAGCGGGTTACTCTTTTTCCTTTTTATGTGGTAATTCAATGATTGCACTTGCAATTTTGCTATTATTTCCTATACTGGTGTTGCCTTTTATAGATAGGATTTTACCAATAGCTTCAAGTGTAATAATATATGATTTAGTTTTTCAGCTAATACATACAAACTACTCTATAATGCGTTTTATTGTATTCATAATTTGGCTTATTGGGTTATTCTTTACGAATTATTACCTTATTAGAAAGGAATTTTTAAAGTAAGTCAAATAAAGATTTTTTTAGATGAGACAACATCGAATTTAGATAGATTGATTGAAAAATAAATACAAGACTTTGGAACACATATTCTATTACTTTAAAATGAGCATTATTAAGATTTGGTAGAAGCTCAATTTATTGAACTATCAATAATATGCTAATTTTGAAATGTATTTTCGATTTTTAATTATGTTACAATGTATTCAAAACGTACGAGGAAAAAAATGGTAAAGTCTAAAATTCTAGTTATTGACGATGATTTAAAAATTTTAAGATTGATTAAGAATATTCTGGAGAAAAACTCCTATGTAGTTGAAACTAGAAATTCTGTTGAAGATATTAACCTATGTGACTTCATAGGATTTGATTTGATTTTACTGGATATAATGATGCCAGTGAGTGGTATTGATATTTGTAGTAGTATCAGAAGTCAGATTCAAACACCAATAATTTTTATAACTGCTAAAAACCTTGAAGAAGATATTGTTGAAGCTATTGGAATAGGTGCAGATGATTTTATAACCAAACCATTCGGTATGAAGGAGTTGGTTGCAAGAGTCAAAATGCATATTCGACGAGATAAAAGGCTACTTTCTGTCGGAGATACTGAGACTAGTGGTTTACTTCAATTTGATAGGGTAGGGAAGGAATTAATGGTAGACGGTAATAGTATTTCTCTTTCGAGAAGGGAATTTAATTTATTATATTTGTTGTTTACCTATCAAACTAAAATCTTTAGTGTAGAGGAGCTTTATGAATATTTGTACCCTCAAAGTTCAGAAGTTCAGTACCGAAGTATTACAGAGTATATCTATCAGATTCGACAAAAATTGAAACCTTATGGTATTGATCCAATTAAAACTCTTTGGGGTGGGGGATATAAATGGCAAAATCAATAACATTAAAGCAGTTGATAAGAGTAACTTATTTGAAAATTATTTTTCAATTTTTGTTATGCATTTGTTTTTTTTACATCATTCCTGCCCTATTTACAGCGGTTGAAGGAATTAATGCTAACAATGTGAATAGCTTTACTATGTTTTTTAGTGTTAGCTCGTGGATTTATCTTTGTGTCATTTTAGTTTTTATAATTGTAAGAAATGTACAAAAACTTCTATATGAAATTCAGATAGAGATGAAGACAGTATATGAACAAAGCTTATATTCAGACAATAACAAATACTCTAAGCCACTAAGGTTATTTGAATTTATTGAGACAAAAGAGCATATTATGAAGATGCAGGATAAAATTCAGAAGATGCTTGAGAAAGAGAAGAAACAAAAGCAAGAGCTAATGTTCAGAGTGTCTTCCGCAGCACATGATTTAAAGACACCTCTAACAATAATTTCAGGTAATGCTGAGTATCTTCAAACATTTGATTTGTCTCCTGAGTTAACTCAATGCTTATTAGATATCGAATCTTCAAGTCAACAACTAGATAATTATTTTAATCAATTTATTCAATATTCAAAAACATTTTATAAAGATAATATCAATAAAGAGCATATTACTTCGGAGCAGCTTGCGTCATGTTTGATTAGAGAATTAACTCCTCTGACAACTGGGACTTGTGTTTTAAATGTATTGAATGAAACCCCATCTGATACTACCATTCATATTGACTTAGTATTATTCTTAAGAGCAATTACTAATCTAGTGAATAATGCAATGTCCTATAGTCAATCAATGATGCCAAAGATAGTTATAAAATTATCTTCTAAGCAAAATAAGATTGTTTTATCGGTTTGGAACGATGGCTCAAGGTTCTCAGCTAATATGATTGATAATGTAGGATCGCTCTTTTACCAAGATAATCAGTCAGGAAACGACTCTCAAAATCATCATTTTGGAATAGGGTTATCTTTTGTAAAAAGAGTCGTAGAACTTCATGATTGGGAACTGAAACTTTCTAATGAAAATAATGGAGCTATTGTTACAATCTATATTTAGTAATATTTTTTAAGTTGAGATATTTATCTAGTTTATATCTGTTCGCTTGTGGTAACATCACTTCTATACTACAATATAGGAAAACAACCACAAAAGGAGTATGCCATGCCGACAGAATATGAAAAAATGATTGCGGGTGATTTTTATAAGCCTAGCGACCCTGAGTTACGTGCCCTAGCAGCTAAATCGAGAGAAAACCAAATGGCCTTTAATGCGGAACCTGACCGTCTCAAGAGAGCTGAAATTGTCAAATCTTGGTTTGGTTCGACTGCTGAAAATGTTGCCATGAATCCTCAGTTCGTTACGGATTACGGTGTTAATATTCATCTGGGTGAAAATTTTTATTCTAACTGGAACTTGACTATGCTAGACGTCTGTCCTATCAGGATTGGTGACAATGCCATGATTGGCCCTAATTGTCAGTTTTTGACGCCCTTACATCCGCTTGATCCAACCGAGCGTAATTCAGGCCTTGAATATGGGGCTCCAATTACTATCGGTGATAACTTCTGGGCTGGTGGAGGCGTGACTATCCTTCCTGGCGTTACCCTAGGGGATAATGTAGTAGCTGGGGCAGGCGCTGTTGTGACTAAGTCCTTCGGTGACAATGTGGTACTAGGTGGAAACCCTGCGCGTGTTATTAAGGAAATTCCTGTAAAGAAAGACTAAATGAAGCAACTCAAGGATTTAAGTTCTTGAGTTTTTCTATTTTTTGAAAGAATCTATTGACTTGAGTTAATAATTCTACTATACTGTTAATCGCTAGTTAGCTAACAATATAGTTAAGGAGTTATTTTTTGGACCATTTTGGACGCTTGTTGAAGCAAGCCAATAACAATATGATGCGCCACTTTGATCAGTTTGCTAGGCAGTATGATTTGACTGGAAATCAGATGGCCATTATCGATTTTATAACCAATCATGCTAATCATGAGGTATTTCAACGTGACATTGAGCACGAATTTGAGATTCAGCGTTCGACAACGACAGTTCTCTTACAGCGGATGGAGAAAAAAGGCCTTATCGAACGACATACCTCATCGAAAGACGCTAGGCAAAAAGCGGTTGTTTTAACGGATAAGGCAGTAAAAATCGCGTCTGCCTGTCAATCCCATCTTCGAAAAGAAGAGGAAGAGTTTGCCCAACAATTTTCAGCTAAAGAGAGAGAAGTCTTTCTCAAAATCTTACAACACTACCGCAATATTTAAGTTTATATAGGAGGAACAAATACTTATGTCAGACGAAAAAATCTCCACAAAAATCCTGTGTGCCATCTTTGCGACAGGAATCCTTTCTTTTTGTGGAGTGGCTGGTGAAACAGCTATGAACATCACCTTTCCTGTATTGATGAAGGCATTTTTGGTTAATACGTCAACAGTACAGTGGGTTACAACCATCTACCTATTAGTCGTTGCTTGCGTGGTGCCCTTATCTGCCTATCTCAAGCGCTCGTTTAAGATGAAAACCATCTTTCTAGTCGCAAACCTTTTGTCTATTTTAGGTGTTCTTATCGACTTTATAGCGCCTAGTTTCGGCTTTGTTGTTTTGGGACGATTGGTTCAAGGGATGGGTGTTGGTTTTGCCCTACCTCTCATGTTTAACATCATTTTGGAGCAGGTGCCAAGTCGTAAGATTGGCCTCATGATGGGAGTTGGGACACTAATCACAGCCGTTGCTCCAGCCATTGGCCCCACTGTTGGTGGTCTCTTGACAGCACACTTTGGTTGGCGTTCTATCTTCCTCGTCCAGTTTCCTATTCTCTTGGCTTCACTGATTGCAGGGCTTCGCTCGATTGAGCAAAAGAGTGAGGTTAAACGTGAATCTTTGGATATCCTCAGTCTACTGGCTACCATCTTTCTTTTCTTGGGCCTGATTTTAGGTCTTCATGGGGTTGCTGATCATGCTTTCTTTAGTTTCTCAGTGCTTGGCTGGCTTGTCCTTGGTATTTTGGGGCTGATCCTTCTGGTTTGGCGCTCTATGAAATTGGAAAATCCAATCATTAATCTCGCTATTCTGAAGAATCCTCGCCTTACTGGCCATATCGCTGCTTTCTTTACCTTGCAATTGGGATCGCTCGGTATGAGCTTTATTTTACCTAACTATGTGCAATTGGTTAACCACTCTAATACAACTCTCGCTGCTTTGATGATTCTTCCGGGTGCTATCATTGGTGCTGGATTTGCTCCCTTCTCAGGTATTATTCTTGATAAGATGGGGGCACGTAAACCAATTTTGATTGGGGCCAGTCTAATCGTCCTTGCTCAGCTGCTCTTTACTCTGTTTGGTCTCTCGCTTTCAAATACCTTGATTCTTGTCTTTTACATGATTTTCATGACGGGACTAGGAGTGGCCTTTGGTAATATTATGACTAACGGACAAAAGCAATTACCACTGGACCAACGAGCTGATGCCAATGCGATTTTCAATACCCTCCAACAATTTGCAGGAGCAGTAGGAACAACGCTTGCTTCTCTCATTGTTGCCTTAAGTCAAACCAATCATAAGATTGACTTTGCTCAAGCAACAGCTCAGGGGAGCCAAAATGGGTTTAGAGTTCTCCTTGTTTTAGCAGTATTCCAACTGATTGTACTTGTGAGCGTCGTCAAAAAGAACGATTAATCATTAGATTGAAGCAAGGGAAGATGCCTTCCTTGCTTTTTCTTTTTCCGAATCAAATACTAATTTTTCTGCAAATGTTAGTGTTAATTTAAGGATTATGACTTATAATAAGCTTAAAGAAAAAACGAGCTTTTGTTGTAGGTACGAGGAGGAAGGGAAGACAATGTCATTACTAAAGAAAATCCATCCCGAGCAACCACTTAAGGAACTGAGATGGTTCGACATCGGTATGGTAACGCTCATCATGTTTGGACAGTTTATCGTGCGTTCGACCCAGTTGTATATGGCTAGTCTGTCGCCAACCATTTCCACAACAATGACTGAAACAGCGACAAATACGGTTAGCAAAGGAGCAGCCTACTCAAGTAATTTCAGCTTACAACTGATTCTTTTGTCCTTGGCCCTCGTCTATCTTTGGATCCGTCATTTTGACTTCAAGCAACTGCCTATCCGTCTAAAGTGGTCTGTCCTATTTTGGGTACCTTTTATTTTCGCTATCATGGGTCTCTTGGCCGATATGGTCAGCACGCTGTCAGGCCAGTATAACTACTTTAGTCCTCAAGTTTTAGCCTTTATTAGTCCTATGGCTGTGCTTAATAAGTTTCTGGCCTTGTCACCTATGGCTATTACCTACGGATTGCTTAACGGTTTCTACGAGGAATTTTTCTTCCTAGGACTCTTGACCTCAGTAAAGGACAAGTATAAGTGGTGGGTCTTGCTCTTTTCAACCCTTGTCCGTGTGTCCTTCCACACCTATCAGGGTATGCTATGGGCTCTGGTTATCGGTGTGGTATTTGGTCTACTCTATTATTTTCTTTATAAATATAAGGTCAAAAACCTGCTTCCATTCTTCCTAGTCCATGCCTTGGCTGATATGTTTGGCTCAAGCCTCATTTATCTCTTGGTTAATTGGAATTATTAGCAAAACAACTCCCTTCGTTGCGTGTACGAGGGGAGTTTTAAGGTTGATTTCTAGTAGAGATATTAAAATGCTATTGTCGTTAAAGTTGTACAATGAGAATTTGCTTAAAAAATAGTTTTTAATTTTGTTAAAAATATGAGATAATAGTGGCGGACTATACTTAAACAGCAATTTTAGAGGGAGACAATGATGTCAAAACGATTAATTTCAAATCGTCCGAGCGATCTTAAGCCTCTTAAGCAACTTTTCTGGGAAAATGCAGAGAAAGCTCGGATGGGCGACTATTGGAAAGATAAGAAGAGTTACAGAGAGCTTTCCGAAGCGACGGGAATTCCTTCAGGAAGCTTACGGATGCTTTTTATGAACAAGCCTAAGGGAAATATTCCAAAGATTGTAACCATTACTAATGGTCTGGCTAAGGTGACCAAGAAAAATATCACACTTGGTATGCTTTTATCTCAAGACAACCAGCATGAAGTTTTTGAGTTTCCAAGAAAGCCTGACCAGGTCACGCAAAACCTGTGGAATAATATTCGTAAGAAATTACATATCACAGAGACTATGGATGCTGAAGAAGTCAGAGAACGCATGACGCACTTTGTGGTGTCATCTGGCATGGCACAAACCAACTATAACTTAATCAAGCAAAGAGGGACTGTTTCACTAGATACTCTGGAAAAATTTTCCAAAACTCTAAGAGTTGAGCCTTATGAATTGTTAGCAACGATTAGACGTAAGGAAAATGTGGATAAGATTGCACTGCCAATTCATAGGGAAAATGACAGCGAATCACACATTGATATCGGAAAGCTAAACACCTTTATCAAACTCCAGCCCTACTCACCTAGTGGCCCTGAGGCAGCTTCAGTGGACTTGAGCCCACAAAATCTTTATCGCTATTACTCTAAGGGAAGCGCTGGTGACATGTCCATAAAAACGGCTTATAAGTTTAAGAGACTTGTGGATATTTACGAAGCGGAAAATGGTAGCCTTGACTCTTCAAGCAGAGTCCTAGATGCCAAGAAACTTGAAAAACTCCTTTATAGCGGCATGACGACTGGTTATGCGATTTCAAAAACGGGTTTGATGAATGCGACCAATGGTAATCTCTATATCAAGGGCAAACGTCCCATCGAATCCATGAAGTTAGACCGTGCCTTCGGTTTATATAAACACTTAAAAAGATTGACAAAGAACCAATAATTCTTGGCTCTTTGTCAACTGTAGTGGGTGACGAAAAGCTAACATCTAGAGAGAACCTG
>OBZM01000368.1_pt1 | contig 10053 bp, 8 predicted proteins | sample 1476941 | NCBI WGS metagenome assembly OBZM01 (sample SAMEA2580243, study PRJEB22360) | human gut metagenome | biome: human gut; feature: human-associated habitat; material: faeces | place: Denmark | collected 2008/2010
CACGGAATTGCGGCTCCTGCGCCCCCGCCATCCTGTACGACGAGCAGCCGGTCACCTTCGCGCAAAGCTGGCGTCAACGCCTGCGTTGGAGCAAGGGCTTCCTGCAGGTGTTCCGCTATTACGGACCGGCGTTGATCAAGCGCGCGGTCAGGGAGCGTGATTTCTCCGCCGTCGATTTCACGCTGCTGCTGTGCCCGTTCACCGTGCTCGGCATCGCACGCATGCTGTTGGGCATGCTGTTCGCCGCCTGTGGATTCGTGACATGGCAAAGCCAGCTGAATTCGCTGACCGGCTGGACATCCGGCATTGTGGTATCGGTGATCGGCATGATGGGACTCGCCGCATTGACCATCGTGGCGGAACGCGATCACGTGGGCGCCACCAACAAGGAGCTGCTCGCCTACGTGCTGGCCTTCCCGATCTACATGCTGAGCTATGTGCCGATTTCGTTCCAGGCGGTGTTCGCCAAGTCCGAATGGAAGCCGATCGAGCATAAGGGCTGAGGCTTGCCCGCGGCGGTGTGAACGGTCATGAGATGTTTCGTGGCGATCCATACGGTGCGGATGGTGAAAAGATGACGAAGAGAGGGTGTGGTTTGGCTATGGATGACGCTGGCGATTACCGCTATACGCGACGACGCCGAGCGATCACGGTGGCGGTTTCCGTCGTGGCCACCGTCGCACTGTGCGTCGGCTATGCAGTGGCCGACATGTGCGATGTCGCACCGGGCGTCCTCACATTGCGCCATGTCGAACATTCGACGGTCGCCGCTGCCGGCCGTTCGATCGAGGCGGCCGACGTGATCGCCGACATCGACACTTCCAAGACCATCGATCCGGCCGCTGCGCGCGCGCTGACCGACGTGTTCCGAGCCTCAGCCGCCGGCTTCGGCGGCGAATTCTCCATCGCCATCGCCGACGCGTCGGGCAACGTGGCCGCGGAAAACAACATCGACGTGCCCCGCACGCCAGCATCCACCATGAAAACGTTGACGGCGTATGCGGCCGCCATCGAACTCGACATGGGCAAGACCCTGGACACGCAGACCTATCTGGAACAGTCCCAGGACGGCACCGCGCGGCTGGTGCTCAAAGGCAACGGCGACATGCTGTTGGGAGCCGGAGCGTCCGACGCGAACCACATCAACGGACGTGCCGGATTGGGCACGCTTGCCGGGCGGACCGCACAGGCGTTGCGGCAGCGTGGCATCACCTCCGTGACATTGGCTTATGACGACACACTGTTCGACAACGACCGCTGGCCGCAAGGCATCGCCGAACTCGACACGGACCACCTGTACTACGCCCCGACAGCTTCAATGGCCGTGGACGGCGGCAGGAATTGGAACGGGACAGGTCCGGCCAATCCTGATGTGTTCTCGGCGTATCCGGCATTGAGCATGCAGCCGGCGCGTGACGCGGCGCTGGTGTTCCAGCAGCGGCTGGCCGAACAGGGCATCACGGTTCAGGGATTTGTATCGCAAGGCACGGTTGCGGGGGCATCCCATCCGCTTGCCTCCGTGCGTTCGGCGTCGTTGAACGAGATTATGGCGTTCACCATGCGGCATTCCGACAATTCGCTCGCCGAGGAATTCGGCAGGCTGCTGGCGTTGCAGGTCGGCACGGACAATTCGCCGGCTGGCGCGGTGCAGGCTGTGAAAAGCGTGCTGGAGCGCAAAGGCATCACTACGACCGGGCTCGACATGCGCAATTGTTCGGGACTTACGGAGGATTCGAAACTGACGGCGCGCACCCTGCTCGAAGTGCAACTGCGCAATCTGGCTGCGGGATCGGGGGCGGCCGCAGCCGAAGGAATGTCCGTCATGGGCTTCGTCGGCACCGCTGAGAGCCGTCTGAACGATGCTGACGAAGCGGGGCTGATCCGTGTGAAAACCGGCAGTCTGGGCGACGTGACCTCCATGACCGGCAATGTGTCGCGGTTGAACGGCGGAGCGTTGACCTTCGCGGTGATCGTCAACAATCCCACCGATTTCGCGGCGGCGAAGGCGGCCATCGACACATTCGTGGCCGGTCTGCCGAAGCTGTGAACGGCCACGTGTGAATCTTCCCAGCGGATATTCAGCATATAGCCAGAAACACGTCATTCGCATGTGCCAAGATGGTGGGCATGCGAATCGCTGACGTACAAGAAGACATTGATCACGAGCTGATCAGCAAAGAAGAGATCTCCGACATCATCAACCGTGCCGCGGCACAAGCCAGTGAAGACTATCGTGGCAAGAACCCGCTGCTGGTCTGCGTGCTCAAGGGAGCCGTGAACACGCTTGCGGCGTTCTCCCAGGCCATGAGCATTCCGGTCCAAATGGATTTCATGAGCCTGTCGAGCTACGGTTCCGGCACGGAGTCGAGCGGCAAGATCACGGTTCGTCAGGATCTGTCCACGGATGTGCGAGGACGCCATGTGCTGATCGTTGAGGACATCATCGATTCGGGCATCACCCTGGCTTGGCTGGTCGACGAGCTCAAGCGCCGTAGAGCGGCTTCCGTGGAAATTTTTGCGCTTCTGGAGAAGCCGGCACGTCGCAAGGTCAATGTTGATGTGAAATACAAGGGACGTGAGATTCCCGATGAATTCGTGGTCGGTTTCGGCTTGGATTACGACGAGTACTACCGCAACCTCGATTCGATCGCGGTGCTGAAGCCGTCAGTCTATGAAGGAGGTCAGGCATGAGTTTCCCTGGTCCGAACCAGCCGCCAAGCAATGGCGGCGGCAACAAGCCCAACGGGGGCAATAACCCGTTCACCAATCCGTTTAGCCGCAACAATGACGGCAAGAACGGTGGCAGCGGGGCGAACGGCAACAAGTCCAACGGCCCCCGTCCGTTCTGGCAGTCGCCGTGGCTGTGGGTTGTGGTCGTGGCATTGCTTGCCGTGACCATGTTCCAGCTTTTCGCCGGTGCGGGCTCGCAGACCATCGACACCAAGGATGGCATGCAGATCCTCAACGGCAACACCGTCGAGTATGCGACGATCGTGGACAACACCCAGCAGGTCAAGCTCAAGCTGTCGAGCGATTACTCCGCCACCGACCCGGACACCGGACGTACGAAGAACTACGGCAAGAACGTGCAGTTCTACTACACGTATGCGCAGTCCGCGGCCGTGGTCAAGGCCGTGCAGAAGGCCGATCCGGCCAAGGGCTGGACCGCGTCCATGCAGCAGACCAGCATTTGGACCTACCTGCTCACCTCGCTGTTGCCGTTCCTGATCATCTTCGGCCTGTTCTGGTTCCTGATGAGCCGTATGGGCGGTGCCGCCGGCGGCATGTTCGGCATGGGCGGCAAGAAGAACAGCGGCAAACTGCTCGACGGCCAGACCCCGACCACCAAGTTCTCCGACGTGGCCGGCGAAGACGCTGCCGTGCAGGAGGTCGAGGAAATCAAGGACTTCCTCAAGGACCCGTCCCGTTACAAGGCTTTGGGCGCCCGCATTCCGCGCGGCGTGCTGCTGTACGGCCCTCCAGGCACCGGTAAGACGCTGCTGGCGCGCGCCATCGCAGGCGAGGCCGGCGTGCCGTTCTACTCCATGGCCGGCTCCGACTTCGTGGAGATGTTCGTGGGCCTTGGCGCCTCCCGTGTGCGTGACCTGTTCGATGAGGCCAAGAAGAACGCTCCGGCCATCATCTTCATCGATGAGATTGACGCTGTCGGCCGCAAGCGTGGCGGTTCCGGCATGAGCGGTGGCCACGACGAACGCGAGCAGACGCTGAACCAGCTGCTCGTCGAGATGGACGGCTTCGACAACGATACGAACCTCATCATCATCGCTGCGACCAACCGTCCGGATGTGCTCGATCCGGCATTGCTGCGCCCGGGTCGTTTCGACCGTCAGGTGGCCGTCGAAGCACCTGATTTGGAAGGCCGCGAGGCGATTCTGAAGGTACACGCCAAGGGCAAGCCGTTCGTGCCGGACGTCGACCTGCATATGATCGCCGTGCGCACGCCGGGCTTCACCGGCGCCGACCTTGCCAACGTGTTGAACGAAGCCGCGTTGCTGTGCGCCCGTGCCGGCGCCCAGCTCATCGACAACCGCGCCATCGACGAGGCCATCGACCGTGTTCAGGCCGGTCCGAAGCGTCGTTCCAAGGGCATGGCTCTCGACGAGCTGCGCAACACCGCATATCACGAGGGTGGCCATGCGCTGGTCGCGGCCGCCATGAACGACACCGATCCGGTGACCAAGGTGACGATTCTGCCGCGCGGCCGTGCACTGGGCTACACCGCGGTCATGCCAACCGAGGACCGTTACTCCATGTCCCGCAACCAGCTGCTCGATCAGATGGCGTACGCCATGGGCGGCCGTACCGCCGAAGAGGTCGTGTTCCACGACCCGACCACCGGTGCTTCCAACGATATCGAAAAGGCCACGAACATCGCGCGTCAGATGGTGCTCGACTACGGCTTCTCCGAGAAGCTTGGCGCCATCAAGTGGTCCGACGACGAGCAAAGCGATCTCGGCGCGCTCACCCACAAGTACTCCGCGCGAACCGCCGAAATCATCGACGAGGAAGTGCTCAAGCTTGTGGAGACCGCGCATACCGAAGCATGGAACGTCATTAACGAGAACCGCGACATCCTCGACGAGCTGGTACGTCAGCTGCTCGTCAAGGAAACGCTCAACGAGAAGGAGCTTGCCGCCATCTTCGCCAACATCAAGAAGGCGCCGAAGCGCGAGGTCTGGTTGAGCGACGAGAAGCGTCCCGATTCCGACATTCCGCCGGTCCCGATTCCCGACAAGCTGAAGAAAAGCGCAGGATTGACCAACTGATGAGCGATACCGATTTCGATACCCTCTTCGACGACAAGGCCCGTGCCGCTCATGCGGCCGGGCCTGTCGGCTATGACGAGGAAGGCGTGCGCCAGGCCGTGCGCCTGTTCTTGAAGTCCATCGGCGAGGACCCCGAACGTGAGGGTCTGCTGGACACGCCGGACCGTATCGGGCGCGCGTGCAAGGAGCTGTTCGCCGGCCTCGGACACGGGCCAGAGGAAGTGCTGAAAACCCGTTTCAAGGTGGACACCGACGAAATGGTGCTGGTGCGCGACATTGAGCTGTTCTCCGTCTGCGAGCATCATCTGTTGCCGTTCCATGGCGTGGCCCACGTCGGCTACATCCCGCAGAACGGCCAAGTGGCGGGCTTAAGCAAACTGGCACGGTTGGTGGAACTGTACGCACGCCGTCCGCAGGTGCAGGAGCGGCTCACCCAGCAGGTGGCCGACGCGTTGATGGAAGGCATCGACGCGCGTGGCGTGATCGTGGTCACCGAATGCGACCACATGTGCATGGCCATGCGTGGCGTCAAGAAGGCGCAGTCCCGTACCGTCACCTCGGCGGTGCGAGGATGCATGCGCGACGCGGCCACGCGGACCGAGGCGATGAGCCTGATTCTGTCGAACCATTCGTAAGTGCGCTTTACCGGGCGGAATCGGACAGAACCGAACGGAAGAACGGAATGAATGAAGGAAGAAAACCGATGGCGATTGATATGAAGGCGATTCATGATAGCCAGAGCACGTTGGTGATGGGCGTGCTCAACATCACGGAGGATTCCTTCTCCGACGGCGGCCTCTGGCTTGCTCCGGAGGCGGCCAAAGCCCATGGCGAGGCGATGATGAAAGCCGGTGCCGACATCATCGACATCGGAGCGGAATCCACCCGTCCGGGAGCCAAACGCGTCAGCGAAGCCGACGAGAAGGCCCGTGTGCTGGGCGCTGTGGACGCGCTGATTCCCGAAGGGGCGGTGCTGTCCATCGACACCACGCGCGCTTCGGTGGCGTTGGCCGCGCTCGAACATGGCGCGCAGATCATCAACGACGTGTCCGGCGGCCAGTTGGACCGCGAACTGCCGCATGTGGTGGCCGACCATTCCGACTGCCTGTACATCGTGCAGCATTGGCGTGGCTGGCTTGCCGGCGCCGCGGGCAATGTGCCGGACGCCGACACCTCCCGCTACGAGCATGGCGTGGTGAATGACGTGCATGACGAGCTGATGCGTCAGGTGGATGCGGTGCTTGAAGCCGGGGTGCGGGCCGAACAGGTCATCATCGACCCGGGCCTGGGCTTCTCCAAGCCGGGCGTGGAACATAACCTGCCGATTCTGGCGGCGCTTGACCGGTTCAACGCGGCTGGCTATCCGGTGCTGATCGGCGCGTCCCGCAAACGTTTCGTCGGCTCGCTGCTTGCCGGCGCCGGTGTGACCGAGCCGGACATGGCCTCAAAAGACAACGCCACCGCGGCCATCAGCGCCCTGTGCGCGGAACATGGCGTGTGGGCCGTGCGCGTGCATGACGTGGCGAAAAGCCGCGACGCGGTCGCCGTCGGCAACGCATGGCGCGAGTATGCGAACGCGTGACCGTGCGAATCGCAGATAGTCACAACATCGCAATCGCGGAAATAATAGGAATACGGAACGTAGGAACGGCAAAGGAAGGCTGGTATGGATCAGATTCGACTGACGGGAATCCGCGCGACGGGCAAACATGGCGTGCTCGACTTCGAGCATGAGCGGGCCCAGACCTTCGTGGTGGACGCCACGCTGTTCCTCGACCTCGCTGCCGCCGGCCGTTCCGACGATCTGAACGACACCGTCGACTATGGTGCGGTCGCCAAAGGCATCGTGGCCATCATCGAAGGCGAACACGTCGATTTGATTGAAAAGCTGGCCAATCGTATCGTCGGCATGATTCTCGGCTTTCCGGCCGTGTGCCGCACGCAGGTCACCGTGCATAAGCCGAATGCGCCGATCACCGTGCCGTTCGACGATGTCAGCGTGACCGTGGAACGTTCCCGTGAAACAGTTGACAGTCCATCGCGTGAGCGGTCGTCGGAACATGGGCAGGTGCATCATGCCATCATCGCCATGGGAGGCAATCAGGGCGATGTGACCGCCACCTTGCGTGACGCCGTTCGGTGCATTGATGGGCTTCCCTCCACGCAGGTGACGGGGGTGTCGCCGCTCTATCGGACCGACGCATGGGGCATGCCGGAAGGTACTGCGGAATTCCGCAATGCGGTCGTGTCCGTGGATACCAGGCTTTCGGCCGCCGAACTGCTGGCCGGTTTGCAGCGCATCGAAGCCTCGCATGGTCGCGTGCGCACCGACCATTGGACGTCGCGCACGCTCGATTTGGACATCATCGACTTTGACGGGCAGGAAAGCGCCGACCCCGACCTGACGTTGCCGCATCCGCGCGCATGGCAGCGGGCTTTCGTATTGGGGCCGTGGCTTGCGCTTGAACCGGACGCAGAACTCGGGGGAGCGCACGCCGGTTCTGTGGCGCAACTGCTGCACGAAACGTCCGACCGCGACCATATCGATGAGATCGCGGACGATTGGATGGTTGCCGGAGCTCAGGATCCCATAGTTCGCGATTCCGACATTGGGACGTCTGCAGATGACGTTGATGCGATTGACGATGCCGATTCTGTTGAATCCATTGATTCCATTGAACTTCCGGAAGGTACGGCGGCCTCCAAAGCAGCCGCTGCGGCCGCGGCGAAACCGGGACCGGCATCCCGTCGAGCGGTCATTTCCCTGGATAGCGTTTCAACTGATGCGGAACACCAGTTCCGTCAGGCGATCGTGGCCATCGACGCGCTTCCCGGCAACCAGGTGGAAGGTATTTCGCCGCTGTACCATGTCAGCCAGGTCGACGACTACCCGGACAAAATGGCCGCCGTCATGCAGATTTCCACGCGCATGGACGCGCGTGAGCTTATCGGTGCGTTGGAATCGGTGTCATCCTCCATTTCGGATGACCTCGACCTCGACCTTGTGGACATGGAAGGCGTGGTCCGCAACGAACCTGATTGCATGGTGCCGTGGCCGTCCGCACGTGAGCATGCGGCCGTGCTCGCCCCATGGTTCGACATGGATCCGGACGCGAAACTCGGCAGGGATCCGGTCGCGTTCCTGCTGGCGATGGCTCCGGACGCCGCACAAGTGGGCATGCTGACCGACAATTGGATTATCGGAGACACGCTATGAGAGCACGCAGAACCCCTTGGTGGTCATTCGTCCTTGCGGCCGCGCTTGGCGTGCTGGCCGGCATGGGATTGGCGAAATACGGCGAGATTTCAGGCCTGCCGTTGGTTGGCGCACCCTGGATCGTGCCGGTGGTGCTGGCCGTGTTGGGCGGTGTGGTGCTGTACATGGCTCTGCAGATTCATAAATACACGACCAAAGATCCCGTCAAACGCGCGCAGCTCAAGCCATTGGACCCGCAGAAGGCGTTCGGCACGCTGGTGGCCTGCAAAGCGCTCGGACTTGCGGGCGCGGCGTTGGCCGGCTGGTACGGTGGGCAGATCATCATGAGTCTGCCGCATGGTGAGGCGGAATTCTATAGCCAAGCCATCATCGAATGCGTGGTGGCCTGCGTGGTATGCGTCGCCGACATGATCGTCGGCATCGTGGGGGAGTGGCTGTGCCGCATCCCGCCTATCGACGGGCCGGAAAGTCCGGCCGTGAAAAAGGCCGCACAGCGCAATCGCTATGCGGCCGCCGCCACGAAGGCGTCTACAAAATCGGCTACGAATCCTGCCACGAAATCGAAAGTCTGAACGTCAGACCTTCTTTAGCTCCGTCTCAGTCCTTCTTCGGCACGCGGAACATCGCTTCCTGCGCCATGCAGGCCACCAGCTCGCCATCCTGTGTGTAGACCTTCGCTTGGCCCAAGCCGCGTCCGTGCGCCGCGGTCGGCGTGTCTTGCACGTACAGATGCCACTGGTTGATGTCGATGTCGCGGTACCACCACATCGAATGGTCGATGGACGCATACGAAATGCCCGGCGTGGCGATGCTTAAGCCAGCACGGCGCAGAATCGGCTCCAGCATGATCTGGTCGCAGCCCATCGCCAGCATCGCACGATGCATGACCTGCGGCACGTCCACCTTGCCGTCGGCCTTCATCCACACCATCTGCTTGCCGGAATCCTCACTGGCGCTCTTCTTGTCGGCGCCAAGCATGATGGTGCGCGTCACATGGCGAATATCGAACGGCGACTTCTCCGCATAATACTTGGCGAACGGCGACTGTTCCGCATACGGCTCCATCAGTTGCTTCGCACTGGTCAGGCTGTCGGGATCGGGAATGTTCTCAGGCATCGGGTCGGCGAATTCGATGCCTTCCTGGTCATGTTCCTGGAAGCTGGCGATTGCCGTCAAAATCGAGCCCTGCGCCTGCGTGACATTCACGCGACGGGCGGAGAAGGAACGTCCGTCACGCAGATTTTCCACGTCGAACAGCAGATCCTGACGGATATCGCCGGCCGAAATGAAATAGCCGTGGATGGAATTCGGCAGACGGGACGGAGCGACGGTTCTCGACGCGGCCATCAGCGACTGCGCGATGACCTGTCCGCCGTAGACTCGGCCAGTGGGGAAGTACAGGCTTTCGCCGTTGATATACGTATGGTTGCGATAGTTTGAGGGCGTGCCCAGCTGGAGCACCTTTGCCAGTCGCTGCAGCGGCGTCATGTCTGTCTGCGTCATGATGGCCTCGATTCCTTCCGCGTGTGGATAGCTCTTTATGCTGGCATCGAGTCTATCCATACGTAGTAAATTTCGCCGGATTGTTTTGTAACGAGTACGTGAGAAGAATGAACGGTTGGTTAGCGGCAAACGGTTGACGTATGGCAAAGCGCCACCGCTCGTAATGAAGGGTGGCGCTTTGCTGAAATCTGCGCTTAACGCGACTTGATTGGATCTGTCTGCTTTAGCGGGTCAGCTTGCGGTGCAGGCGGTGCGGGCGGGCCGCATCCTCGCCGAGACGGGCGATGCGGTTCTCCTGATAGGCCTGGAAGTTGCCTTCGAACCAGTACCAGTTGGCCGGATTCTCGTCGGTGCCCTCCCATGCGAGGATGTGCGTGGCCACACGGTCGAGGAACCAACGGTCGTGGGAGATCACCACGGCGCAGCCCGGGAAGGCGAGCAGCGCGTTTTCGAGGGATTCCAGGGTTTCGACGTCAAGGTCGTTGGTCGGTTCGTCGAGCAGCAGCAGGTTGCCGCCCTGCTTCAGGGTCAGGGCCAGGTTCAGAC
>OBZM01000393.1_pt1 | contig 9295 bp, 8 predicted proteins | sample 1476941 | NCBI WGS metagenome assembly OBZM01 (sample SAMEA2580243, study PRJEB22360) | human gut metagenome | biome: human gut; feature: human-associated habitat; material: faeces | place: Denmark | collected 2008/2010
TGATAAAAGGGCAAATACTGTTGAACAATGGACCAGTCCAAAACTTACCTCCTCATTTAAGATACAAAGGGCGTGTAAAATTCCGTAAAACAAATAGTAAACTGACAACGTGTGCTGGCACACTAGGAAGTCTATCTTTTGCTCTAGGAATTTAGCCTGTGTTCAATTCTACAAGATACAAAAGGCGTGTAAAATTTCGTGAGCACTCACTGCCATCTACTTCTAGCCCTTTGACCTTCACTCGCCTCTGATAATCATCGCGACACGCAAATCTTCATCAAACACGAACGAATTGCTTTATTTCATTTGAAACGTTAGATTTATTCTACCACCTGTTAGATTATTTGGATAATATGTATTTTTTATCGAGGTGATAAAGAAAAGATATAAATAAAATCTAGATTTCTGTAAAGAAAAAAACACCTCAGTCTCAGAGATTTCTCCGAGACTAAGATGTCTGTGTTCTAAATCATATTTCTTAAATCAAATGGCTTTCACGTTTATCAAACATTTCTTGTCCCAAGGTTACCAATTCCTTGATAAGGTCTGAGTAAGAAAGTCCCATATTTTCCCAAAGAAGTGGGTACATAGACCATTGAGTGAAACCTGGCATAGTGTTGAGCTCGTTAAGGTAGATGGCTCCATCCTCTGTCAGGAAGAAATCACAGCGGGCAAGACCACAACCACCGAGGGCACGGAAGGCCTTGGCCGCATAGGCACGCATTTGCGTCATGACTTCTGCAGGCACGTGAGCTGGGATGTCCATGGTAATCTTATTGTCGATGTACTTGGCTTGATAGTCATAAAAAGCCACATCTTTGACTACTTCACCTGGATCAGTCGTTTTGACATTTGTATTGCCAAGGATACCAACCTCGATTTCTCGGGCAACCACACCTTGCTCAATCAAGATACGACTATCATATTTGAGAGCCAAATCAATCGCTGCACGAAGCTCTGCTTCATTTTCAGCTTTAGAAATCCCAACAGATGACCCCATGTTAGCAGGTTTGACGAAAACTGGGAAGGTCAATTTTTCAAGCGTCTCTGCTACTGCTGCTTCCAAATCTTCACCCTCGATGAAGACTGTGTAGGCAACCTGAGGCACACCAGCAACTTCAAGAATATGCTTGGTCATAATCTTGTCCATAGCCACACTTGATGACAATACATTAGTACCAACGTATGGTAACTTGAGGGTTTCGAGGAAACCTTGGATAGAACCATCCTCACCCATAGGACCGTGAAGTACAGGGAATACCACAGCGCCTGCTTCATAAATATCGCTTGGTTTGATAGCCTGACTAGCCACTACTGTGTCATTAGTCATGAGCTTCTCGTCATCACCTGGTGTTTCTGTAAATTCTTGTGTTTTGATAAAATCACCAGACTGAGTGATAAAGTAGGTTTTAACCTCAAATGCGCTGTAATCCACCGCACGCATAACACTCTCAGCTGAGAGCACAGACACTTCACGTTCTGCTGAACGTCCACCGTAGAGAAGGATAAGGGTTTGTTTAGACATAGGTATACCGTTTTCTTTTCTTGATTTTCTAGTCTCAATTTTGAGAACATAATTACCTTAATCATATCACAAAAGAGAGGGATTTTCAAAAAGATTATGGGTAGAAAAAAACAGCCTAAGAGCTGTTTCATTCCTGTCTTAAATTTCGTCACCAAGTTCAAACTTAGTGCCTTTGAGGGCACGTTTGAGAGACCACTTCCATGGTTTACCTTCGATAGTGACTTGTTTGTTTTCGAGGTCAACTTGAACCTTGTCTACGCCTTTGACAGCAGAGAGTTTTTCGGTAACGGTGTTGACACAGCCTTGGCATTTCATTCCTGTGATGTTATATGTTTTTGTCATTTTTCTTTCTTCCTTTTCTTTTATTGTTTTTTGATACACAGCTTAAGTGGCGGGAGTTATATGAAACTGACGCTTAGACTTTGCGACGTTTGAGGCGTAGAGCATTGAGAACAACTGAGACAGAGCTAAAGCTCATGGCCAGTCCTGCTATCATTGGGTCAAGGAGTGGGCCACCAAAGAGGTGGAGGACACCCATGGCCACTGGGATAGACAAGATATTGTAGATAAAGGCCCAAAAGAGGTTCTCTTTAATCGTCGTGATAGTTGCCTGACTAATTTTAAGAGCCTTAACCACATCCATGAGATTTGGTTTCATAAGGACCATATCGGCACTTTCCATGGCAATATCTGTCCCAGAACCCATGGCAATACCGATATCTGCAGTCGCAAGGGCTGGGGCATCATTGATACCATCACCAACCATGATGACTGATTTTCCTTCTGCCTGAAGGTCGCTAATCACCCTAGATTTCTCTTGCGGAAGCACTTGACTGATAACGCGTTTGATGCCAACCTTTTGAGCGATAGCTTGAGCTGTTTGGTCATTATCCCCAGTCAACATGATGACTTCCTTGCCCATTTGATGAAGAGCTGTCACCATATCTGCACTGTCTTCTTTAACCTGATCGGCTACACCAAAGAGTCCGATTAACTTACCATCTTCAGCTAGGAAAATCGGTGTTTGACCATCAGCTGTCAAGTTTTGGAAATCAGCTTGTGCTGAAGTCAAGTCGACTTTTTCCTCTGTCATAAGGGTTTGATTTCCAGCTAAATAAGTTTTGCCTGCATAGCTGGCAGTAAGTCCTCGTCCTGTCAGACTTGAAAAGTTATCCATCTCTAACAAGTCTAAGTTAGCATTTTCTGCTGCCACAAGAATTGCTTGACCTAATGGGTGTTCAGACTTGGCTTCCAAGGATGCCAAAAGCTGTAAGGCTGCTCCACTATTGCCATAGGTATAGCTAGAAACCAACTGAGGTTTCCCCTGAGTAATGGTTCCTGTCTTGTCAAAGACGAGGACATCAGCCTTGTGCGCTAGCTCGAGCACATCTCCACGCTTGTAGAGAATACCGTGTCCTGCACCAAGCCCTGTACCAACCATGATGGCTGTCGGTGTCGCAAGTCCCAAGGCACATGGACAAGCAATAACTAAGACACTGACTGCTACTGTCATGGCAAAAGTAAAGGTTTGTCCCATGACAAAGTACCAGAAGAGGCCTGAAACAAGGGCGATAGCCATGACAACAGGAACAAAGATCGCTGACACTTGATCGGCAATCTTGGCAATCGGTGCCTTGGTTTGTTGGGCATCCTCAACCAATTTAATGATTTGGGAAAGTAAGGTGTCCTTACCAATCTTTTCAGCCTCATAAATTAAGCTACCTTGACCATTAATAGAACCTGCAAACACTGGCTTACCAGCGGATTTTTCAATAGGGAGTGACTCCCCTGTAAGCATACTCTCATCAATCGCGGAGCTACCAGAAATCACCTGACCATCCACGGCTATCTTTTCCCCAGGTTTGACCACAATATGGTCACCAAGAACAACCTTATCCACAGGAAGCTTGACTTCCTTACCATCCCGAAGGACGGTTGCCTCCTTGGCTGACAAGTGCATGAGTTTCTTGATAGCTTCTGAAGTTCGACCTTTAGACAGGGTTTCAAAGTATTTTCCTAGAGTAATCAAGGTCAAAATAACAGCCACTGACTCAAAATAAAGTTGGTGGGCGTGATGGGCATGCCCCAATGAAATATGGTAAGTACCATAGAGACTATAAAGAAAGGCTGCCGATGTTGCCAGGGCTACCAAGGCATCCATGTTAGGATGACCCTTGGCCAAAGTACGAAAACCATTACTATAGAAGGAACGACCCAACCACATGACTGGAACTGTCAAGACTAGCAGCACCAAGGCATAAGTCAAGGCAGCATGGTGAGGAGACAAGAAGTTTGACACAGGTAGACCGACCATTGGCCCCATAGCTAGATAAAAGAGAGGAATGGTGAAGACCGACGACCAAATAAGTCGCTCACGCACCTTGTGAATCTTGTCTTCTTCACGCTCTTCCTGGCTTTTGGCTGTGTCTGGATTGTAGACTTCAGCTTCATAACCAGCGTCAGCCACAGCTTTTTCAATCGCTTCTGGACTAACCTTATCCCCAGCATAATCCACAGACATTTTTTCCGTAGTCAGATTAACCACAGCCTTGTCCACACCATCCAACTTATTAACAGCATTTTCAACATTGGCTACACAGGATGCACAGGTCATCCCATTAACCACAAAGGTTTCTTTTGCCATTCCTATATCACCTCCATATGATGCCCACAGGCGCATTGGCCAGGCACACAGTCACACACCACCTGATCCACAGGTTCTTTTGCTAGAAGCAAGGCCTGTAACTTATCCACATCAGCTTGCGTCATGGGTGTCTTCTCGATAAGTTGCCCCAACAAATCGCTGTGTTTGGTCAAGCAAATCTTGTCAAAAACAGCCTCTAAAGCTTGAAAATTCGCTTCATCTTCACCCAAGCTAGCTTGATAGATAAACCCTCGTCCTTGACGCTGACTGGTTAGGTAACCCTTGTCCGCCAAACGTCCAAGCAAGGTCTTAACTGTCGAAGCCGACCAGTCTAGCTTCTTAGCTAGAATCGCTATAATCTCTGAAGAAGTCGCTTGCCCCTTAGCCCAGAGCACTCGCATGACTTCCCATTCCGCAGATGAAATTGTCAGCATGATAGCTCCTTTCTGAATTTCGTTGTTCGTTTACGTTTGTAGATTTATTTTAACGCTATCCTAGAAACGTGTCAAGAGTTTTGTCTACATTTGTAGATTTATTTTTTGAAAAATTTCCAAGATCACTTCAAGGACCTTGGAAAACTTTCATTATCTTAGGCAAAAAATTATGCCTTTAGATTTTTCTGATACAGTTTAGTCATAAGCATTATTCCCAAGACAAGTATAATGACTGGAAGACTGTATCCCAAATAAATCGTAGTGACCTGCAGACCTCTCTTGATAAGCATACCACTGACAAATACAACAATCCCTGTCAAAACCTGATTCAAGACTTCGATTTTCAAATAAAGATTGTTGAGTTGTAGGGGATTCAACTTCTCCTGCAGGTAAACATTTTGCGAGATTCCAGATATCGTTTGGCCAACTGCTAAAAAGATATAGCTAAGCAAAACAGTCGATAGGTTAGGTACGAATGGAAAGACGACAACGTAACCCAAATAGACAAGAGAGCCTAACAAGTAAACGGTCATAGGGGAGTATTTAGTGAGACTTTTGAAAGATAGAATCGAACTCGTTGCTAGAAAGGCAATGGCCAAGAAGGACAGAGAGAAAGAATAGGCCTGACTAGAAATACCGACATCTTTGGTCAAGAAGATAACCTCATAAGCATCATATAAGACACCCACTGACTGTAAGAGTATAGTCATCATAACCATCTTAAGGACGACACTCTGCCTTCCAAAAATAGGACTACCTTGACTGGAAGAAACCTCCTCTTCTGATTCATTTTCACGGTCAAAAATAATCGGCCCCAGCTTAAACAATAAGAGGGTTGCTAGTAGCGTTAGCACACTGTAGACCAAAAATAAGCTCCCTAAATCAAGGCTACCCCAGAAACCAACTATCATAGGTGCTAAGAAATAGGAGGCTGAACCAATCATAGTATAGGTACTGTTAAATTTTTGCAAGTTGGCTTTTTTAACAAGCACAGGCACCGCTGAGGACAACAAACTGTTAAAGTAAGTCGTCAGCACTTCAGTCAAAACCACCAAAGCAAACACAAAAACACTGCCCATGGCAAGATAGATCAAAGCCAGACAGACTGCCTTAAGCAATTCAATACCAATCAAAACATATTTTTTATTTGTGATTTTTCCTACAAATTGGTGTCCCACATTGGCAAGAATCCCTCCTAAGAATTTGGCAATCCATAGCCCTAAGACATAGTCCACCGAGACTTTAGAGAAGATAATACTCAGAGCTATCGCATAGCCGTACTCGATAATCAGCGATAAAAACCTATTAAGGAAAATAATTCTGGAATTGTTGGTAAACATTAACGATTTCTAAACCTTTTCTTTTTCATTGCCATTATTGTAACACTGAACATACTAGCCTTCAATAGGCACTGACAACTTGATCACCTCATTAGAAAAACACCTCCTAAGAGGTGTCACACTTTACTAAGATAAGATTGAGTTAACAAGGCTACGTCCAAAACCTCTGCCTTCACCATACAAAAATGTAAACATGCTAGGGAAAATAATAGCCAAGCAAATTATCATAAAGAGTATTGCTAGAGCTTTTTTATTTGATACAAAGAATGACAAAATATGATCAATCATGTTCAGAGATGCCTTCTCTTCCTTTCTTTTTTTAGCTATAAACAAGCTATAAAATCAGTCTATAGTTTTCGAAAAGAAAAAAATAGTGACATTTATGTCACTAAAAAGGCTTATTCATTCGATACGAGATATACAAAAGCTGATTACGAGATTTAACTCTCAACTCAAGCCCTTGTAGAGATACAAGACACCAACCAAAAGGAAAATCAGTGCATAGTGATTCTCTCCCCGATAGAAAAATAGTAAGGCTCCTATTAAGAAACAGATTCCTAGTATTACCCTCAATGATACTTTCATTTGTCTACCTTCTTTCTATAAGTAAGACGAAAATAAAAACAAGAGATACATTTAATTCGCTACAATCCACCCATATTATAAGCTTGATAACTAAGAAAATCAAATGTCCCTAAAGAATGATTTTGATGAAAAAATACTCCCCATTTCTGGAGAGTAGCATCTTCTATTTTTCAAAGTGTGAACCGAATGTAACAAATTCAGCAACTTCTTTTTCCTTACCGTCGTGGAGGTCACGGACAATTTTTGATCCCACGATAACACCGTCTGACACAGCGTTAAAACGTTTGATGTCTTCCTCTGTTGACACACCGAAACCTGTGAGAACTGGAATGTCAGCATGAGCAGTCAAGTTAGCCAAGTGTTTATCAAGGTCATCACGGTAATTACCAGTCTTACCAGTAACGCCATTAATGGCAACGGCGTAGATAAAGCCTTCTGCACCATCAATCAACTGTTTCTGACGGTCAATACCTGTAGTCAAACTTACCAAAGGCACGAGAGCAATATCACTGTCTTTCAAATATGGGGTAATAAAGTCAGCGTGTTCGTCTGGCAAATCAGGAATAATGAGCCCCTTGACAGATGTATCTGCAAGATCCTTAACAAAGGCTTCAATACCATATTGATAAACTGGGTTGATGTAGGTCATGATAACCAAAGGTACCTGTGTTTTTTGTTCTTGAAGCTTCTTGATGATAGCTGTCAAAGTCACATCTTTAGCCAAACTACGTTGTCCTGCTAGTTCAATAACGGGACCATCGGCCACAGGGTCTGACCATGGAATACCCACCTCAATAGCTGAGACACCACTATTTTCCAAGAGAGCGATAGTCTCAAAGAGTCCGTCTAGGCCTTTAGCGTGGTCACCCGCCATGATATAAGGCACGAAAATACCGCGTTTACTGTCTTTGATAGCTTGTAGGTGTTTTGTTAGTGTTTTTGTCATGGTTTATTTCCCTTCTGCTTCAGCTTCGAAACGTTCTTTAACCTGCATAACGTCCTTGTCCCCACGACCTGAGAGGCAGACGATAAGGCTTTGGTCTGGCGACATCTTAGCTGCCACTTTTTGCGCAAGCGCAATGGCATGGCTAGACTCAAGGGCTGGGATAATTCCTTCCAAACGTGACAGAAGTTTGAAACCTTCGAGAGCTTCTTCATCTGTAATAGAGTCGTAAGTCGCACGTCCAATTTCGTTGAAATAACAGTGCTCAGGACCAACCCCTGGGTAGTCCAGACCAGCTGAGATAGAGAAGGCTTCCATGATTTGACCATGAGCATCTTGAAGGACATCCATAAGCGCTCCATGAAGGATACCTGGACGACCTTTGGCAAAGGTTGCGGCATGTTTTTCAGTATCAAGCCCCAAACCAGAAGCCTCAGCACCATACATAGCTACTGATTTATCATTAACAAATGGGTAAAACATACCGATAGCATTTGAACCACCACCGATACAAGCCATTACAGCATCAGGCAATTTACCGCCAGAAATCTCTGCATATTGGCGTTTGGCTTCACGACCGATGACAGATTGGAAGTCACGAACAATTTCTGGGAACGGTGCAGGACCAAGGGCAGATCCCATGATATAGTGCGTATCCTCGATACCTGCAACCCAAGCACGAAGAGCTGCATTTACAGCATCCTTAAGCACGCGCGAACCATCTGTTACGCTAAATACCTTGGCACCAAGCAATTCCATACGGAAAACGTTAAGCGCCTGACGTTTAACATCTTCCTCACCCATATAGATTGTACAGTCCATGTCGAAAAGGGCTGCGGCTGTCGCTGTTGCAACACCGTGTTGACCTGCACCTGTTTCGGCGATGATTTTCTTCTTGCCCATACGTTTGGCAAGCAAAACTTGACCAAGGGCATTGTTAATCTTGTGGGCACCTGTGTGGTTAAGGTCCTCACGTTTAAGGTAAATTTGCGCTCCACCAATATGATCAGTCAAACGTTTGGCATGGTAAAGAGGCGTCTCACGGCCCACATAGTTTTTGAGGAGGTCATCCAATTCCGCTTGGAAACTTGGATCTTCCTTGGCTTCACGATAGGCCTTGTCCAATTCAATAACGGCTGTCATCAGCGTTTCAGGAACGAACTGACCACCGAATTTTCCGTAAAATCCTTTTGCATCAGGTTGTTGATATGTCATGCTTTCACTCTTTCTATAAATGCTTTAATCTTATCTAAATCTTTGTGACCATCTGTCTCGACACCTGAGGACACATCTAAGGCATAGGGCTGGAAAGTTTCCTTGGCCTCTGCCACATTGTCCACAGTTAAGCCACCAGCGATGAAATAGTCCTGCTCAATCTGCTTATCAGCCAAGAGTTGCCAGTCAAAGGTCTGGCCACTACCAGCAATGGGAGCATCAAAGAGGAGATAATCCGCCTGGCTCTTGACTTGAGAATCGCTATCCGAAATCTGAATAGCTCGAATAACTGGTACTGAAATCTTTGGAATAAGGTCTTCATCAAAAGTTCCATGAATCTGAACGATATCTAAGGGAACCTTACCGATTGCTTCTTCCAGTTCTTCAAGACTGGGTGAAACAAAGACACCGACGATTTTTGTCTGGCCTGTCACCCCTTTAGCCAGCTCGTGAGCTTGTTCAAGACTCACTTGACGCTTGCTCTTGGCGAACACAAAACCAATGTAGTCAGCCCCTGCTTCAACTGCAGTTGCTACTGCTTCTGGTGTCGATAGTCCACAAATTTTAACCTTTGTCAATTTGCAACTCCTTGACCTTTTCAGCCACATT
>OBZM01000397.1_pt1 | contig 9182 bp, 7 predicted proteins | sample 1476941 | NCBI WGS metagenome assembly OBZM01 (sample SAMEA2580243, study PRJEB22360) | human gut metagenome | biome: human gut; feature: human-associated habitat; material: faeces | place: Denmark | collected 2008/2010
GTGTAGAACCTCAAACTGAAACAGTTTGGCGTCAAGCAACTGAGTATGGTGTTCCGCGTATCGTATTTGCCAACAAGATGGATAAAATCGGTGCTGACTTCCTTTACTCAGTAAGCACACTTCACGATCGTCTTCAAGCGAACGCTCACCCAATTCAATTGCCAATCGGTGCTGAAGATGATTTCCGTGGTATCATTGACTTGATTAAGATGAAGGCTGAAATCTATACTAACGACCTTGGTACAGATATTCTTGAAGAAGATATCCCAGCTGAATACGTTGATCAAGCTAACGAATACCGTGAAAAATTGATTGAAGCTGTAGCTGAAACTGACGAAGATTTGATGATGAAATACCTTGAAGGTGAAGAAATCACAAATGAAGAATTGAAAGCAGCTATCCGTCGTGCAACAATCAATGTTGAATTCTTCCCAGTTCTTTGTGGTTCTGCCTTCAAGAACAAAGGTGTTCAATTGATGCTTGATGCAGTTATTGATTACCTTCCAAGCCCACTTGATATTCCAGCAATCAAAGGTGTTAACCCAGATACTGACGAAGAAGAAACTCGTCCAGCATCTGATGATGAGCCATTTGCAGCTCTTGCCTTCAAGATTATGACTGACCCATTCGTAGGTCGTTTGACATTCATCCGTGTTTACTCAGGTGTCCTTCAATCTGGTTCATATGTAATGAACACTTCTAAGGGTAAACGTGAACGTATCGGACGTATCCTTCAAATGCACGCTAACAGCCGTCACGAAATTGAACAAGTTTATGCTGGTGATATCGCCGCAGCTATCGGTTTGAAAGATACAACAACTGGTGACTCATTGACTGATGAAAAAGCAAAAATCATTCTTGAATCAATCGAAGTTCCAGAACCAGTTATCCAATTGATGGTTGAACCTAAGACTAAAGCTGACCAAGATAAGATGGGTATCGGTCTTCAAAAACTTGCTGAAGAAGATCCAACATTCCGTGTTGAAACAAACCCTGAAACAGGTGAAACAGTTATCTCTGGTATGGGTGAACTTCACCTTGACGTCCTTGTTGACCGTTTGAAACGTGAACACAAAGTTGAAGCCAATGTTGGTGCTCCACAGGTATCATACCGTGAAACATTCCGTGCAGCTACACAAGCACGTGGATTCTTCAAACGCCAATCAGGTGGTAAAGGTCAATTTGGTGACGTTTGGATTGAATTTACTCCAAACGAAGAAGGTAAAGGTTTCGAATTCGAAAATGCTATTGTCGGTGGTGTGGTTCCACGTGAATTCATCCCTGCAGTAGAAAAAGGATTGGAAGAATCTATGGCTAACGGTGTCCTTGCTGGATACCCAATGGTTGACATCAAAGCTAAGCTTTACGATGGTTCATACCACGATGTCGATTCATCTGAAACTGCCTTCAAGATCGCTGCATCTCTTGCACTTAAAGAAGCTGCTAAGACTGCACAACCAACTATTCTTGAACCAATGATGCTTGTAACAATCACTGTTCCTGAAGAAAACCTTGGTGATGTTATGGGTCACGTTACAGCTCGTCGTGGACGTGTTGATGGTATGGAAGCACACGGTAATAGCCAAATCGTTCGTGCATATGTTCCACTTGCTGAAATGTTCGGTTATGCAACAACACTTCGTTCTGCAACTCAAGGTCGTGGTACATTCATGATGGTATTTGACCACTATGAAGATGTTCCTAAATCAGTTCAAGAAGAAATCATCAAGAAAAATTCTGGTGAAGCTTAATTAGAACTTATAAAGTTAAGGTACTTATGAAAGTAAGTGCCTTTTCTATTTGCAATTTTTTGAAAAAAATTATATAATATGACTGTTGAAAGGTTAGATTGAAAGCGCTCAAGTTAATCTTTTCACAATAGGGAGAGCTTGCTCTCAAAATTATATTTATTTGATTTTCATAAGGAGGAAATCACTAATGGTAGTTAAAGTTGGTATTAACGGTTTCGGTCGTATTGGTCGTCTTGCTTTCCGTCGTATCCAAAACGTAGAAGGTGTTGAAGTTACTCGCATCAATGACCTTACAGATCCTACAATGCTTGCACATTTGTTGAAATATGACACAACTCAAGGTCGTTTCAACGGAACTGTTGAAGTAAAAGAAGGTGGATTTGAAGTTAACGGTAAATTCGTTAAAGTTTCTGCTGAACGTGATCCAGAACAAATTGACTGGGCTAGTGACGGTGTAGAAATCGTTCTTGAAGCAACTGGTTTCTTTGCAACTAAAGCAGCTGCTGAAAAACACTTGCACGCTAACGGTGGTGCTAAGAAAGTTGTTATCACTGCTCCTGGTGGAAGCGATGTTAAAACAATCGTATTCAACACTAACCACGATACACTTGATGGTACTGAAACAGTTATTTCAGGTGCTTCATGTACAACTAACTGTTTGGCACCAATGGCTAAAGCATTGCAAGATAACTTTGGTATTAAACAAGGTTTGATGACTACTATCCACGCTTACACTGGAGACCAAATGATTCTTGATGGACCACACCGTAAAGGTGATTTGCGTCGTGCTCGTGCTGGTGCTGCTAACATCGTTCCTAACTCAACTGGTGCTGCTAAAGCTATCGGTTTGGTTATCCCTGAATTGAACGGTAAACTTGACGGTGCTGCTCAACGTGTTCCAGTTCCAACAGGTTCTGTAACTGAATTGGTTTCAGTCCTTAACAAAGAAGTAACTGTTGATGAAGTTAACGCAGCAATGAAAGCAGCTGCTAACGAATCTTACGGTTACACTGAAGATCCAATCGTATCTTCTGACGTTGTTGGTATGTCATTCGGTTCATTGTTTGACGCAACTCAAACTAAAGTTCAAACTGTTGATGGACATCAATTGGTTAAAACTGTGTCATGGTACGACAATGAAATGTCATACACTTCACAACTTGTACGTACTCTTGAATACTTCGCAAAAATTGCTAAATAATTCAATAGTATATTAAGAAGGGCTTAGGCTCTTCTTTTTTGTACAGAAAATAATGGCTCTTTTGAAGCAAGTTAAAAAGCGTTTCAAAAACTGCAATGGCAAATTGCAAACTGGCTAATAGGATTAAACGTGTCCATAGTGAGACTGAGGTTTGGTTAATGTAGGAAAATAGTGTTTGTTTAAAAGTAAGAAAGAAGAAAAGAGGATTAAGTGTAAGTTTGAGGATTATATTAAAATCGTGATTAGCTTCTTTCTGAATTTTATTTAGTAGTTTTTTCATTACTATTCTACCTTTCTATTTTGATTATATGATAGATGTACTTGTACTAGTAATAAGCTAGAAATCCTTCTGATTTTGCTATCTCTTTTAGGTATTTTGTGATATAATGAAAACGTATTAAAAAATTAAGGAGTCTGATCAAATGGCTAAATTGACTGTTAAAGATGTTGACTTGAAAGGGAAAAAAGTTCTCGTTCGTGTTGACTTCAACGTTCCTGTAAAAGATGGCGTGATCACTAACGATAACCGTATCACTGCAGCTCTTCCAACTATCAAGTACATCCTTGAACAAGGTGGACGTGCAATCCTCTTCTCTCACCTTGGACGTGTAAAAGAAGAAGCTGATAAAGAAGGTAAATCACTTGCTCCTGTAGCTGCTGACTTGGCTGCTAAATTGGGTCAAGAAGTGAAATTTATCCCAGGTGTTACACGTGGTGCTGAATTGGAAGCAGCTGTTAACGCTCTTGAAGATGGACAAGTTCTCTTGGTTGAAAACACTCGTTTCGAAGATGTTGATGGCAAGAAAGAATCTAAAAACGATCCTGAACTTGGTAAATACTGGGCATCACTTGGAGATGGTATCTTCGTAAACGATGCATTCGGTACAGCTCACCGTGCACACGCATCTAACGTTGGTATCTCAGCAAACGTTGATAAAGCTGTTGCTGGTTTCCTTCTTGAAAACGAAATTGCTTACATCAAAGAAGCAGTTGAAACTCCAGAACGTCCATTCGTAGCAATCCTTGGTGGATCTAAAGTATCTGACAAGATTGGTGTTATCGAAAACCTTCTTGCTAAAGCTGATAAAGTCCTTATCGGTGGTGGGATGACTTACACATTCTACAAAGCACAAGGTATCGAAATCGGTAACTCACTTGTAGAAGAAGATAAACTTGATGTTGCTAAAGCTCTTCTTGAAAAATCAAATGGTAAATTGATTTTGCCAGTTGACTCAAAAGAAGCTAATGCATTTGCTGACTACACTGAAGTGAAAGACACTGAAGGTGAAGCAGTAGATCCAGGATTCCTTGGACTTGATATCGGTCCTAAATCAATTGCTGAATTCGATAAAGCCTTGACTGGTGCGAAAACAGTTGTATGGAACGGTCCTATGGGTGTATTTGAAAACCCTGACTTCCAAGCTGGTACAATCGGTGTGATGGATGCTATTGTGAAACAACCAGGTGTTAAATCAATCATCGGTGGTGGTGACTCAGCAGCAGCTGCCATCAACCTTGGACGTGCAGATAAATTCTCATGGATCTCTACTGGTGGTGGTGCATCTATGGAACTCCTTGAAGGTAAAGAACTTCCAGGATTGGCTGCTCTTACTGATAAATAATCTAATTAGAATGAAAAGAGTTGGGTAACCAACTCTTTTTACGTTGTCATTTTAAAAATATTTAGTGAAGAATATGTAATCAAAATCATTTAGAATAGCCAAAAGTTTCATAATCATGTTAAAATAGTTGAATGGGATTGAAATTTGAACCGAAAAAATTTAAATTTGGTATGCGTACACTGAAGACGGGGATTGCTGTCTTTCTTGTTTTAGGCTTGTTTTCTGCTTTAGGATAGGAAGGGCTTCAGATTGGTTGTTTAACTGCTGTCTTCAGCCTTCGTGAAAACTTTGATAGAAGTATTCAATTTGGGAAGTCACGTATTTTTGCAAACACGGTTGGAGGTCTGCTGTCTCTTTTATTTTATTTTGTGAATATGTTGTTTGATCATTCGGTTTGGGTGACATTGATATTGATTCCAATTTTAACCATGTTAACTATTGTGATTAATGTGTCTTTCAATAATTCCTCTGGTGTTATTGGAGGAGTTGCGGCACTGCTAATTATTACCTTATCTATCCCACCTAATGATACTTTTGTTTATGTTATTGCCCGGGTTTTTGAGACCTTTTGTGGTGTTTTTATTGCTATCCTCGTGAACTATGATTATAATTGGCTGATTAAATACCTAAAATAAGAATAATAGAGTTCTCAGGGGCTCTATTTTTCTGTTTTCAATGACAAAACTCCACAATTTAAGTAAATAAATGACGAAATGTTCGGGAATTACTCATTATGTTAGAAAAAGTAACATAAACGGTTGACATGTAGAAATATTCAGAATATAATTGTTAGGAAAGGAGGATAATCATGGCAAGAGAAAAAGAACTGAGACGTTCCTTGGCTGTTTTTCCGATTGGAACAGTTATGAAGTTGACAGATTTAACTGCTCGTCAAATTCGTTACTATGAAGATCAAGGGTTGATTCAACCTGAGCGTACAGCAGGAAATCGTCGTATGTACTCACTGAATGATATGGACCGTTTGTTGGAAATCAAAGATTTTTTAGATGATGGTTATAATATTGCAGCGATTAAACGTGAATACGAAGAACGTGAAGTTCGTGCACAACAAAAACAAGTGACCTTAACGGATGCAGATGTTCGACGTATTTTGCATGATGAACTCCTCCAGCAAGGCCGTTTTACGACCCCGTCACAACAATTTGGTAACTTGCGTATCTAATTACGCCTTGAACTTTTATTTTTTGGTTTTTTATAAAGGAGACCCCTATTATGGCAATCACAGCAGCTGATATTCGTCGCGAAGTCAAAGAAAAGAATGTTACTTTCTTGCGTTTAATGTTCTCTGATATCCTTGGAGTTATGAAGAATGTTGAAATTCCTGCGACAGATGAACAGTTGGATAAGGTACTTTCAAATAAAGCAATGTTTGATGGTTCATCAATTGAGGGATTCGTTCGTATCAATGAATCTGATATGTATCTTTACCCAGATCTTGATACTTGGGCAGTTTTCCCTTGGGGTGATGAAAATGGTGCAGTGGCAGGTCTTATTTGTGATATTTATACTTCTGCAGGAGAACCATTTGCAGGTGATCCACGTGGTAACTTGAAAAAGGCATTGCGTCATATGGAAGAAGTGGGTTACAAATCATTTAACCTTGGACCAGAACCAGAATTCTTCCTTTTCAAATTGGATGAACTAGGCAATCCTACACTTGAAGTAAACGATAAAGGTGGTTATTTCGACCTTGCTCCAACTGACCTTGCAGATAATACACGCCGTGAAATTGTTAACGTTTTGACAGAAATGGGCTTTGAAGTTGAAGCTTCTCACCATGAAGTAGCAGTTGGTCAACATGAAATTGATTTCAAATATGCTGATGTTTTGAAAGCATGTGATAATATTCAAATGTTTAAGCTAGTTGTTAAGACAATTGCTCGTAAACATGGTCTCTATGCTACATTTATGGCGAAACCTAAATACGGTATTGCTGGTAGTGGTATGCACTGTAATATGTCTCTCTTCACTGATGAAGGAAATGCTTTCTTCGATCCAGAAGATCCACGTGGTATGCAATTATCTCAAGATGCCTATTACTTCCTTGGTGGATTGATGAAACACGCCTATAACTATACTGCCATTATTAACCCAACGGTTAACTCTTATAAACGTTTGGTTCCAGGTTACGAAGCTCCTGTATATATTGCATGGGCAGGTAGCAACCGTTCACCATTAATCCGCGTTCCTGCTTCTCGTGGTATGGGTACACGTTTGGAATTGCGCTCAGTAGACCCAATGGCAAACCCATACTTGGCACTTGCTGTTCTTTTGGAAGCAGGTCTTGATGGTATTATTAACAAGATTGAAGCACCAGAGCCAGTTGAAACAAACATTTATTCAATGTCTCCTGAAGAACGTAAAGAAGCTGGGATCATTGATTTGCCATCAACACTTCGTAACGCTCTTAAAGCCTTGGAAACAGATGAAGTGGTTCGTCAAGCTTTGGGTAATCATATCTATACAAACTTCCTTGACGCGAAACGTATGGAATGGGCAAGTTACGCAACCTTCGTTTCACAATGGGAAATTGATAATTATTTGGATATTTACTAATAATATTTCTTTGAAAACCAGGTTTTCCTGGTTTTCTTTTTGATTAATTAAGTTCTTGGACAAATTACGTACTTTTAACAGACTTGTTTATTTTTGTTATATTTCTTTACTCTTCCTTAATCGCATTAAAATATGAGAGTGTTACACTTATTCCATATTAATCTTATTCAGGGGGAATTATGAAAACTACAAAAAAAGCTGCTCTGGCAGCAGCTTCAAGTGCATTATTACTAGGTCTTACAGTCGCACAAACAGCCAAGGCTGATGCTTATACAATTCAAAATGGAGATTCGTTCTTTGGAATTGCCAGTCAGTATGGGGTAGACCCTTATCAATTAGCAGCTGAGAACGGTATGACTATCTGGTCAACTATTGTTCCTGGTGAAACTCTGGACGTTTCTGGGGCAACTGCTACTGTAGCAGATACAGAGGCAACTGAAACTTCTTCAGAGGTTACAGCTTCTGATTCAGACGCTACCTGGAATCGTTATCCAGTTGGTCAATGTACATGGGGTGTTAAAGAAGTTGCTCCATGGGCAAGTAACTGGTGGGGTAATGGTGGTGATTGGGCAGGAAGCGCTGCTAGCCAAGGTTATGCTGTAGGTTCGACACCTGCTGCTGGATCAATTGTATGTTGGACTGATGGTGGCTATGGACACGTTGGATATGTCACACAAGTCGGTCAAGATGGACAAATTCAAATCTTGGAATCTAACTATAACAATCAGCAACACATCGATAACTATCGTGGTTGGTTTGACCCACAAAATTCAACAACACCAGGTTCAGTATCTTACATTTATCCAGGTGCATAAGAAGAAGCGCTCATTGCGGCGCTTTTTTACTTGAGAAGAGTTGTACACTGGGTGAAATTAGAGCCGAAAAAATATGGTAGCGACAAAGCTACCATATTTTTTTATTTATCAGGAGTGAGAATCATTGGGATGATGATAGGCTCACGCTCTGTTTTTTCGTATAGGAATGGTCGTAACGCATTGACGATAGCTCCGTTAACGGATTGTATGCTAGCATCCTTATTTTTAAGGGCGATACGAATAGCATTAAATAGAATACGTTGGCTTTCACGAATGAGATCGCCTGATTCACGCATGTAGATAAAACCACGGCTAAGGATGTCTGGACCAGCCAAAATCATCTTAGATTTGAAATCAACAGTTGCTACGGCAAGGACAACCCCATCTTCTGAAAGATCTCGGCGGTCACGTAGGACTGCAGCTCCAATATCACCGACACCATTACCATCTACATAGATGTCTTGGGCATTGAAGTGACCTGCACGACGAGCAGAGTCTTTAGTTAGGGCAAGAACATCACCGTTTTCCATGATAAAGATATTATCTTTAGGAATATCACAGTCAATTGCAAGTCCTGCGTGGACTTTCTGCATACGGTATTCACCGTGAACAGGCATAAAGAATTTTGGTTTGATCAAACGAAGCATCAGTTTTTGCTCTTGTTGACCACCGTGTCCAGAGGTATGGATGTTGTTAATCTTACCATGGATGACATCTACACCAGCTTCTTGGATAGTATTAATCAAACGGTTAACGCTGGTTGTGTTTCCTGGAATAGGGCTAGATGAGAAGATGACAGTATCACCAGGTTGTAGTGTCACTTGTCGGTGCATACCATTAGCGATACGTGCAAGGGCCGCCATAGGCTCCCCTTGAGAACCGGTACACATGATAAGAATTTCACTGGCATGATAGTTTTTCATCTCACTAGGATCAATGATAGTCCCTTTTGGAACCTTGATGTAACCTAGTTCAACTCCATTGACAATGGCTTTTTCCATAGAACGTCCGAAGACAACAATCTTACGGCCAGTTTTTACAGCGGCTTCGGCAGCTTGTTGAAGACGGAAAATGTTTGAGGCAAATGAGGCGAAAATAATACGTCCGTGGATTCCTTCAATAATTTTCATAATGGATTGGCCAACAACCTTCTCGGAATTAGTGAAAGTTGGTACTTCAGCATTGGTTGAGTCTGAGAGGAGGCAAAGAACGCCTT
>OBZM01000406.1_pt1 | contig 8992 bp, 3 predicted proteins | sample 1476941 | NCBI WGS metagenome assembly OBZM01 (sample SAMEA2580243, study PRJEB22360) | human gut metagenome | biome: human gut; feature: human-associated habitat; material: faeces | place: Denmark | collected 2008/2010
CATCACACCTCCCGCCCCCCGTTTTGGCCGGTTTCGTGCCCGCCACATGGATGCGTGGCATCCGCTACGTCAACTGCCCGACCTCGCTGCTGGCCATGGTCGACGCCTCCACCGGCGGCAAAACCGGCATCAACACTCCACAAGGCAAGAACCTCGTCGGCTCGTTCTATACGCCGGCCGGCGTGCTCGCCGACATGGGAGCACTCGCCTCGTTGCCGAACGACATCTTCATCGAAGGTCTGGGCGAAGTGGCGAAATCCGGTTTCATCATGGATCCGGAGATTCTGCGCATGCTTGAAGACCATGCCGACGAGCTGCGCTCGTTCGACGGTTCGACGTTCCTTGACTCCGATCTGAAGGATGTGGTCGCCGAACTCATCGAACGTACCGTGACGGTGAAGGCGTACCATGTGTCCGCCGACCTCAAAGAAGCCGGATTGCGTGAATTCCTCAACTACGGACATACGCTTGGCCATGCCATCGAAAAACTCGAACACTTCCGCTGGAGGCACGGCAACGCCGTCGCCGTCGGCTGCGTCTATGCGGCCGAACTGTCCCATCTGCTCGGCTACATCGACCAAGATCTGGTCGACTACCATCGTTCGCTGCTCGGCTCGCTCGGCCTGCCGACATCATGGAACAATGGCAGCTGGGATGATGTGCTGGCGCTCATGCACCGAGACAAGAAGGCCCGCGGCAACAAACTGCGTTTCGTCATACTCGGCTCGCTCGGCCATCCCATCCACCTCGAGGATCCGCCGGCGGACGCCGTCGAGGAGGCGTTCCGACGCATCCAGCGGTAGGACGCAATCGCAAGAACGAACACAAAAGGAAGCAATATGACCAAAGTAGTGGTTGTCAACGGACCGAACCTCGGCCGTCTCGGAGTGCGCCAGCCTGACGTATACGGCAAGCAGGATCTTGAGACCCTGCGCAAACTGTGCACCGAATGGGGTCATGAACTGGGGCTTGACGTGGAGGTGCGTCAAAGCGACGACGAGGCCGAGATGATTCATTGGATGCATCAGGCCGCGGACGAGAAAACGCCGATCGTGATGAATCCGGCGGCTTTCACGCATTACTCCTATGGTTTGGCGGACGCCGCGCACATGGTGATCGACGAGGGACTGCCGCTTATGGAGGTGCATATCTCCAACCCGTCCGCACGCGACGAGTTCCGCAAGCGTTCCGTGATCTCTCCGGTGGCCACCGGCACCATCACCGGCATGGGATTCTATGGCTACAAGCTGGCAATCGAAGCGGTTGCGCACTTGTTGGAAGAACGCTGACATCGACATTCCGTCATGGATTCAGCCGGATGCCTGTCTTTAAGGCATCCGGCTTTTTCGTGCCAATGAGGACGACGCATATCCCGGTCTCCCCGGATTGGTATACAGTGATATTGCAAACGTATGCAAACCGGGAGCATGGCGAAGTGACGAAGAGGTCGATGACTATGGGCGCAATCGCAAGAAGAATCACACGTGTCATTACGGCGGTCGTATGCGTCGCGGTATCGGTCGGTGTCTCAGTCGCCACGCTTCACGTGCCGACACGTGAAGGCGGCGGGGAACGTTTCAATCCCGCGCGATACCGCAGCGACGTGATCGCGGATACGGTCATCAACCACACCACCGGCGTCGACAAAACACAAGGGACCGGCACCGCCGGAAGCCCCTACGACAATAAAGGCTATTTCCCTGAAGCCGGATACACGCCATCGGACTTCCATGCCCCCTGTTCTATCTGGACGTACCGCGACGCCGAAAGCGTGTGGAACTGCCAGGTATCGGGTTTGCAGGACCTTGATACATCAAGCCCGCACGTGCGCGACGTGCTGTCTGACTATTTTGTGAAGCTTCTCGACTACGGCGTCGCCGGATTCCGCGTGGATGCCGTCAAACACATGCCTCCGGAAGACGCGCTGGCCATCAAGAAACTCGTTGCGAAGAAATCCGGACGTTCCATGAACGACATCTGGTGGACGCAGGAAGTGATTGGCGACAATGCGGAAGCCGCCGAAATCCAACCGAGGAACTATCTCAAAACCGGCCAGGTGAACGAATTCCAGTACGCATATCGGCTTAAGTCCCTGTTCTCCAACTCGCTGGCAGGCGGAAGCCTGTCGATCAAAGACATTCCGCAGAACATCACCGACAGTGGCAAGGCCAGCGTATTCGTGACGAATTGGGATACCGAACGCAACAACATGACGCTCACCTACAAGGACGGCGACGCCTACCGGCTAGCGAACGCGTTCATGCTGGCCTACCCGTATGGCGCCCCCAACGTGTTCTCCGGATACGAATTCCATGACACCGACTCGGGAGCTTCAGGCGCCACTGCGACCAGCGTGCCCGATATTGACTGCTCCAAAGACTCCGGCTGGAGCTGCACCGAACGCTGGCCTGACGTGCACGGTATGGTCGGCTGGCATAATGTCGCAGGCGACGCGCCGCTCTCCGATTGGCAGGATGACGGCGACAACATGATCGCCTTCGGTCGAGGGGGACGTGCCTTCATCGCCATCAACAATTCCGTGCGCACACGTACTGTGACGTACCACACGGCTTTGCCGGCAGGGGAGTATTGCGATGTCTACGCTTCCGCCGACTGTTCCGGCAGCGTGCATGTGCGTTTCGACGGGGATGCCACACTGACGGTTCCTGCCGGTAGTGCAGTGGCCTTCCATATCGCCGCGACACCGTATACCGTGAGACAATGATTGCAATCGTTTGCTGTTTTTTGCAGCTATTTCTGAATGTTTTCTGCTTGACTTGCAGAAAAAAATTTTGATTGCAGCAACAGGTTGCACTTCGGCATATATGAAGTGCATGTGCAGCAGAGGGTCACGCTGTTTCATTGCCACGCGCAGCCATTGACATACAATTAACTCTGATTCAGAGTGTAAACGTATGCATATTCATCGTCGAGTGGATTCTGAATCATCCGCGTGGATGCGGATGTCCATGGCGCATACGTTGCCGGTCGCGGCGCCTGCCATGGGCGCTTGAACCGGCCTCACAGATGAGAACGGAGAACGATGGTCGTTCAGACGAACCGTCCATTAGGCCGTGTGGTGGCGATGGGCGTCACCGCGGCCATGGCGTGCGCTTCGTTGGTCGCGGCACCGATCGTGGCCCAGGCGCAATCCAAAACGCAGGCCAATCAACAGAAAGATGTCCAGGTGATTGCGTTCCAGCAGACGTGGAACACGATCGCCAAGGAATGCACCAACACCTATGGTCCGGAAGGTGTGGCCTATGTGGAGGTCTCGCCTCCGCAGGAATCCATCCAAGGCACGCAGTGGTGGACCAGCTACCAGCCTGTGAGCTACAAGCTCGACTCCAAGCTGGGCACGGAAGCCGAATTCAAGAACATGGTTCAGCAGTGCTCCGCGGCAGGCGTGGGCATCATCGCCGACGTGGTGCTCAACCAGACCACCGGCGCCGACGTGGCCGCCGGAGACCAGAAGGGCGTGGCCGGCAGCGAATACAACGGCTCCACCGGCAGCTACCCGGGCTTCGCCACCAAGCAGTACCCGGACGGCATCACCGCCGCCGACTTCCACAGCTGCACCAAGAACATCTCCGACTACACCAATCAGAAGGAAGTTCAGGAATGCCGCCTGAGCTCCATGTGGGATTTCAACTCCGAAAGCGAGAAGGTGCAGGACATCCAGTCCGACTACCTAGCCTCGCTGTGGAACGCCGGCGTGCGCGGCTTCCGCATGGATGCCGTCAAGCACATCCACACTGACAGCGTGAAGGCCATCAAGGAGAAGTTCGCCAAGAAAATCGGCAAGAACGCCAACGACATCTACTGGATTCAGGAGGTCATCGGCAACGCCTCCGAGGCCGCGGGCATCCAGCCGAGCAATTACGTGCAGAACGGCACCGTGACCGAATTCGGCTTCAAATCCGAGATGAACCAGACCTTCAAGGACAAGATCGCCAACCTCAAGGGGCTGAGCGATCGCCTGAGCAAGGATCTCTCCTCCGATGACGCCAACGTGTTCGTCACCAACTGGGACACCGCCCGCAACGAGGGTGCGCTGACCTACAAGGACGGCGCCAAGTACCAGCTGGCCAACGCGTTCATGCTGGCCTACGACTACGGCACCCCGCGCCTGCTCTCCGACTACAAGTGGGACGTCAACGACAACGGTGCACCCGGAGCGACCGCGACCTCCGTGCCCGACGTGGATATGGACAAGGCATGCTCCACCAACGATTCCGATTGGAACTGCGAGCAGCGCTGGACCTCCACCCGCGGCATGATCGCCTTCCGCAACTATGTCAACGGCACCAAGGTCGCCGATTGGCAGGATGACGGCGGCGACAACATCGCCTTCTCCCGCGGAGCCAAGGGCTTCATCGCCATCAACAACGGCAAGAAGGACAAGGACGCCTCCTACACGACATCCCTCGCCGACGGCGAATACTGCAACGTGTACGCCACCATGGACTGCTCCAAGACCGTGACCGTCAAGGGTGGCAAGGTCGAGACCACGGTGCCGGCGCACTCCGCCATCGCCCTGTATGCCGGTGCTACCAAGGCCTCGCACCCCGCAGCCTCCGCCGCCACCGATCCGTCCGATCCCGACGTGAGCCAGGAGGAGGATGACGCCCTGCCCGACGACAGAAGCGTCACCATCTACTACAAGCCCGCCAACTCTGAGTGGAAGACCCCGAAGGTCCATTACGGCCTCGGCAACGATTGGGAGCAGCCGGAAGCCGACATGACCCTCGACGCGCAGGGTTACTACACCGCCACCATCAACACCAAGGGCAAGGCGATCGACTTCGTGTTCCACGACAAGGACACCGATGGTTGGGAGAACCCGAAGGACGGCGGCAACTACCATGCCAACGTCGGCATCACCCACGTTGGCGTGAGCGAGCAGGCCGCAACCGTCGGCAACCCCGAATCCATCGGCGCCAAGACCCGTCTCGTCGTGCACTACAAGCCATCCAGCGCTTCGGACAACCGCGGCGTGTACGTGTGGGGCACCGATGTGAACGGCGGCAACATGGACGCCAAGCATCACGCCTTCACCGGCACTGACTGCTGGGGCAAGGTCGCCGTGCTCAATTTCGACGGCAAGTACGACAAGTTCGGCTTCCTCGTCACCACCAGCGATTGGAACAAGTACGGCGCCGACCGTAGCGCCACCGTGAGCGCCGACGGCACCGCCGAGGTGTGGATCGACGGCACCAAGTACCCGGACCAGGGCGAGGCGACCACTGTCGAGACGCTTGATTCGGCACCGGCCGATTACGCCTGCAAGGCCAACACCGTCAAGGTGAAGGTGCACTACAACCGAGACGACGGCCTGTACTACAACGCCGAGGACACCAGCACCACTGTGCCGCAGTGGGATATCTGGACCTGGTCATCCAATTGGAACGGCGGTGCCGCCACCTTCACCACCCATGACGATTGGGGCGAGATCGCGGAGTACTCCTTCACCAACTACACCTACTACAACAACGACGGCGCTTCCGATATCGGCATGCTGCGCCGTTACGGTAAGGACGCGTGGAAGGCCAAGGACCCGGACGACGCCGATCACAGGATCCCGTCCAACGCGCTCGTGTTCGACGCCGACGGCAACGCCTCCGCCGAAGTGTGGCTGCTCGGCGGCGACGCCACGGTGTATACCTCCCGCCCGTCCCTCGGCGCGACCATGAAGTCCGCCGAGATCTCCGGCACCAACCAGCTGTCCGCCAAGCTTTCCAAGAAGGTCTCCACGGATGACCTGAAAGGCAAGGTCACCGTCACGGACGCCGACGGCAAAGCCGTCGATGTCAAGAGTCTCAAGGCCGACGGCACCAAGGTGATCATCACCGCCGACAAGGATCTGGACGTTCGCGGCAAGTACACCGTCGAGATCAAGGGCTTCGGCTCCCAGAACGCCATCGCCGGTTCGGTGGTCCGCACCGACGCCTTCGACAGGAAGTACGCCTACAGCGGCGAGGATCTGGGCGCGACTTTCACCAAGAAGCAGACCGGCTTCAAGGTGTGGGCGCCGACCGCCGCCAAGGTCGAGCTCATCACCTACAAGTCCGTCGACCCGAATGCCGAGATCGATCAGACCATCGACATGACAAGCGAAAGCAAGGGCGTGTGGAGCGCCACGGTGAAGAAGCTTGCCTCCGGCACCGCGTACTCCTACAGGCTCACCTTCGCCGACGGCACGGTGAACACCTCCGCCGATCCGTACGCCACCGCGGCCGTCGCCAACGGCGAGCGCTCCGTAGTGCTCTCCAAGAAGGCCATGGGCAAGGCGGGCAAGCGCATGCCGGCCTTCGGCAAGACCACCGACGCCTCCATCGCCGAGATGAACATCCGCGACTTCTCCATCAACCCGGCCTCCGGCATCTCCGCCGACAAGCAGGGCAAGTACCTGGGCGTGGTCGAATCCGGCACGAAGACCGCCAAGGGCGCGACCTCCGGCCTCGACTATCTCAAGTCGCTGGGCGTCACCCACGTGCAGATCATGCCGATGTACGACTACGGTTCCGTCAACGAGACCGGCGACCTGAGCTACAACGCCGATGGCGCGCAGAACTGGGGCTACGACCCGGAGAACTACAACGTGCCGGAAGGCTCGTACTCCTCCGATCCGAGCAACCCGAGCTCCCGCGTCACCGAAATGAAGCAGATGGTCAAGGGCCTGCACAAGAACGACATCCGCGTCATCATGGATGTGGTGTACAACCATGTCTACAATGCCGCGAACCATTCGTTCAACAAGACGGTCCCGGGCTACTACTTCCGCTATGACGACAACGGTTCGCTCGTCAACGACTCCGGTTGCGGCAACGACACCGCCTCCGAACGTGCGATGATGCGCAAGTACATCGTCGACTCGGTGACCTACTGGGCGAAGAACTACAACATCGACGGCTTCCGATTCGACCTCATGGGTCTGATCGACACCAAGACGATGCAGGAGGTTCGTGCTGCCCTCGACAAGATCGATCCGTCCATCATCGTGCTCGGCGAAGGCTGGGACATGAACTCCACGATGGACAAGAGCGAGATGACCATCCAGCCAAACGCCTACCAGGTCGCTTCGGACGGCACCAACAACGGCATCGCGTTCTTCAACGACTCGATCCGCGACGGCCTCAAGGGTTCCGTGTTCTCCGACACCGACACCGGTTTCGTCTCCGGCAAGGCCGATCAGGAAAGCCTCATCGCCCACAACGTGCTCGGCTGCCAGTACGACGCCGACGCCATCACCACCTGCTGGAACGGCAATGCGCAGGACCACTACGCGGATGCCGGTCAGGTGGTGAACTACGCCGAGATCCACGACAACATGACCCTGTACGACAAGCTCAGGAAGTCCGTGCCCACGGATGACGAGGCCACCACCGAGGCGCGCGCCAAGCTCGCCGATTCCGTGGTCTACCTGTCCGAAGGCATCCCGGCCATCCAGCTGGGCCAGGAGTTCCTGCGCACCAAGGGCGGCAACGACAACAGCTATAACGCCGGTGACGAGGTGAACGCCATCGACTGGGATCGCACCACGCAGTACTCCGGCTCCGTCGACTACGTCAGGGGCCTGATCAAGCTGCGCAACAGGATCGCTGCCCTCCGCCAGACCAGCTACAATGACATCAACGCCAGCGTGACCATGCTCAAGTCCGCCAACGGTGTCGTGGCCTATCAGGCGAAGGACTCCAGCGGCACCTACGTGGTGATCTTCAACGCCAACAACGATGCCGCCGCCATCGATGGCGTCGAGGCCGGCAAGTACGAGGTGCTCGCCGCCGACGGCACCGTGTACGGCGACGATGATGTCAAGAGCGTCACCGTCCGCAAGGGCTCCGCATACACCGCTGGCGCACTGTCCGCCACCGTGCTCAAGGTCGCCTCCGCCGACGACGTCGTTCCCGTGATTAGCGGTGTGAACGAGTCGACGACCATCACCGTCGGTTCCAAGTTCGATCCGATGGCGGGCGTCTCCGCCACCGACGACATCGACGGCGATCTGACCGACAAGATCAAGGTCGAGGGCACCGTGGACGCCAATAAGGTCGGTGACTACAAGCTGGTCTACTCCGTGACCAACTCCCGTGGCAAGACCACGACCTTCACCCGCACGGTGCACGTCCAGAAGCAGGCTGTCACCCCGGCCGCCGATAAGAACAATGGCAATGCCAATGGCAAGATCAACGGCAAGGCCGACAATACAAAGGAAGACGCGGAGAAAAGCGCGGCGCAGAGCCCGGCAACAGGCTCCAACGTCGCCGGAATCGCCTTGGCCGTCATGGTGCTCGCCGTTGCGGCGGGCGTGTTGATCGTCCTCCGCAGGAAGGAGGCCGGCGACCGATAAAATCGCAATCGTCTGACTGTATTTCCTGAATTTCCGAAAGGCGGGACCGCGGAGCAATGCGGTCCCGCCTTTTCGTATCACGATGGAACACGCCGCGTCTTGCGCCGCTGATAGACTGAAGTTCCATGGTTAGAAGACAACATGGCAATTCTCAAGAGCACGTCACCAAGCATATTTTCGTCACTGGCGGCGTAGTCTCCTCCCTTGGCAAAGGCCTGACCGCCTCCTCCCTTGGCCGCCTGCTCCGTAGCCGCGGCATCAAGGTTTTGCAGCAGAAGCTCGATCCGTACATCAACGTGGATCCGGGCACGATGAATCCTTTCCAGCACGGTGAGGTCTATGTCACCGAAGATGGCGCGGAAACCGATCTCGACATCGGCCACTACGAGCGTTTCCTCGACGTGTACCTGAGCCAGAAGGCCAACGTCACCACCGGCCAGATCTATCAGGAGGTGCTGCGCAAGGAACGCGCCGGCGAATACCTCGGCCAGTGCGTGCAGGTCATCCCTCACATCACCAACGAAATCAAGTCCCGCATGCGCGCGCAGGCGTCCGATGACGTCGACGTGATCATCACCGAAATCGGCGGCACCGTCGGCGACATTGAATCCCAGCCGTTCCTGGAGGCCGCTCGGGAAGTAC
>OBZM01000418.1_pt1 | contig 8698 bp, 5 predicted proteins | sample 1476941 | NCBI WGS metagenome assembly OBZM01 (sample SAMEA2580243, study PRJEB22360) | human gut metagenome | biome: human gut; feature: human-associated habitat; material: faeces | place: Denmark | collected 2008/2010
ACGTCTCCCGATGCCGCCGCCGCTGTGCCCGCGCTCCGCCGCATCCCACATGGCGGCGCAGGCCGCACGAAGACCGTCGACGCTGGTGATGTCGGTGACGTAAAGACGATCGCCGTCGACGCACGCCTGCACGTCGCGGCAGCTCCAAGCGCCAGCCTCATGCACGACTTCGGGGGCCGGCTCGTTAAGTCCGGTCAGGTCCTTGGCGATGTAGGTCGGACGCAGATGCTCCGGAGCGAACATCAGCTCATGCGGATTGGTGACGCCGGTCAGCACGGCCAGGGAATCATAGCCGCCACGATTGCCGGCTTCGATATCGGTATCGAGACGGTCACCGATGGCGAGGCATGCTTCCTTGGCCACTGGTTCGGCACCATCATGCGCGGCAAGCAGTCGGGCTTCGTCATACATGGCGGATTCCGGCTTGCCTGCGGACGAAACCGGTTCCACACCAGTGGCGTTGATGACGGCCATGATCATGGAACCGCAACCGGGGGCGATGCCCAGCTCACGCGGAATGGTCAGGTCGCGGTTGGTCACGAAATACGTGGCGCCCTGTTCTACGGCGTAGGCGATTTGCGCCATCTGGTTCCAAGACATGTCCGGGTACCAGCCTTGGATGGCCGCGACCGGCTTGTCTTCGGCGGAATCAACCACTTCAAGACCCTGCTTGGCGACTTCCTCACGCAGATGCTGTGCTCCGAGCACAAACACTTTCGCACCTTGCGGCACCGCACGGGCCACCATACGGGCAGCCACCACGGACGAGGTGATGACCTGCCATGGTTCGACGTCAAGGTCGAAGCCCTTAAGCTGGTCGGCCACCACGGATTGCAGTCGGGAGGAATTGTTGGTGGTGTATTCCACCGTCATGCCGAGGCCTTCGGCCTTGCGGATGCTCTCTGCAGCATGTTCCACCGGATTCTTGCCGCGGTAGACCACGCCGTCAAGATCAAGCAGCGCCAGCTGGTAGGCTTCGCTCAGCGGACGGGTTGTGGATTTCAGCATTGTTTTGCCGCACCTCACTCGTTGTCGGAATCGGCTGCGGATTCGACCTCATCCTCAGTCTGGTCGTCTTCGGAGTCGCCCGCGTTTTCGCCGTCACCGGCAGGCTCGTCGTCGGACTCGGCGCCTTCCTTGGCCGCTTCGGCATCAAGCTGGGTCTCATCGTTGGTCTCGCCGTTCTCGTCGACGGCCTCGGAATCGTCCTCATCCTCGTCTTCCGGCGCATACTGGGCGTCATCTTCGGAAATGCCGAGCTTGTCCATAAGCTCGTCGTTCAATTCCTGCATGTCGTATTCGATGACCAGATCGTCGGAGGTCTCGTCCTCTTCGGCATCGGCGTACTGCAGCTCAAGCTTGTCAAGCAGCTGGTCGAGGGCCATGGCCTCATCGGAGCGTCCGGCCTGCTCGAGGAAGTACTGTTCGGCCTGCACCGCACGCATGCGGTATTCGCCGGCCAGACCCTTGGAACGGCCCAGCGTATGCACGATCTCAATGGCCTTATTCCACAGTTCGAGGTCGCCTAGCGCGCCCGCGTACACGAGGAACATCTCGGCCTTGGATTCGCCGCGCAGATACTTCGCGTCATCGCTCATGGCGGTTTCGATGGCCTTCTTCGGCTCGCCCATACCACGCTCGCAGTCGGCGATGAACGGCAGATAGTCAAGGAAACCGTTCATGCGGAACGCGGTGCGGAACTCACGCAGGGCCAGTTTGTAATCGCCCTGACGGTAGGCCACGAACGCAAGGGTCTCACGCGCGAAATCAATACGGGAAGCCTGATGCGCCACCCACTTGGCGTGTTCGAGCGCCAGCTCCGGATCCCTTTCCTCAAGCGTGTAGGCGGCGAGGATGTGCAGGCCGATGTTCTCCGCATGTTCCTTGGACAGGCCACGCAGACGCTCACGGTCATCGGTGGACAGCATGCTCCACTCGATGCCCTTCGGCATCTTCGGCTCGCCCGGGCGACGATGCGTGTACGGGTTTTGCGACGGGAAGCTCATCGTGCCGTCGGAATTGCGACGTGGCTTCGACAGGTATTCACCACGCTTCGCCTCGCGGTACTCCATCTTCTCTTCACGGGTGAATTCGCGGCGCTCCTCGCCTTCCGGACGCTGGTCGCGATCCTTGTGGAAGTCACGACGCTGGTTGTCACGGCGGAAATCCCTGCGATCGCCGTCACGACGATCATCACGACGGAAATTACGACGCTCGCCATCACGGCGCTCCCCGCGGCGGTCATCGCGGCGGAAGTCCCTGCGATCGCCGTCCTTGTGGAAATTGCGGCCGCCACGACGCTCACCATCGTCACGGCGGAAGTCACGACGGTCACCGTCATGACGGAAATTGCGACGCTCGCCATCGCGACGGTCATCATGGCGGAAACCGGAACGCTCGCCATCACGCTGGTAGCGCGGATTGTCGCCGCGATTGCCACGATAGCCGCCGCGGCGGTCGTCACGACGCTCGCCATCGCGGTTGAACTTGCGCGGACCGTTGTGGAAACGACGCTCCTGACCTTCGCCTTCGCCATCGCGATGGAAATCGCGGTCGCCACGACGGTATCCGCCGCCATTGCCCTTGCGATATCCGCCCTTACGGTCATCGTTGTGGAAGCCGCCGGACTTGTGTCCGTAGGACTTGCCGCCGTTGCCGCGCGGCTTGAATCCCTTGCCACCGCGGTTACCCGGCCTGCCCGAGCCGTAGGACTTGTGGTTGCCGTAGGACTTGCCGCGCGATCCGCGCTGTTCTTCTGCCATGCTGTTCCTTATTGGTCTTGAGATACTTGCGATTATTTACTTACGATTGCCTATGCGTCTCACGCCTGTTCGACGACGCCGAGCGCCTTCTTGCCGCGGCGGATGAGCACGAAACGACCATGCAGGAAGTCACCTTCCTGCAACGTCTGTTCCTCATCCTCCACGCGCGTGTTGTTGAGGTACACGCCACCGGACTTGATGGTCTTGCGCGCCTCGGAAATCGACTTGAACAGGCCTGCCTTCATACCAGCCTCGGCCACACGGTCGCCGGCTGCGACCTTGGCGAATTCCCCATCGACCTTCATGCCGTCGATAGCGGCCTCAAGCGTGGACTCATCGATGTCCGCCAGATCGCCGCCACGTCCGAACAACGCGCCGGCAGCTTCGATGGCCTGGCGAGTGGCTTCCTCGCCATGCACGAAGCTGGTGACCTCCCATGCGAGGGTGCGCTGCGCCTCACGCGCGCCCGGATTGGTCTTGCTTTCCTCGATAAGCCGTTCGATTTCGGCCTTTGGCAGGAAGGTGAACGCCTTGAGCAGGTTCTCCATCTCGCTGTCGGGACGGTTGAACCAGAACTGGTAGAACTTGTAGGGGCTGAGCATCGTGCCATCCAACCAGACGGCGTTGCCTTCGGACTTGCCGAACTTCTTGCCCTGCGCGTCGGTGATGATCGGGCTGGTGAACACGTTCACGTCCACGCCGCGCACCTTGTGGATCAGATCCAGACCGGAGGTGAGGTTGCCCCACTGGTCGGAGCCGCCGATCTCCAGCACGCAATGGTACTCGTCGAACAGGTGCAGGAAGTCGTTGCCCTGCAGCACCTGATAGCTGAACTCAGTGAAGGAGATGCCTTCCTCGGAGTTGAGGCGACGGGCCACGGTGTCCTTGGCGAGCATGGTGCCCATACGGAAGTTCTTGCCGACGTCACGCAGGAAGTCGATGACGTTCATCGAAGCGGTCCAATCGTAGTTGGACACGAAACGCACCGGATTGCTGCCTTCGGTCTCGAGGATGCCGCCGATCTGCTTCTTCAGACGATCGGCCCAGCCGGCCACGACGTCCTTCGGGTTGAGCGTGCGTTCGCCCGACTGGCGCGGATCTCCGATCAGGCCGGTGGCGCCGCCGACCAACGCGATCGGATGGTGTCCTGCGGCCTGCAGGTGGCGCATGTTGATGAGCTGAACGAGGTTGCCGATGTGCAGGGAGGCGGCGGTCGGATCGAAGCCGCAATAATAGGTGATGGGCTCTCCGTTCAACGCTTCGGCGAGTCGATCCCTGTCAGTGGACTGGGAAATCAACCCGCGCCATTCCAGTTCATCGAGGACGGAATCGAAACCGGCCTCCTTGAAATCGATGACGTGAGCCATAACTGTGCTTTCTCCCTATCGAATTGTGGACATTACCGCGTTTTACGCACCCTACAGTTTCGCAGAAGACACAGACAGCCGCGTGTGCCGTTTTCCATGTTTTTATCAAAGCGATCACGGAACATGCCGGTTAAAATCGAAAATGGAATCTCCTTGACGAGAAGAAGGGAGGCCTGCATGGATCGCAAAGGCATGAAGGCCAATGCAAGGAAAGCCTATAAGAGACACTATTGGATGATAGTCGTCATCTGCCTGTTCGCTTCGGTGTTCGGTGTCGCCTACAGTTCGTCGACATGGTCGGTGAACGCCAGTTCCCCGTCCGCAACCGTGCAGGAGGATGGCACAGCGCAATCCGACAACGTGTCGAAAGTGTTGGAGAACCTGCTTGTCGGCGATGAAAGCCAGGCACGCAGGCAAGTGGAGCACAATCAGGAGCAGATCGTGCAAAACGACACCAATGCCATGATGGGGCGTAAACGCGGCGTGTTCGCGTCTCTGCTCAACTCGTTCTCATCGGGTTCGGTCATTCTGTCGATGGCCGATGCGGCCAATTCCATCGTGCATAATGACGGCGTCGCAGTGGCCGTACCAATCGTCGTATCCCTGGCCGTTTACCTTTTCGTATGGCTGTTCGTCCAGCAGACATACCGGGTGGTCATGATGCGCATGCTGCTTGAGGGGCGGACCTACGACAAACTTCCCGTGAGCCGTTTCCTCTACCCGATCACCACGCGCAAATGGTTGTCGATGGCGAAGGTGATGCTGCTCGAGAACGTGTTCCTGTTCCTGTGGACGTTCACCATCATCGGCGCGTTCATCAAACCGTATTCCTACCGTATGGTGCCCTACATCGTCGCCGAAAATCCGAATATCGGGGCACGGGAGGCCATCAGCCTGTCCAGGCGCATGATGAAGGGTCACAAGTGGGAGTGTTTCGTGGCCGACCTGTCGTTCCTTGGCTGGTGGCTGCTCAATCTGTTCACGCTCGGCTTGAGCGGCATCTTCTATTCCAACGGCTATAACGCGGCGTTTTTCGTCGAATATTACGTGCATGTGCGCGGATTGTCCAAGGATTCGGGATTGGAGGGAAGCGAGCTGCTCAGCGACGAATACCTGTACAGCAAGGCCTCCGCTGAGACATTGCATGCCGCTTATGGTGATGTTGCCGAAACGGTGGAGCAGTTGTCCAGCAATCTTGTTCCGGTGGACAAGCCGAACGGTTTCGTCGGGTTCCTGTCCGAATGGTTGGGCGTGCGTATCCTGCATGCGCGGTCGGTGACCAAGTATGAGGAGTATCGCGAGCAACTGCATCAGATCGATACCGGCAGGGAGATTCTGAACGGCGCTATCTATCCTGGTCGTCTGGCTCCGGCGCCGATGGCGTTCCGGTTCCGCGAATCCCGCACCGTCAGCTCCGATCGCAGCTATTCGTTGGTCAATCTGGTCATGATGTTCTTCATCTTCTGTTTCGTGGGATGGGTATGGGAGGTGAGCCTCGCCTTCATTTCCGAAGGAACGTTCGTGAATCGTGGCACGCTGCATGGGCCATGGCTGCCGATCTATGGCACCGGCGGAGTGATTATCCTTATTCTGCTGAAGAAGTTGAGGAAGAAGCCCTTGTTCGAGTTCCTGGCCGCCATGGTCTTGTGTGGCGGGTTGGAGTACTTCTCGTCCTGGTATCTGGAGAAGACCCACGGAGGACAACGCTGGTGGGATTACACCGGTTATTTTCTCAATCTCAATGGTCGTATCTGTGCCGAGGGTCTGCTGACGTTTGGTTTGGGCGGTTTGGCGATCGTGTATCTGCTGGCTCCTGCATTGGACAACTTGCTGAGTCGTATCGATACAAGAAAGCTCACCGTTGTGGCCGTCGTGCTTCTGGCGTTCTACTGTGTGGACCAGGCGTATTCGGCGCAGCATCCGAACATTGGTGCCGGCATCACCGATTACAAGGGGTCGGCCACATCGCAAGTGTCGTAGCTCCTATCCGATGTGATGCATAAAGGGATTTGCCCCGTCAGCGTGCGCAACGCAGGTTGGCGGGGCAAATCGTTTTTTGGACACACGCTATACGACACGTGTGGCCGGTGGAAACTTACTTTCGGCGCAGCATCTCACGCACGGTTTCCATGATCTTGCTGTATTTGGTGGAGTCCGTGGAACGCATGCGTGGGAAGGAGCGGATCATACGACGTTGCTGCCAATTCAACGCGGAAGAGACAAGCTGACGCATATTGGCGACACGTTCCTGCGACGATTCCGACAAATCATGCATCTTTTCCCGGAACTCCTCTTTGCCCCACTGCCAGGAGTCTCCGGCCTTCTCCGCACGATCCTGCACCGCTTCGCTGAATTTGGCGAGACGCTCGGACAGACCGACAATGCCCACCACGGTGACGATGGTGTCGATGATAACGACGATGGCGGCGACCGCGCATATCACGTGCACGGCAAGCAGCGGAATCATGGCGGTGAGCCGTTCGACCTGCGGCTGGACCACATCGATGATCAATACTCCGCCGAATCCGAATACGATTGCGCCGAGCAGACAGATGCGGCCTTGGATGTTGAATCGGTAATGGCTGTAATCCCACCATCTGGCGTGGAACAGCTTTTCCATGCCCCAAGAGGTGATGTACTCGAGTATGCTCGCGCCAAATGAGGAGATAAGGAAAATCTCGATGGGATTCGTGAAGTCATGCAACAGCACGATCGCAAGCACCGCGCCGCATCCGTAAATTGGGCACAACGGCCCGTTAAGGAAACCACGGTTGACCCATCGACGTTCCGAAACGGACACGAGAACCGACTCGTACACCCATCCGATAAAGGCGTACAACAGGAACCAAAGGAACAAATATTCGAGTGTGAGCGCCACAGCCATCAGCTCCTGTCCGTCGGTTGTCCGGATGCGGGTTTGTCGAAACGATCGAAAGAGAGCGTTTCCTTCGTGGCGCTGATTTTGTCGGCCGCGGTGACAAGGTATCCTTCGATGTACTTCGGCGGATAGGGAGTCAATGGGAACATGTGATGTTCGATGCTGTCCCGTTCGATCTGGTTGAGTTTGAAATCCCGTATGGCGTTGCACATGGCCGTTTCACCATGTGTGAATCCGTGTAGCCGATGGGTGCCGTTGTCCCAGTCATGCCAATCGTAAAGAAAGTAATCATGGAGCAAAGCGGCGCGAATCAACGAACGTAGATCAACCCTATTCCACAGGTGCAGTCTGTCTGCCAGCCAGACGGACAGACAAGCCACACGAATGGAATGGGCGAATGTGGTGACCACGCCATGCTGGTAGCAGACCCTTTCGATGGCCATGTGGTCATGTTCCAGAATCTCCCGGCCGTGCGCGTAGACCAGCCGTCGTATCTGCGTGCGCGTCAACAGCACCGCTTTTTGCTCCTTGCTTGATAGGGATTACTTGAGCAGGGATTCGGGCGACTTGTATGCGGAACCGTCAGACACGGAGTTGGCGAAGGCGCGTAGCTGCTCGATGGTGGTCTTGGCGGAAACGATCTGTTCGCGCACGCGCAGCGGGGAGGTGCCTCCCTTGCCGTTGCGGGCGGAGACGGAGCCTTCGGTGGACAGCACTTCACGCACCTGCGGGGCCTTGTCCGCCGGCAGGAAGTCCTTGAACACGTTGATGAAGTCCTCGTCGGTCAAATCCCACAGCTCCTGGCCACGGTCTTCGGCAATCTTGACGCAGGCGCCGGAAAGCTCGTGCGCGTGACGGAACGGCACACCGTTCTTGACGAGCCATTCGGCGATGTCGGTGGCAAGGGCGAAACCGGTCGGGGCTTCGGCTTCGAGGCGTTCCTTGTCGAAGACCATGGTGGCGACCATGCCGGTGAACGCCGGCAGCAGCACTTCAAGCGTGTCCACTTGGTCGAATACGGCTTCCTTGTCTTCCTGCAGGTCGCGCGCATAGGCTGTCGGCAGGCCTTTCAAGGTGGCGAGCAGGCCAGTCAGGTCGCCGATGAGTCGTCCGGACTTGCCGCGAGTGAGTTCGGCGATGTCCGGATTCTTCTTCTGCGGCATGATGGACGAGCCGGTGGAGTAGGCGTCATCAAGACGCACGAACGCGAATTCCTGGGTGTTCCAGATGATGATCTCTTCGGACAGGCGGCTCAGATCGACACCGGTCATGGCGGCGATGAAGGCGAATTCGGCGACCAGATCACGGCTGGCGGTGCCGTCGATGGAGTTGGCGGTCACCTTGGAGAAGCCCAGCTCACGGGCCACAGCCACCGGTTCGAGTCCAAGGGTGTTGCCGGCGAGGGCACCGGAGCCGTACGGGCTGGCGTCGATGCGCTTATCCCAATCGGCGAGACGTTCCACGTCACGCAGCAGCGGCCACACGTGGGTCATGAGCTGGTGGGCAAGCAGAACCGGTTGGGCGTGCTGCATATGCGTACGTCCCGGCATGACGGTGCGACCGGCTTTTTCGGACTGCTCGATCAGTGTTGCGGCGAGACCGAGCAGCATTTTGGCGATGATGCGGCTGTGGCGGCGCAGCCACATGCGGATGAGCGCGGCGATCTGATCGTTGCGGGAACGGCCGGCGCG
>OBZM01000468.1_pt1 | contig 7834 bp, 4 predicted proteins | sample 1476941 | NCBI WGS metagenome assembly OBZM01 (sample SAMEA2580243, study PRJEB22360) | human gut metagenome | biome: human gut; feature: human-associated habitat; material: faeces | place: Denmark | collected 2008/2010
AGGGGCAGGAGTTGATTCAGCATTCCCATCCACACGCGTTGTGAATTCAAGGGCGATCCATCCTTGTCCGGATTCCAATTTGCCCCAAGTATGACCATCTGCCTCTACGGTTTCCGTAATGGTATGGGTTCCTTTTGCGATCATCCCTGCAGAAGGTGCTGAAGTAGATGGTTCTTTTCGAATACGAAGATCGGCTACGCTAACTTGCACTTGGAAACTTTCCGATTTTTTCTCTTCTGCTTTTGCTGTTGATTTGGAATCCCCTGAACCGTCAAACGTCTTCCAGTCCAGCTTACTGAGGTCCAACTTCTTGGCTGAAATCCCAAGAGCTTGTTCTGCTGTTTGGTTTCCACCAATTTGAATGGTCGCTTTCTTTTCTTCCTTAGCTTCGCCTTTTCTTAGCGAATAAAGGGTCAATTCCATTTCTGGATTAAGGGATTGCCAAGTGGCATAGACGATTTGTCCATTGTCAAAAACATCTAAGCTGGAGCGATAACCACCTGCAGAAGCCACATAGGCTACGTGGAGCAAGGTTGGCTGGTTATCTTTCAAATAATACACAGTAGCAATCGTTTTGCCATCCCCAATCAGCAGTTCATCATTACCATCACGATTAAGATCCTCAAAAGCATATTGCCACTCATTGGTGCTTCCAAGTGTTTGAAGGTTAAAGACATAGGCATATTCTTCTGAAGTTGCTTCGATCTTCTTCAGTTCATTTTGTAAAGCTGTTTGATCCTTAGTATGAATGGCAACCGCATAAGACTTATAGCGATCTAATACCTCTTGATAGTACTTTTGACCTGTATCCTTCTTTTCTTTTTTGACCGATGAAGAGCTTGCCGTATTCGGCTTACTTTGACGCTCGTAGCGTTTGGGCGTGCAAGCCACTAGAGATAGAACAGACACACCCGCCAGTAGTGAAATCATCAATTTTCTCATAGTACCACTCCTTTAGTCCACACGGTAGAAAAAGTCACTTTCTTCCCACCATGCTGATTGACCTGTCCAAATACGGTCTTTTCCAATATCAGAAGGATCTGCTATTTGTTCAACGTATACAGGTAGAGAAGTTCCTGCTGGAATGAATCTGATAATCGCACCACCAACCTTATCCTTAGGATTACTGAATCCTCCACTAAGGTGATTATCCGTTGGTTGAATTCGATTGATCAGCATATTTTCACCATTCAAGAAAACCTGATCTGCTGATCCGTTCCCATCAAATACCAGTGTCCAACCCTTCCCATTTTTCCAGGTCCCTGCAATACTTGAAAAATCACCGTTCTGAATTTCTTGAATATTCATTCCACTGCTTTTCTTACTTGTGCTTGCTGATTTAGAACCATCCACTCGCGTTGTATAGTCAAGGGCAATCCAGCCTTGTCCAGATTCCAATTTGCCCCAGGTATGACCGTCTGCCTCTACTGTTTCCGTAATGGTGTGAGTTCCTTTTGCGATCATTCCTGCAGAGGGAGCTGAAGTAGATGGTTCTTTTCGAATACGAAGATCCGACACACTGACTTGCACTTGGAAGCTTTCTGATTTTTTCTCTTCTGCTTTTGCTGATGATTTGGAATCCCCTGAACCGTCAAAGGTTTTCCAGTCTAGCTTAGTGAGGTCTAACTTCTTGGCTGACATCCCAAGAGCTTGTTCTGCTGTTTGGTCCCCACCGATTTGAATGGTTGCTTTCTTTTCTTCCTTGGCTTCCCCTTTTCCTAGCGAATAAAGGGTCAATTCCTGGTCTGGGTTTACAGATTGCCAAGTGGCATAGACGATTTGCCCATTGTCGAAAACTTCTAAGCTGGAGCGATAGCCACCCACCGCAGCTGTATAAGCTGTATGGAGCAATTCAGCTTTTTGACCCTTGAGGTAATAGATGGCAGAAACATATTGTTTGTTTCCAGTGTATTGATTGGACACCAAGAGCTCATCCACACCATCTTTGTTCAAGTCTGTAAAAGCATACTGAAAGGTTACCGGAGTTCCTAAGCGCTCCAAAGCATCTAGATAGATGCTTTCTTCTGAGCCAGATTTTATCTTACCTAATTCCGCAAAGAGGCCTGCTTTATCGCCATTTTTAAGAGCAGTATCATACTTAGCATACCGCTCCAAAACCTCTTGATAATACTTCTGACCTGTATCCTTCTTTTCTTTTTTAACCGATGATGACGTTGCTGTCTTTGGCTTGCTTTGGCGTTCATAACGTTTGGGCGTGCAAGCCACCAGAGCTAGAACGGACGCACCCGCTAGTAGTGAAATCATGACCTTTTTCATAAAAAATTCCCCATTTAACAATCTTTTTCTTAAAATTATATCATTTTAGGCTGGGTTTCCCCAGCCTAAATAGTGTTTTTATTTTGATTCGCGTTTGCGTTTCAATCCAGCAAGACCTAGAACCGCCATTGCTAGCCCCATCAGTCCAAGTGCACTTGCAGATTCACCAGTTGATGGTAATTCTTTCGTGTTTGCTTGTTTAGTTGGGTTAACTTGAGGTGTTGCTGGTGTGATTGCACCAGGTGTTCCTGTTACGATTGGGACAGTTGTCTTCATCACTTTGTTTTCAGTTGATTCATGACGAACTGGTTCGTTGCGACGAGTTTCTTCTTCGTGTTTGATACGTTCTTGTTCACGACGAATTGTTTCTTCCAATTGTTTCGCTTTAACGAGTTTTTGGTAAGCTTCGAAGACCCGAGTGTAATCTTCTTGAGATGCTTTTGCTTTCAATTTCAAAGCTTCGAGTTTCGCAATTTCTGTTTCAAGAGTTGCTTTAGCTTCAGCTGTTTTAGCTTTTGCTTCAGTCAATGCTTTTTCAGCTTCAGCGAGTTTCACAGGTGCGTTCTTAAGCAACTCAAGATAGTCTTTTGCGTCTTGTACAGCTTGTTCAGCTGATTTAACAGCTTGTTTAGCACGTTCCACTTGAGCTTTAGCTTCAGTTGTTGCAAGACCTTTTGCTTTCAAATCATTTTCTGCATCAAGAGCTGCCTGAAGGGCTTGTTTCAGAGCTTCTTCTTGAGCAACCAATTTAGCTTTAGCGTCTTTCAATTCAGATTCACGTTGTGCACGAACTTGTTGCAAGTTTTCAAGATTTGATTGAGCGGCTGCAAGTTCAGCTTTAGCTGCTTCAAGAGCTTTCGCAGTTTCAGCGACTTTAGCTTGAACTGCAGGAGTTTGTTCTTTGACAGCAAGAGCGTCATCGTAAGCTTTTTGAGCTTTAGCGATAGCATTTTGAGCTGCGTTCAATGCAGTTTGGGCATCAACTTGAGCTGATTTCGCGGAAGCAAGATCATTTTCAGCAGATGTAACAGCTTGGTCAGCAGTTGCTTTCTTATCTTTAGCTGTTTGAAGAGCTTGTTCTTCTTTTTCAACAGAGGATTTCAAAGATTCCTTATATTCAGCATCAGTACTAATGTAATCAGCTTTGTCTTGATTTATTGGACGTTTTGTTGACAAGATATGGAGCGATCCTGAACTTACACTAACACCGATACCTGTGCCTTGGAGTTGGATTAGGTGCTTGGCATGACCATTTGATTGACTACCATCTTCGAACATCATCAAACGAATGTTATCCGCAATGTCTTGTTTAAGGTTCAACATGGTATATCCGCCCATATTTTTTTTATGCCATTCAGGCAAAAGTTGACCGAGAGATTCTCTTGCACTATATTTAATCAACACATCAAATAGATGTGTAAAGTTTGTTGGTACTATCTCCGAAGTTCCACCATTATTCTTGTAAAATTCCGTATATTTTTGAGCAATATTATCGGCAAATTCCTGACCACCAACTGTCAATTGGATTGGTGTGATGGTTTTACCAAGTTCGCGTTGAGACCAATATTGTTGGTTAAGGTCATTCAACATTTGAGCCGCAAATTCAGCAATTTCTTTACGTTGAGCGACTGTGAGGTTTTCAAGGTTAACGATTTCTCCATTAACACCGATACCCGTCTGACTGTAGTCCGTTTTTGGTTGCAAGCCCATGTTTTCTTTTTGGTGGGACATGAACCAAGCGTAGTCATCGATATCGTGTTTCGCATATTCAGCAGGAATGAAGATTTTACGGAGAGCTTCATCTTGTTGCAATTTAGCAACTTTTTCTTGATAAGCCGCGTTTGCTGCGTCAAGTGCTTTTTGAGCTTCATCGACTTCAGCTTGAGCAACACCCACTTTAGCTTTTGTTTCAGCAAGAGCTTTTTCTTTTGCTTCTACGTTAGCTTTTGCATCAGCAAGACCCTGTTCAAGTGCAGGAACGTTCTTTTCAGTACGTTCTTTATCGAGAGCTGATTTTGTTTCATCAATTTTAGCTTGACGTGATGCATCGAATTCTTTTGCACGAGTCAATTCGTCTTGAGCTGCTTTATTCACAGACTCTGCATTCTTCAGTTTGTTCCCCGCAATCGTCACTGTCTCCTGTGCTCTGGTCAGTGTTGTCTCATTAAGTGCTTGTTCTGCCTTCTTCACTTCTTCCTTGGCTAATGCGACTTTTGCTTTTTCATCTTCTACTTTCTTAGTAGCGTCTTCATAAGTTTTTCCTGATTTGGCTTCTGCTGTCTCAGCTGATTTTACACCTTCTTCAGCCGTTTTTACACTTTCTTCAGCTGATTTCACACCAGCCTCTTTTGTTTTAATGGCTTCTTCAGCTTTTGCAATATTTTCAGGAGTTGCTTCCTTCGCCGCTTCTTTTGTTTTTTCATAGGTTGCTGCAGCTGTTTTTTCAGCAACTTCCGCTTCCTTAGCCTTTTGATCCGCTGCACTGACAACCTTTTCTTGTTCTGTTACTTGTTTAGCCGCTTCATCAGCTTTCTCTCTTGCTGTATCGACTACCTCTTTTGTAACCTCAGCAGTCTTATCGATATTTGAAGTAGTTACCGGTGTTTCTGTATGCGGTTGAGCAACTGTCGTTTCCTCAGCTTGTACAACTGAAGTTACAGCAGTTGCAGCAATGATACTTGCTCCAAGTGCAATGGTTTGTTTTGTAGATTTTTTCATTTTCCTTCTCCTTTTTAAAACTCCCACAGTTTTAATAATATATCGCAATAAGAAATTACTACGTATTAGTATTATATCAAAGCTAATTTTTTATTTCAACAATCAACCGAATATTGGAACTTCCAGCTCTTTCAAGATTTTCAAACAAGCATTTTCCCCTCTCCCTCTATGTTTCTGTCCTATTTTCTGCTATACTTAAGGAAGAATACCGATCAAAAGGAGAACATTATGGAATTAAAAAAACGTTCTGAATTTCCTGAGAACGAACTCTGGGACCTCACAGCCCTCTACCAAGACCAGGAAGACTTCTTGCGTGCCATTGAAAAAACACGTGAAGAAATCAATGAATTTGTCCGTAACTACAAGGGCAACCTCCACACCTTTGAAGACTTTGAAGCTGCCTTTGCGGTCTTTGAACAAATTCAGATCCAACTCAGCCACATTGGCAACTACAGTTTTATGCCACAAACCACTGACTTTGGTGATGAAGCTTTCGCAGAGATTGCTCAAGCGGGGATGGATTTCGAAACTTGGGCAAGCGTTGAACTTTCCTTCTTTGATGATGCTTTGGTAGAAGCGGATGAAGAAGTCCTCGAACGCCTGGGGCAACTCCCTCACCTCACTTTTGCCATTCGTCAGGCTAAAATTAAAAAAGCTCACTACTTGGGAGCTGATGTGGAAAAAACATTGACCAACCTGGGTGAAGTCTTCTACGGACCTCAAGACATCTATACCAAGATGCGGGCAGGCGACTTTGAAATGGCTGATTTTGAAGTGGATGGAAAAGTTTACAAGAATAGCTTTGTTACCTATGAAAACTTCTACCAAAACCATGAGAATGCGGAAGTCCGTGAAAAAGCCTTTCGTTCCTTCTCAGAAGGTCTCCGCAAGCACCAAAACACGGCTGCTGCTACCTATCTAGCTCAAGTCAAGTCTGAAAAACTGATTGCAGATATGCGAGGCTACGACTCTGTCTTTGACTACCTCTTGGCTGAGCAGGAAGTGGATCGGGCCATGTTTGATCGTCAGATTGACCTGATCATGAAGGACTTTGCTCCAGTCGCTCAAAAATTCCTCAAACACGTGGCCAAGGTCAACGGCCTTGAAAAAATGACCTTTGCTGATTGGAAGTTGGACTTGGACAGTGCGCTCAACCCAGATGTCACTATTGATGATGCCTATGACTTGGTCATGAAATCTGTGGCACCTCTTGGAGAAGAATACTCCCGCGAAATTGCTCGCTACCAAACCGAACGCTGGGTAGACTTCGCGGCCAATGAAGGCAAGGATTCCGGTGGTTATGCAGCTGACCCATACCGCGTCCATCCTTATGTCCTCATGAGCTGGACAGGACGGATGAGTGATGTTTACACCCTGATCCACGAGATCGGACACTCTGGTCAATTCATCTTCTCAGACAATAACCAAAGCTACTTCAACGCCCACATGTCGACCTACTATGTGGAAGCTCCTTCAACCTTTAACGAGCTCCTTCTTAGCGACTATTTGGAACACCAGTTTGACGATCCTCGTCAAAAACGCTTTGCCTTGGCTCACCGTTTAACAGACACCTACTTCCACAACTTCATCACCCACTTGTTGGAAGCGGCCTTCCAACGCAAGGTCTACACCTTGATCGAAGAAGGTGGCACCTTCGGCGCTAGCAAGCTCAACAGCATCATGAAGGAAGTCCTAACCGAATTCTGGGGCGACGCTGTGGAAATCGATGACGACGCAGCCTTGACCTGGATGCGCCAAAGCCACTACTACATGGGGCTTTACAGCTACACCTACTCAGCTGGCTTGGTTATCTCAACAGCGGGTTACCTGCATTTGAAGAACTCCGAAAACGGAGCTAAAGATTGGCTAGACCTCCTTAAATCAGGTGGTAGCAAGACCCCACTTGAGTCAGCTATGATTATCGGAGCAGATATCTCGACTGACAAACCACTCCGCGATACCATCCAATTCCTTTCAGACACTGTCGATCAAATCATTGCTTACAGTGCCGAATTGGGAGAATAAGTACAGTTTTCAGACTTAGTTTATTCTAAGTCTGATTTTTTATTTAAATATTACCAGTTAGTGATTGAAAGCGCTTTTATATTATGGTATGATTATTCTTGGATAAATATCCGAAGGGAGTAACATTATGAAAAAACGGTTGATTTTAACAATCTTAATTGCGTTATTATTTGGAGCTTGCTCAAATCAAAATGAAGCTTCTCAAAAAGAAACTGAAAAACAGGTAGGTTTCGTTCAAAAAGAAGAAAAAGCAAAAAAAGAACGCGACGAACAGGAGAAAGCAGAAAAAGAGAAAAAAGCAAAGGAGGAGCAAGAACGAAAAGAAAAAGAAGAGCGTGAAAAAAAAGAGGCTGAAGCAAAACAACTTGCTGCTCAAGCTGAAGCTGCCGTACAAGCCTTAGAAAACAATCAAGTAACAGAAAATATCGCCCCAGCCCAAGCTGCCATCGCAAATGTAGCTGATCAAGGAACAAAAGATCGCTTAACTCATCGTGTTGGATTAGTACAAAATGCTATTACTGTCAGAGAACAACAAGCTGAACAAGCTCGACAAGCCGCAGCTGCTGAACAGGCAAGACAAGCTGCCCAACAAGCGCAGCAACAACAAGCACAAAATCAAACTGTTTCGGGCGGTGGATATTATAGAGATGCAAGTGGAAGATGGCACAGACCAAATGGGCAATTCGCTTCAAAAAAAGAAATAGCCAGTATTGGATTAGCATGGTAAGCTCTCTAATAGAAACGAATGTCATCGCGCATAAAAAAAGCTAAAGAAGGTTCATTCCTCTTTAGCTTTTTTGCTTTTTAACTCAAC
>OBZM01000474.1_pt1 | contig 7789 bp, 7 predicted proteins | sample 1476941 | NCBI WGS metagenome assembly OBZM01 (sample SAMEA2580243, study PRJEB22360) | human gut metagenome | biome: human gut; feature: human-associated habitat; material: faeces | place: Denmark | collected 2008/2010
ACCTTCATGCAGATGAACGCCTCCGACGGCCCGCACTACGGCGCCAACGTCAAGCTCGACAAGGCCGGCACCTACCAGCTGAAGCTGTCGATCGAATCCCCGGCCAAGAAGGGCTGGATGCTGCACGTCGATCCCGAGACCGGCGTCAAGGGTCGCTTCTGGACCGAGCCGATCGAGGTCACCTTCGACAACTGGGAATACACCCCGCGTCAGTGGTGATTGACATTGTCTGAGTGAAATGCTCCTCTCTGCCCGAGAGGAGCTTTCGCTGTTTTTATGACGGAATGAACGGAACATAATAGACGGAACAAGGAAAGGGTGCGAATGCTCGAACAGTTCGTAGCGGTGATGCCGGGCACGCTGGGGCCCGCGTTGCTGGTCATGTGCATGAGTGTGATGCTGACCGTCGGCGAGGGGCGTGACAAGCCGATCAGCTCCCGATGGCGTCTGTGGGGAATCCTCATCGGATTGGTGGCGGCGATCGCGTTCGCCGGACTGCGTGCATCCGCGGTGATTAACCAGCGTACATTCATCAACTACCCGGTGCTGTGGTGCTGCGTGGTCATCGACCTCCTGCTGATCGTGTTGGTGTTCGTGAACCGACTGATCACCCGCAATTGGCGTCGGCACGCCGCGGTGATGCATCTCGCCAATCTGGTGGCGGCGTTGGGCATCGCGCTCACCGTGTTCTATGCGCTGCCGGACGTGATCCTGCAGCTGACCATCTGGGTCGAGCCGGGAGACCCGATCTTCACGTCCGATATGCTGCTGCGTGCGCTCGGCTTTGTGCTGGGCATCATCGCGTCCGCGGTCATCGCCGCGATCTTCCGCACGATGCGTTCGACGGCGGTCCGTCCGGCGTTCCTGTCCGCGGTGCTGGTGGTGCTGGTGATCCAGCTGATGCAGCATCTGACCGGTCTGCTGCAGATCATGCAGGCCCGCACGCTGCGGTTCCCGCACATCGCGTTCGTGATGCTCGCCTGGCTGATCAACAACAAGTCCGGTTTGATTATGGCCCAAGCGTTCATATTTCTGATTCCCGCCGTCGCCTCGGTGGTGGCCGGCTTGCGTATGCCGGTTTCTGCGAAGCGACTCGCGGCCGACGTCAATGCGGCCACGGTGCGCAAGCACAAGGCGTTCCGGCGCCGTGCGATCGCCGCCGCCGCATGGAGCGTGGTGGCGATGATCGGCGTTGCCGCGACGCTGACCTTGGGCGTGGCCGCAATCAACCAGCAGCCGACTCTCTCGCCGCCGGAAGCGTATTCGCTCAAGGACGGCGTGGCCACAATCCCGTTCAGCCAGGTCGAGGACGGCCATTTGCACCGCTTCGAATACAAGGCCAAGGACGGCACCGTGATGCGCTTCATCATCATCAAGAAGAACGGCGGCGCGTACGGCATCGGCCTCGACGCCTGCGAGAACTGCGGCGACGCCGGATACTACGAGAAGGACGGAAAGATCATCTGCAAGAAGTGTGAGGTGGCCATCAACCTGGCGACCATCGGCTTCAAGGGCGGGTGCAACCCGATCCCGTTCCCGTACAAGACCGGTAGCGGCAAGATCACCATTCAGACCGCCGACCTGGACGCGCTGAGCGCCCACTTCCAGTAAGGCAGGAAGGGGTTTAGACCATGTTCTTTCTGAGAATGATCAGGCGCTCGTTCACCCGCCAGTTACGCAGGCGCCTGCTGATCGCGCTGACCGTGTGCCTGTCGGCCACGGTGTCGGTGTCGATGCTGGGCGTCGTGTTCGACGTGGGCGACAAGCTCAACGCCGAGCTGAGCACATATGGCTCGAACATCACCGTGCAGCCGAAGTCCGATGCGGTGGTGTCCGACCTGTACAACATGGAGGGCGGCCCGCAGTCCGACGCGGATCCGACCTCGTTCCTGAAGGAGTCCGACGCGGCGAAGATCAAGACGATTTTCTGGGCGTTCAACATCACGAATTTCGCGCCGCAACTCAATGTCCACGCGCAGGTGAACGGCACGGCGGCGGCGGTAGTCGGCACGTGGTTCAACAAGACGCTGAAGCTCGCGTCGGGCGAGACCACCGTCGTGGGCGTCGACGGCATGCGCTCATGGTGGAAGCTCGACGGCAGCTGGCCGAAGGATGACACCGATCAGGGCGTGATCGGCACGACGCTCGCGCAGCAGCTCGGCGTGGGACGCGGCGATACGGTCACCTTGCGCAAGACCACGGCGGCCGGGAACACGCACGAGCAGAAGATTCGCATCACCGGCGTCTACGATTCCGGCGACGACGACAACAGTGCCATCTACATCTCCTCGTCGGTGGCACAGGTGCTGTCGGACCTGCCGGACTCCGTCGACAAGATCGAGGTGAAGGCGCTGACAACGCCGGAGAACGATCTGGCGCGCAAGGCGGCCCAGAACCCCGCCGCGCTCAGCCAAGACGAGTGGGAGACCTGGTATTGCACGGCATACCCCAGCTCAATCGCCTATCAGATCGAGGAGGTCATTCCCGGCGCGGTCGCCAAGCAGGTGCGGCAGGTCGCCGCGCTGCAGGGCAACGTGCTGCAGAAGACCCAGGCCGTGATGATCCTGATGACGGTGCTGAGCCTGCTCGCCGCGGCCGTGGCAGTGGCCAACCTGATGGTCGCCTCGATCGGCGAGCGGTCGAGCGAACTGGCCCTGCTCAAGGCGATCGGTGCGACCGATGGCGCGGTATCGCGCCTGATGATGGCGGAGACCGCGGCGATCTCGCTTCTGGGAGCCATCGTCGGCGCCGCTTTGGGCTCGGGCGTGGCGCAGATCATCGGGCAGGCGGTGTTCGGTTCGGGCATCACCATGCGCCCGATGGTGTTCGTGCTGGTGTTCGTGCTGCTGGCGCTGACCGTGCTGCTGGCATCGGCGTCGTCGATTCGCTCGATTCTGAGCCTCAAGCCGGCGGAGGTGCTGCATGGACGCTGATCGTAAGACGATGATGAAGGAGGCGTGCTGAGATGACCAATACCGGTATGTTCTTCAGGATGCTGTTGAGTGCGGTGTTCCGCAGGCGGTCTCGCGCGGTCATGGCCGTGGTGGCGTCGCTGGTCGGCGCCGCTACGCTGTTCTGTCTGGCGATGATCTGCATCGCCGTGCCGCAGCAGATGAATCAGGAGATGCGAGCCTATGGCGCCAACCTGATCGTGACGCCGCTCGCCGATTCGGAGAACGGCAAGTCCGGCATCGATGACGCGATGATCGAGCACACCACGCAGATGGTGAGTGCCAAGGGCTCGGAAAAGCACGCCACGTACCGTTACGAGAACGTGCGCGTCAACGCGGCCCCGTACGTGATGGCCGGCGTCAACCCCGCGCAGGTCAGGAACCTCAACCATCATTGGGTCGTCGACGGCTCCTGGCCGTCCGCGGGCAAGGTGCTGGTCGGCCGGGACGTCGCCGATGCGATGGGCTTGAAGGTCGGCGGCAGCATCACCATCGGCTACCGCGCATCAGACAACGCCGCGTCCTCGGGACAGGCGAGCCAGTCCGGTACTGACGGCACCGATGGCACGGCGCAGTCCGGCACTGACGGCACGTCAGACGGCCAGACCTCGTCCGGCTCCACCGGCGCCCAGCAGACCCAGAACGGCCACGTCTCCAGCGACATCATGGACACGTCCGGCACCGAGTTCCGTGTGGCCGGCATCGTTGACACCGGCGGCAGCGAGGATTCGATCATCTACGCGCTGGCCGGCGACGTGGACAAGCTCACCGGCTCCACGCGCGGCGTGGACGTCATCGAATACTCGTCGGGCGCCTCGGACCTCACCGCGCTGGTCAACAGCATCAACGATATGACGTCGATGCATGTCAAGGCGCAGCAGGTCACCAAGATCACCGCTTCCGACACGCGCGTCATCACGATGCTGCAGACGCTGTTCTGGATCGTGTCGCTGGTTGTGCTGGTGTTCACGCTGGTCGGCGTCGGCACCACGATCAGCTCCATCGTCTCGCAGCGGCGCAACGAGATCGGTCTGCGCAAGGCGCTCGGCGCGAGCTCGCATGCCATCGGCGTCGAGTTCTATGTGGAATCGGCGGTGTATGGCCTGCTCGGCAGCCTGCTTGGCACGGCGACAGGCTATGGCATGGCCCGCTGGCTGTGCGCCACCGTGTTTGAGCGTTCCATCGGTTTCAACTGGTGGCTCGCCGTCGTGTCGGTGGTGTTCAGCGCGCTGGTCGCCGTCGTCGCATCCATCCCCCCGGTGCATCGCGCCACGCGCATCGACCCCGCGGTCGTGCTGTGCGAGGAATAGTTGGAATAGTTAAGGAATAATCATGGATATGCTGCTTGAACTCGATCATATTTCCAAGATCTACGGCGACCTGCATGCGGTCGATGATCTGAGCCTGACCGTTCCGCAGGGCGAATGGCTGGCCATCGTCGGCTCGTCGGGTTCCGGCAAGACGACGCTGATGAACATGATCGGCTGCATGGACACGCCGAGCAAGGGCTCCGTTTCGCTGGAGGGCCGCAAGCTGGAGGATCTGAACGCCGGCCAGCTCGCCGACGTGCGCAAGAACCTGATCGGCCTGGTGTTCCAGAAGTTCTATCTGGTGCCGCACCTGACGGCCGTCGAGAACGTGATGGTCGCGCAGTACTACCATTCGGTCGTCGACGAGAAGCAGGCCCTTGAGGCGTTGAAGAAGGTCGGTCTGAAGGACCGCGCTCACCATCTGCCGAGCCAGCTGTCCGGCGGCGAGCAGCAGCGCGTGTGCGTCGCGCGTGCGCTGATCAACAACCCGAAGCTGATTCTCGCCGATGAGCCCACCGGCAACCTGGACGAGAAGAACGAGAAGATCGTCCTCGACCTGTTCCGCCAGCTGCATGACCAGGGCACCACGGTCATCGTGGTCACCCATGACGCTCTCGTGGCGAGTTGCGCCCAGCGTGAAATCATGCTCAACCACGGCGTGCTCGTGGGCGAGAAGTGGAATGATAAAAATGCACATGATGCGTACGTAGCGGCCGGTGGCAAGCCTGCGTCCACCGGTTCTGACGCCGAAGGTGCGCAGCATGGCGATTCTTCCATTGATTTCATTGATCCTACCAAGGCGGCGAAGACAGGTGGTGACCATGAGTGACGGCAGCGCTCTGCAGCATGACGGGCTTGCGGACGGCGGTTCCCCGTCGAAATCCCGCACGCTGAAGAGCGTGACGGTGGCGGCCGCGGGACTGATCGCGGCGACCACGCTGCTGGCCGGTTGCGGCGAGCCCAAGGCCGCGCCGATGAACGACGAGTATGCCGGCAATTCCGGCGAGACCGAGAAGTCGCAGGAGAGCGAGTCCCAGTCATCGAGCGGCTCCGACAGCTCCTCCAAGCGCAAGTCCACGACCTCCGACAAGAAGGACACCGGCAACTACAAGGACGGCACCTATTCGATCAACGGCCAGTACGGGCCGGTCGGAGAGGATTCCATCGACGTGCACCTGACCATCGCCGACCAGAAGGTCGAGAAGGTCGAGATCGTGGGGCATCCGTTCACGACGATCTCCAAGAACCACCAGAATGACTTCGCCGAGGCAATCAATGGCGTGGTCGATGGCAAGCCGCTCAAGGACCTGAAGGTCGACAAGGTGGCCGGAGCCAGCTGGACGTCGGACGCCTTCAACAAGGCGTTGGAGGTCGCGCGGCAGGAGGCCTCGATTCAATAATCGCATGTCGGTTCGTATGGCGCTTGGGTGGCATGGCATGTCGCCCAAGCGCCATTGTCGTATAAGGGGTGCCGAGGCGCACGATATTACGATTATCATGTACGATTGTACATGTTGTTATTCGAATAACCGTGTGTTGTGCGATAAAATCATGATGTCATGGGATGCGGTGTCTCTGGCGGTGATGGGGGCCGCTGCATCGGGCGGAATCAGACGGTAGGAGGAATGATGGCTCAGGATTACCGCGAATTGGCCACGACTCTCAGAGGCCGTATCGATGCCGGTGAGTTCCGGCAGACCGGGAAGCTGCCCACCGAGGACCAGCTGATAGAGGAGTACCAGACCACGAGGTACCGCGTGCGCAATGCCATCGCGGTGCTCGCCGAGGCCGGCGACGTGTTCCCGGTGCGGGGCAGCGGCGTGTTCGTGCGCGAGGACCGTGAGGGCGATTACCTGTCGATCGGCACCACGCGCGGCATTTCCGCGGAGTACCCGCATCGCAAGGTGACGTCCGTGGTGCAGGAGTTGTCGCTGCTGCAGGCCGACTCCGTGCTGGCCAAGCGCATGCACTGCGCCGAGGGTGATCAGGTGTGGCGTGTCGTGCGTCTGCGGCAGGTCGACGGCAATCCGCTGGCATATGAGACGGCGTGGTATCTCAAGGAATTCGTGCCGTTCATCAATGAGCAGATCGCCGAGGGGTCGCTGTTCGGGTATGCGCGCAACGACCTCGGTCTGAATTTCGGCTTCGTCGACAAGGTGCTGTACGCGGGCAAGCTGGAGGCGGACGCGGCCCGGGTGCTTGGTCTGAACGAGGGTGATCCCGCGCTGTACCTGGAGGATGACTCGTTCCTGACCAACGGCCGTCTGTTCAACTCCTCGTTCATCGCATACCATTACGTCAACGCGAGGTTCTTCACGATGACCTCGATGCGCTGACGCACGGCAGCCGGCTCCGCTCGTAAGGCCGCATGGCCGCCACGACCATCGACGAAAGGCGGACGACGATGTCCAAGATCATCCTGTTGGACGTGGACGGCACACTGGTCGACTACGACAACAACCTGCCGGACTCGGCCGTGAGGGTCATCCGCGCGGCCTTGAATTCTATCTGGAAAGCAACAACGGCCTGTTCGCCAGCGAGGGCTTCGAGGAGGGCGCGCTCGACGCCATCCGCGAGTATTCCGCCCGCAAGGGCAAGGAGAACGTCAATCGCCTGACCGTGCGCGAGGCGTTCCCCGACATGATCTTCGACGGTGAGCTGTACCGGCACGACGTGAACAAGATCAGCTACGTGCTCGGCTCGTACCGGGACTTCCTCGACACCCGCGGGCGTTTCCCCGACCTCGAATCGGGCACGTGGGGCGGTAGGGGAGCGACGGCGCTGTTCGGCGATCTCGGAGTCAAGGGCATCACCAAGGCCCATGCGATTGACCGGCTGCTCGCGCATCTCGGCGCGAATCGGCAGGACACCGTCGCGTTCGGCGACGCGGCCGTCGACATCCCGATGCTGGAGTACTGCGCGGTCGGCGTGGCGATGGGCAACGGGTCGGAGGACATCAAGGCGATGGCCGGCATCGTCGCCGGCGATGTGGAGGAGGACGGGCTCGCCCGCGCTTTCGAACGGCTCGGCCTGATGTGAGCCGTCGAAGTAAAAACGATTAATTTATTCGAATAAATTTTGACCACCGGCGTGTCGCAATCTTGACCAGTGAGCGCTGACAATGGCTGAATTATGCCGATAATCGGTGTAATAACAGCGATGTGACCATATTTGACAGGATTCCCATAATCCGTATACTAAAAGTACAAGTTATTCGAACAACAAAAAGTATATCGAATAACTGAAGGCTGAAAAGCCGTGCTGGAAGTACAACAGAAGATGCGGACTACGAAGTCCGCAGATGTCCAAGGAAGGACTCCTGTGATGAAGGAAAGGTTCACCAACGTCGCGCAGAAGACGCTTGACGTGTTCGTGAAATTCGCGAGCACCAAAGCCATCACCGCGCTCAAGGACGGCTTCGTGCTGTCCATGCCGATCACGCTCGTCGGCTCGATCTTCCTGCTGATCGCAAACCTGCCGATCACCGGCTACACCGCATTTATGGACCACGTCATCGGGCCCATCCAC
>OBZM01000475.1_pt1 | contig 7782 bp, 11 predicted proteins | sample 1476941 | NCBI WGS metagenome assembly OBZM01 (sample SAMEA2580243, study PRJEB22360) | human gut metagenome | biome: human gut; feature: human-associated habitat; material: faeces | place: Denmark | collected 2008/2010
TTACTTCCTAACACTATTATACTAAATTTACACCTAAATAACAAACAAATGTTCTTGTTTTTTATAGAATTTCAATAGCTACTTAACAGGCTACAAATGCTATTATATAAGTATTTACAACTGCTTTCACACTAAAGCACAGACTTTCTTATATAGAACAAACGTTCTTTTTCGACCTAATTTAATCTTTATATAACTAACAAATCTTAACAATTACGATTTACATAAAAAAGCCATGCACCTATTAAAGTGCATGACCTATAAATTTACGCTTTTACTCCATCATAATAAGACTGTTTCAATTCATTCAGTCGCTTAATCAATGCCTTACTATCATCTTCATTCGCCTTCTCATTCTGGATAAACTCAGTAATGATTTTCAAGCCCTCAACTAACTCTGGTGCTGGTTCATTAATTCCAGTAGCTAACTGATACAATGCCTCCATATTACCTATAACATCTGCATTACTAGATTGAACCCCCTCAAGTTCATCTATATTGAAATCTTTACTCATGTAATCGAACATGTCACTATTGTTACTTTCTGCAAAGGTTTCTAGGCCGTACATGAAATAATCATTATCAAACATAAAACTAGCCATCATATCGCTAATAGAGATGTGCTTGTCATCTTCTATTTCATAACCGGCATAATGCCCCTCAATACTTCTTATAAGCGCCTCAGTGTGCTTAGGAGACGCTAATTCAAATGTTTGTCTCACGTTACAATCTTGAACATATACATGACCGTATAACTTCCCATTCATAATCACATAAACCATATCAAATGGATCATTATATATTTTAAAAGCGAAGTGTTTTTCTCTACTACTTTCTAACAATCCTGTGTAATATCTTAATAACGTGCCTGCTCTTGTTTCAAATTGGTTTACGATTACTTCTATGTTCATGTTGCTATGCCTCTTTTCTCTTAATCATCAAATTTTCTTTCGCTCTTCCACGTTTACCGATGCTTTCAAAACCATATTTTTCAAAATATCTCGTATTAGACTTCGTTTCAGTCCATAAACAAACATCAACTTTCATAACAGAAGTTATTTTCAGAATTTCATTCATTAACTGATTGCCATAACCTTTTTTAAGAGAATTTAAATTATCAATTTCAACTATCCAATCATCAGTAAAGTAATCAATATGTTTTGGATTAGGTTGTTTAATATTAAATGAAATAGCACTTTTAAAATCTCTAGTAAATAAATGTAGAGATCCACCGCTAATATATAAATAATATTTGTCTCGAAGTAGGAGCACTCTACTCAATATAGTTTTATGCATTTTTGTAGGTGCATACATTAATAAACTCATTAAAATTTTAATAATTTCATTTTGACTATCTTCAACATGTTTTCTAAACATCATATTATTGCTTAACATTTTAAACTGTTGATACCCTTGTTCTGTAATTGTTGTCATTTTTTACCTCCATATTGTATAAGTGGGGACTAGTACCCACTATATTTATTTATTGGGGACTGCTTTAACCCTTGATATAACTCGGCTTATTAGAAATAGTCCCCATAGTCACCACTTTTATAAACAATAGTGGTTATATATTTAAATACTCTTACTTTATTTTCAATTATTCATTTAATACACTATTAATTATTTGGGGACTTTGGGGACTAACTTGTTTAAATTGTTGATACAATAACTTTTATCCAGTCCCCAATTATATTTTTTAATGGGGACTACTTGGAGACTTCGGGGACTTTTTAATTATATGGATTATGTGAATTAGAAAAATCAAATCCTAATTCTTTTACAATCTCATTTTTAATGGCATACCCTCTGTTTTTTTGAGAATTAAATCTAACTTCTTTTTGTATTCTGTCTTTACTAGTTATTAAATAGCCTTTTTTATCCCATTGGCCTGTAATTGTCTGCATTTCATGTCCTAATTTTTCGTGTACCGTTTGACCTAATATACACAGATAATTATGTTTATATATTGCTTTGATATCACCGTTTTTAACCGAACTATAACCATCACCAGCAATATTATTTCTATTCGCATCTAAATATTGCAGTAATTCCTCTAGCAATTGCTTAGGTTTATCAATCGTCTTATTATTTCTAACCATACTGTCATAGGCTTGTTCAATAATTTTAAAATGATCGTGTTCAAATCCATCAATATCATTTAGAATTTCGCCAGTAATCTGTAGTAATGCGAATGCACGCCCTAAACGTTGCATGATTTCATTGCTACCTTTTCGATTAAAATACCTTTGATAACTATCAAATGCACTCTTGTATGCCTCTTGTTTAGATTCATATTGCTTAATGAATGCTATGCCTAACGTACCGTAGTTTTCTCTAAATGCTTTATCTAATGTGGTGAAATCAAAGTTATCTGGATATGGTTGATCTTGTAACGTTATAACACGAGCAGATACACCAGCCTTTTCATTTGCCATATTTGAAATAGATGCCTCACCAGTAGAAAGCATTATATTTCGCCATTCTTTTTTAGCGTTAAGTGTTAAATTGATATTACTTCTTGATTTACTTTCACCACTGGAGAAATTGTAAGTTGCATTAGCAACAAACTTGGGGTTTGTATTACGTGTATCATCTTTAAACATTGGAAATGAGTTTAAAAATGATGCCATAGCTTCAATACTGTTCTTCGTAGAACCCCATGTAGTGATAAGATCACGTGTACCCCACACGCTAGAAACTAAATTTAATGTGAATGTCTTACCTGTTGAGGTACTACCTGATATTTCTACGATAAAAGGCTGTAATCCAAATTCACGCAACAGTACTGAACCTAGTGACGCGTATAGCATAATCATAACCATTGGCAAGTTCTTAATTTGGTTAAATACGTTTTTTGAATAACTTTCAAGCGTTCCTTTACTTTGGAACGAATCAATTAACTTTTGAAAACCTCTATCATTGTTAAACAACTTTATTTTGCTATTCTTCATTTCTTCTTGATAGGGATAAATAAAATACCCTTTAACATGACCCAAACGAGTAGCTACATTAACATTTACTGGTGGATTATATCGTTTAGACTTATTGATGTAATCAATCAACCTAGTTGAAGTGGTTGAAGTTACATCTAATTTTCGATTAACTAATTTCAGTAATTGACGACTATCAGATATTTCTTCAGCACTAACACCTAAATTCACTGGTAAATGATTATCATAAAAAAGCATATTAAAACTCACTTCATTGCTTTCAATATCTTCGAATCGTTCAGTGATTTGGGGAATTGTATTAGTGATAAATATTTTCTTATCTGGTTCCCCGTCTTTTTTACTCGGAATGACTTGATAAAGCGCTACACCATACTGATGATGTTCAATTTCATACCCTTTAGGGATAACTTCTTGTCTAAATGGTTTATTCGCACTAGTTTTCTCAATAAGTTCAAATACATCTTCGTTAGTTACATCTTCCAAATAAAAGCCTCCTTACTTGTTCTTACTATCTTTTTTATAAATACTTTTAAATGTTCTATTAACTTCCTTTTGATCAATAGGGGGCGTGCAAGTCATTGCCCAAGCACTTACTAATCCATAAACCAGGTTAGCATCGACATACCGACGTAATAGGTAACCTGTCAAAGATGCTAATGTTTGATTGCGTTCACCTTCACCAACTCCAAAAGCAATTTCACGCCAATATGAACTATCGCGTTTATGAAAATGATTTGAATAATCGACAGTGATTACCTCATCTTCGTTTGGAAACTGCTCAACGCACTTCTCTAATTGGTCACGTGTAATAAATGGTGCATCATTGATATACCAGTGATAAGGTTTATTGTTATCTTTGATAGTTGGTAATGCTGACAATTGAATAGGATTAAAACATGATTCATCTATTGTTTCACCAATATATTTTGATATTGCTTTAGTATATTTGGTATATTCATCTGGTTTTACAATGTCATCAATTGGAATTAGTAGCCTAAATCTCGGACGTAATTTTTCATTTTCTTCGTCTTGCACATCTCTATGTCTAAAAGTGCTATACATGAAATAAGCAAAATGTTGCATTTTACTTTGAATATTTTCAATAAAACGATCCATATCGTCTATATCGTCATAATCCAATGAAAACACTTGTCTATACATTACATTTTCATCTTTTCTATGATGTTGAAGAATTTCGCCCGTTTCATCATCTACACCGTCAGACACATCACCATAAATCGCTAAACCATTGGCATATTTATTATGGCTAATGGCTGGGCGAGTTAACCACTCGCACCAGTCAGACCACATTATATTTTTTACTTTTTCAGTTCCTTTTGCGTAAATATTTTGATATACTAATATATGAAGTTCATCGTTATATTTTAAGTTGAACATTAAACAAATTCCTTTCTGTAATTTTTTTACTATTCCAAACATTTATGCGTTATCAGTTCTGTCGCCAAACTTCACTGATGACGCTTTTTCTATTTCTTGAAACTTTTTAAGAATATGATCAAACTGTTGCGTATAGAGATGTAGCAAATCAAACATCTGATCGTCATGAATGCGTCTCTCGTGGTAAGAAACCCCCTCTTTAATCATTTCATCTTTATTTAAAACATGATTTGTTTCATAAGGATAATGTTCATCAAAATGCCAACAGTGACTATCCTTTAAATCTTCAAATCTATCTTTCAATACTTCTAAATCACTTAATAAATTTTTAGTTTCCCAATTCATTTTTTATTCTCCTCTTCAAAATCGAAATTATTTTCAATTTGTTGTATAGCCCACTCAATTATTGCTTGTAAGTGTTCTTCACGATTTACGGTTTCAGTCCATTCATTGTGTCCTTCTTTAAAATGATGTTCATATTCTGTTGCTTTATCCCCAACAGTTGTTCCTAACGTTGTATAAATATCTTGTATAACTTCTTTTTGTTCTTGTTCCAATTTCTATACACTCACTTTCTTATCTTTAAGTTCGACGATTCTATTAATATCCAATTCCATACACGCAATAGCTATGTTAGGACTAACCTCAGGAAAATGTTTCTTAAATACATCAGGTGCTATATTCAATAACAAATTACCTTTCACATCTTTCACATTAAACCAACCAACGATGCTCTTTGTTATCACAACTTGCTGTTTCATATCTTTATCCTCCTACTTTGTGTTAAGTAATTTCTTAACATCAATCTGCTTGAAATCATTGTTATGAATATCCATGTGAGATGTAATTTCATCCATGAATTCATCTACATCAGATTTCTTAAATCGGTATGTGCTGCCTACCATGTAATACTTGAGCCCATTATTAATAAGTAGTTCCTCAATCGTTGGTTTACTTAAATTCAGGTATTCAGCTAATTCTTTGTAGGTCATGAAGAACTTTTCTCTAGCCAGTTCATCGACACGTTGATTAATTGCTTGTTCTAATAATGCACGTGCTTCTTGTTCATCAATATTGATATTGAACATTGCTTTAAACCTCCTTTGTTCTGTATATGAAAATGTCTTCCATATCAACATTTAAATTATCCGCTATTTTCTTTGCCATTTTAGGACTGGGATCAGCCTTTTTATTCACTATTAAACTTAAATAAGAAAGAGAAATATTACTATCTTTGGCAAAACTACGTAAAGTGTGACCTTTTTTTGCTATCAAACCACGTAATTCAAGAACTTTTGTTTCCATCAATTTAATCACCTCTCATTGTTACTCTTTTTAGTAACATTTTTATTCTACAGCACAAATATAAACTAAATTAAGTAACAATGCAAGTACATTTTTAAAAATGTTATCTTTTTTCGTTACATTTATGATAAAATCACTTTGAGGTGATTACATATGAATCAAGAAGGAACATTAGGACATGCCATAAAAAGCGCTAGAAAAAATTATCCGTTAACGCTAGAAGAATTAGGCGAGAAAGTAGGAGTGAGCCACGCTTTCTTATCACGCGTCGAAAATAATAAAATCACTCCAAATGATAAATTACTTGTCAAAATCGCTAATGTATTAGATTTTAATGAAACCCAAGATTTTTTAAATGAATTTAGAATACTAGCGGGATATTACGACAATATAGATGAAAATACTGCCATTTTTAACAACTTAAAATCTAGTGGTAGATTAGAAATAAATAGATTTAAAAACGAAAAGAAGATTGTTGATAAACCATACTATAAACTGAATTATTTACTTGAAAGTGAAAATAAAGTCTTCTATGATATAAAAACGTCTGAACTTTGTGAAAAGCTTGTAACTATTGAACTACCACCTGGTATCCTTCACGAAATTTATAAAATGATAAACTTAGAAATTATAAAAACAATAAAAAATAACTCTAAACTTCTTAAAAGCATTGAAAATCCTCAAGTTATTATGGAATATCAAAAAGAAATGGAAAAAACTAGAAAAGAATTCACTCAGTATCTTGAAAAATCGCTTTCAACTTATGATATTGATAGTGTAATGAGTGAATTATATGACGATGAATATCTAATATAAGCAGGTGATTAAATGGCAAGTTATGACCAAATATCTAAAAACAACTGGCGTTATCGTATTTCACTTGGTAAAAATACAGAAACTGGCAAATATGAATATATTTCTAAGACTGGCTTTAAACGTAAATCAGACGCTAAACATCAAGCTGAGATGATAGAACGTCAATTAAGAAATGGTGATTATATTGCCCCTTCTTCCAGCACATTCAAACAAGTAGCTGATGATTGGCTTAAACAGTATGCTAATGATGTAAAAGTAAGTAGTGTGAGAGCACGTAAGAAAGCCATACAACACGCCATAGAGCGTTTTAATACTAAACCAATACAAACCATCAAGAAACATGATTATCAGCGCTTTGTGGACGATATGAGCGCACAGTATAGTAAGAATTATGTTGATAGTATTGTCGCATCGACAAATATGATATTTAAGTATGCGTATGATATGAGATTAATAAAAGCTATGCCTAGTGACGGTATTAAACGACCTAAAAAGAAAGTAAGTGTGGAAGAATTAGAAGATATTGAGATACACAAAAAGTTTCTTGAAAAAGATGAATTATTTCAATTCCTGGAGGTTGCTAAGTATCACCATTCGCCACAAAACAGTTTTGAAATATTTACCACATTGGCATATACAGGCATGAGAGCAGGCGAATTATTAGCGTTAAAATGGTCTGATATAGACTTTGAGAACAACACGATTAGCATTACTAAGACTTATTACAATCCGAATAATAATAAAAAGCATTATCAGATACTTACACCGAAAACTGAAAGCTCAATCGGTAAAATCTCAGTAGATCCGCATGTGATTCAATTACTCAAAGATTATAAGATATACGTCCAGGACACTTGGAAAAATGAATTATATGTAGATAATAATTTTGTATTTACTGATTTGAATGGTTATCCTCTTGTGATTAAAAAACTGTCTACATGGATTCAAGCGATTATGAAAAAGACTGATATTACTAATAAACATATAAGTACACACTCATTCCGTCATACACATTGTGCGTTACTGATTGAAGCAGGTGTACATATCAAAGAAATACAAGAACGCTTACGCCACAAAGATATAAATACCACAATGAACATCTACGCTAAGATTACCAACTCATACAAAAAAGACGCTTCCCAAAAGTTTAGTCAACTCATGGAAAACGTCAGTAAAGAATTATTTTAGAATTTTTATGTCATTATTATGTCATAAGGAATAACCGAACGCCTTTAAACCAACGTTTATTGGCGTTTTTACATCATACCTGGCATGCCACCCATTCCAGGTTGTTCATTATTTTCTGGCT
>OBZM01000477.1_pt1 | contig 7741 bp, 10 predicted proteins | sample 1476941 | NCBI WGS metagenome assembly OBZM01 (sample SAMEA2580243, study PRJEB22360) | human gut metagenome | biome: human gut; feature: human-associated habitat; material: faeces | place: Denmark | collected 2008/2010
GACAAAATTCCCATCATCACTATATCCAGGATGATCACTAAGAGAATAGAAAACAATGACCATCAGAAAGGGTAGGGAAATTAAAAAAATAATTAGCTTTTTCGATTTTAACATGGGGGTCCTTACTAATCTGAATCAATATTAAGAAATCTCACCTTATAGCCATCTTTGGTATATAAAAATTCTAATTGAAGGGTCATATCCACTAATTCTGAATTAGAAGTCATCTCATAGTCAACGGCAAACCCAGAATGGTCATTATAATCATAAATCTCCAATTGAGAATACTCATAAGGTGGATGGAAATTACATGCCACTCCATATTCATCAATCGTGTCATAATCATTTAATTCAAGTGTTTTTTCAACATATCCAAAGAATTCATTTAAATCGTCAATCTCAGATTCGTCAACATAATTTTTTAAGTGAATATCTTTTAAAATATTTGTGATAACCTCTATAACTTTTTCTCTTTTTAAATCTATCGAAAAATCCCATAGGGAAATCCTTTCTCACTGTACATATTAGTTTACTGAGATGTACTTATCCCATCGCTTTAAGGGCCTATCCAAATAAGAATAAGCCTGATTTTTTATCTAATCTAGGAATTATGAATTAATTGCTCCAATTCTACTTCTGAAAGATATCCATGATTGTATAGTTTACTTAACAAGGCTTCATCTACGGTAATTTCATAATAGTCAGTCACAAACTCATGAAATCTCTCAAAGCTATCAAAGAGGTAAGATAGCAACCATTCTCCGCCATCCTGATCTTGGTAAGTCTGTTGATGCGCGTGACCGTCATACCAGATAAAGAAGGTTGTTTCATCTTTTTGTTCTTCTGAATAAAGTGAGACATACTTTTCATCCAGTCCTTTATAAAAACTATCGATGATATCTTGATTCCACTCGTCAGCACCAAACTGGCTTAAACTACTTTCATGATCAAAGCCTTTTATAAGGATCATTTTATCAGTCAAAATCACATCTAAAGAATCACCAGATCCATTATCAATAAGATAGCGGACTCCATAGTCTTCCTCAGTCTTAATCACGAGTCTGAGCCAATCTTCACTCGGATCTGTCAGATATTCGTCAATGACTAGCAAGGCATCTAAGCGAGTCTTTATCTTGTCCCAATTAATCTTTCTCATCTCTAAAAACCTCCATCTTATTCTTGCAATTTATCAAGATCACAAGCCCTATAGCGAGCTGTTAGATAGCCCGATAAGCTAATCTGAGGGATATTCCACTCATTGGGCAAATAAATCGAACAATCTACCTGATCACCTAGAGGGGAACTTGCTGAGAAGACATATCTTCCCAAATCTTCGTTATTGGAATTTCTTTCGATTTGGTCAAATTCGCAAACCAAAAAAAGTCTTTAAACAGTAACCAGATTTGCTCTGCATCTTCGTTTAATAGGGAGACTTTCAAGTTGTAGCTAATTCCGACCCTACATCTTTTTTTGAATCCTAACTCATCAGCTTTACAAACTTTTATCGATCCCTTATCATACTGCCAGTTATCACTATCTAATAGGGGAAATTGAATAGATAGATTGTCTTTAAATCCCTGCATAGTATCTAATAAATCTTTGGAGGCGGCTTCGAATAATTCTAGTTTTTCCATAGTCTTCTCTTTAATTTTCATAGCGAATCACATTCCGATTTAATCTGCATCAACCCAGATCTGGTATTTTTGACAATGGAGACATCTAAACAAATAACCACAGATAGGCCCGTCTTTAACCAAGTAATCTTCTACATCTTTATATTCTTCACGCGCTTCATAGTCTGCCAAGACTTGCTCAGCGATTCCCATATCCTTCAATTCTCGAGTTCCAACTGTACCCAGGTAAGCACAATAATCTTGGCAACAAGAAAGCCAATATTCTCCCTGCCAACTAGAGTAGCCTGGGGTCTGACAAAAAAGCAGCTGATTCTTTTCTGGATCCAATTCACCCTGCCACTCGGCATCTTGGATAAATTCTGCATCGAATTTTTTGGCTGCTAGTCCACTTGCAATACACATTGGGCAAAGGTATTCTATATCTTTGATACTATAAGGTATAAGTGCATAATAAACATTGCTTTCTTTCCCACAAGATGGGCAAACCTTGGCTTCTCCTTCAACAAATGAACCTGTAGCTAAGGGATCTGGATGATAGAGAAAATGGGGTAAGTCTTTTAACAAGTCCTGCCTTTGCTTCTTCTCTTCTTTTGTTAGTGGACGAGAATGGGCAAATCTATCTCCATGACTCTGACTCATTTCTTGTAAACGGCTCAGTTTCTTTATCTGTTTTCGATCAGGTTTGTCTAAGATTTTGGTAAATAAGCTATAGGCACTAGTGTAGAGACCCAATTGTTCATAGAGGTCAACTAAGACTTTCTTTGCTTCTAAATCATCAGACTTAGCTAATTCATCAGCCAAATCATAGAGTTCCGCAACACTGGAAGAATTTCCATCTTGTTCCAGGTATTGCTTTTTTAAAGTAATATACTTTTCTAGAAATGGATTCATGGGACTACCTTTCTAATGGAATATAAAAACCTTAACAAATAGTCACTAAGACATTCCCCTTGTGGTTTAAGATTTCCTTGTAAAAGTCTTTCATTTTGACAAAGCAGGTTAAAATATCATCCTTGATTTCTTCCTCTTCCTCAAGATAATCCCAAATATCAGGATACAAGTCGGCTTTCTTGCATGCTTCCATACTAAAGTCTTTCAAAGCCTTGTCCATATCAAATTCTTCTATAGCTTGACTGATAGCCGCAATTCTCGATTTTTCAGTATAGGCGATATATTCAGATACATCCTCTAGAGGAGTCACCCCTAAAACAGCTTCTCTCAAGGGATTGTCATCCAAAAATTCTGAACTACTAAATCCTGTCATGACAAAGAGAAGAGCATCCCACATTTTGTCGATATCTATTATGATATCATGAGTGTCAGCGGAGTCCTCAGCAAAGTCTAACAAGTCATCTTCTTGGTTAGAAAGAGCTTTTATTTGTTCTAATTCATTGTCTGGTAAATATTGATAATTGGCAATCATTCCCATGATTTTTCTCCTTTGAATCTTGTAGGATAATACTGATATTTCTAGCTCTATTTCTATAGAAAATGCTATAATGGAGCTAAGAAATTGTTTTAATGAATGTTAAATAAAGGGAAATAGTAATGTTCACTAGTATTGTTTTGGGTTTTTATGCTCTTTTCTTTCTATCCTTATCCTTTACTATCTACCTCTATATCAGACTTGTAGTTGCTGTTAGACAAGGGAAAGCTGTCCCAAAATGGATTTATAAACTTGGCCATGCCATTCAAGGTAGAATTCACGTTGACTATGAAGAAATCACTGATGCTAATGCCCTTAAAGAGATTCATTGGTTCTTGCTGATCTATTTAATCGTAAATCTACTCGTATTGGCTGTCCTCTACTATCATAGTAATAGCTTTCCTCAAGCCATTTATGAATGTTTGAAAAAACAATTTTTCATCGTACTTGTTAGTATGGTTTTAAAAAGTATTGGTAAATTTGTTGTACTGGCTATAAGCAAAAACTTTCATAACAGTCATGTCTATGCATCAACCAACGCTGTTATCGGGACAGCTTTTTTAACAAGTTATGTTTTTATGTTCTGCATGATGATGAGTGGTCTTCCAGCTCAACCAGTTCCAGTAACCATTCAAGATGCCACTGTCATCATTGGTGAAACCAAGGCTTCCGAGCTTTTAGACCAAGGCTATACCTTTGGAGATAAAGGCGCAGAGAGTTCCATCACCAATCCCAAAAACGACCACTTCTACTACGGTCAGCTTCTTGAAGTCAAGCGGGATGATCAGTCCTGTGGCTTTATGAGCCTTACTCCTACGGGAAGAGATACTGATCAACTCAAAAACTGCGTCATCACCTATTACAGAACACCTAAGGATAGCAAGCAACTAGAAAAAATTTCCATCAATCATGTCAAGCTAGCAAATCTCAAGCTCCAAGATTTTCAAACACGAAAATTAATCGATATCTTTGAAGTCAATCCAGCTGATTATAATGTCTCTGATAAGGATACCAACTTCATTCTGACTATTCAAACAGCAGATTACGACCTCTGGAAAAGATACCGGATTGAATCCAAGTTCAATTCAGATGGTTCCCTAGATAGCTATGGAGTCAGAGCCCAGCATAGCATGTGGGAATGATTCACCATTTCCCACTTTATCACATAAGCATTAAACTGGAAAAATATCGTCGACAAGTTTATAGGTTTCGATGAATCGAAGGCCAGAGGAACCTTTATCTCTAGTGATTTTTTCATAAATATCTTCTAAATTTTGGGCAGGTGCTAACATCCAAAGACTAAAAGGTCTAAGTTTCACCTGTCCAATTTTTTCAATATTTTCTAATAATTGCCCTAAATCTTTGTGATTGAACCAGCAATCTGTAACGAGAGCAAACTTTGTATTGTCCATCTTACAGGATATTTGACTGGTCAAAAAATCATCGATGGAGGGCTTTTTTGTTTGTAAGAGGCGTGTGCAAGCCAAATGATACTCAAGCTTTCTAGGACTCTGCTCAACCATAGATACAAAGACAAGACCATACTGGTCTTTGAACTTAACAGTAAGGAGATCTCCTTCTTCAAAATAAGGTTTACGTTTAGTTTTGGCTTTAGTGACCTTTAGAGGTCTAGGATTTTCAGTTTGCAACTGGATAGCAAGTTTATCCAAGACCTTTTGCCTTTGCTTCAAAGCCTTTGAATCTATTTCCAACCAAAATGGATCAGCCCCTTTTTTGATAAGCTCCAAGGTTTTATCTCTAATATCGTCTGTCAGGTGACCAATCTTCCACAGTGAGTAGGCAAGAGCAGTCCAATAAATTTCTGTAAAAAAGTCTGTTTGACAGTAATCTTTCTCTGCATCGAGGATATACTTGATGATATTCGTCACATGTTCACCATCTCTATAGCGACCAACTACTTCATTGTAAATATCATAACCTTGATCACTGTCAATTATTTTAACGCCATCAATAGCCATTCTCAACTCCTAATGCTCAATCGACACCTTATTGATAAATCTCAAAACTTATTTAATCTTATGCTTGTTCATTTTCTCTTGGAAAATATCTGTAAGAATTTGTTGCAATTCTTGAGCTTCCTTTTCAGGAAGTTGGCCTTCTTGTTCAGCTACTGCATACAACTCCGGATACTCGAGCGAAACTCTCTTAACAGTACGTGTAATGGCATGTTTTCTAACAAAAAATGGAATCCGTTTAATCATATCTTGAGGAATTAATGCGATAATCTTATTTTACAAGATAGGTTTTCCTGATTTCCATTTTCATGATAGATATTTCTCCTTAAGAAGCTAGATAGTGCTAGATGTTTCTCTTTACTGCTCAATCCGTCTACTCAAGCAGTTGCATACACTCACAAAGAACTTTGTTTGACTATTGAATATCTTCCATCGCTTCTTTCACATATTCTTCGACATCTTCAATCTCTACAAACAGCGGGTCTAAGTGGCATAAGAAGTGCCAATCTTCGGTGCCGCGTTTTCTGTAGAGAATCGCTTCGCCGTCTTCACTTCCGAAAAAGCTTCTGTCAACTTCATACCCTTTGTTTTCTAGGAATACTTTTGCCTTGCGGAAGTTTGCTTCTCGTGCTTCGACATAAGCTTTCACTTCATCGTTATTCACGACATATGCATCTACTTTTGTAGCTCCTTCGATCATTTTATCGTTTTTAACGGATAGATTCGAAATTTCTTTCCAAATAATGTCCACATTTTCCTCAGAATTAAACGAAAATCTAGATAAAGGGACAATATTTCCATTGAAGACAATCTCCATATAATCCGGTAGATTTTTTGGATTAAAATACTCCACATCAAAACTATCTTCTTTTTCTAAAGTATATCCCGGGATTTGCGCTACAAAGGCTCTTCCCTCTTCTAAAGAATCAAACACGACTAAATCTTTTGAATAATTGTTTTGGTACAATTCTAATAGATACATCATTAATCCTTTCAATATTTAGATAGAAGATAGTTTTTTAGCAAACTAATATACTCAACACGTAAGGATAGAGATTCAAGCATTCTTTTTACTAAATAGGATTGATTGCTAAAAATTTCACCAGCTTACCTCCTCTTGTCTCATCCTCAATTATAACACGTTTCCACTCACATATCAGATATTTATTATTGGACCAAATAACCTTTTGAAATAGAAAACAAGCTCACCAATTCATCAAGTCTATATTTTTTATGAGATTCTTCATTAATGCTAAAAGATTTACAGTTTAAATTTTATTAAAACTCCTTGTTCATGACGTTACGTAACGATGTATAATAGGTATGAGGAGGGGAGTAATTATGGCTAAATATAGAGCAATTCCGGAAGGATTTATGACAGTTGGGGAACTTGCTAAGAAAATGGGCGTTACCATCCGTACTCTACAATATTACGATAAAGAGGGGCTACTTTCCCCATCGGCAGAAAGTGAGGGAGGTCGCAGGCTTTATACCGATAAAGATATAGTGCTACTCCATCAGATTCTATCATTAAAATCACTAGGCTTTTCTCTCAAGGATATAAAGAGCCTTTTGATCTCTTTAAAAACACCTGATGATGTTGCTAAGGCTCTTACAGAGCAGGCAGATGTTCTTCGTAAAAATATAGAACAACTTAAGAATTCTTTGATCGCAATAGAGCAGTTAAAGGCAGAAGTTTTGCAAATACAAATGGTCAATTTTAAGAAGTATGCAGATATTATCGTCAATCTACAGATGAAGAATGACTCCTACTCTCTCATTAAGCGCTTTGATGATGATACGCTCGACCAGATACGCAGTCGATTTGACAAGAAAAGCGGGCAAGATTTTATGGATAGGTTGAACCGCCTAAGTGATCAAATCGTGGAGCTTCAGAAAGAAAACGTACCAGCTGAAAGCGAACAAAGCCAACAGGTTGTGCAAGAATACTGGAGCTTGATTATGGAGTTTACAAATGGTGATACGAGCATGCTTCCGAAGTTGATGGAGGTCGGGAATATTGGCATCGCTACAAACGCTTGGGAAGAAAAACAAAAAATCGTCAATGATTATTTAGGACCTGCTTTACAAGTCTATTTTTCAAGACTTGAAATCAATCCCCTTGAGGAGGTAGAACCATGAAAGACGCAATAGAGGTTTCTGGATTAAAGAAAAGTTATGGTAGCAATATGGTTCTTAGAGGTCTCGATTTTCAAATCAAACAAGGAGAAATCTTTGCTCTGCTCGGAGTGAACGGAGCTGGTAAAACAACCACGCTTGAATGTATCGAAGGTCTGAGAAAATATGATGAAGGCACTATAATTGTAAACGGGAAAACCGGAATTCAACTACAGTCCTCCTCTCTACCCATCCACATCAAACCGATGGAAGCCATAAAGCTCTTTGCAAAATGGAATCATACATACATTGATGATGCTATGCTAAAGGCCCTTGGCATAAAAGAAATGAAGGAGTCGCAATACATAGAATTATCCACCGGTCAAAAAAGAAGATTACATCTTGCTCTTGCACTTATCAGTAATCCGGATATTATTTTTCTCGATGAACCGACAGCGGGACTTGATGTTGAAGGAAGACTATCCCTCCATGAACAAATCCGAAAGCTCAAATCACAGGGCAAGACAATTGTTTTGGCAAGCCACGATATGGCCGAAGTTGAAACCTTATGTGACCGCATTGCTATT
>OBZM01000479.1_pt1 | contig 7709 bp, 8 predicted proteins | sample 1476941 | NCBI WGS metagenome assembly OBZM01 (sample SAMEA2580243, study PRJEB22360) | human gut metagenome | biome: human gut; feature: human-associated habitat; material: faeces | place: Denmark | collected 2008/2010
ATAATTCCACTCGTCTCTTCATTTTTTTTCTCCAATCCTTCCTTTCATGACTAAATAGGCGGTCACTTTCCTTACTATTATAGCATCTTTCATTTGAATCTCAATCTAAGTCACTAGTTAGAGCTTTTTAAAGGTAATCAAAAAGGAACCCGGAAGTTCCTTTTGTGTTATTTTCGATACATCTTGACCTGAAGGTAAAGATCGTTATAGACTCCAAGCAACTTCTTGCCTAATTGTTGATAGACTTCCAAATGGTCCAGTGTTTCATCGCTTGGATAGAAGGATTGGTCATCTTGGATTTCTTTTGGCAACATGGCTTTGGCTTTTTTATTTGGCGTTGAGTAGCCGACATAAAGAGCATTTTTCAAAGCATTTTTAGGACGAAGCATGAAGTTAATAAAGGCATATGCTGCTTCTTTATTTTTCACGGTTTTTGGAATGACAATGTTATCAAACCAAAGGTTGCTGGCTTCAGTTGGGACGACATAGCGAAGATCCTTATTGGCTTCGAGCATTTGGCTGGCTTCTCCTGAGAAAGTAACCCCAATAGCTGCATTGTTTTGGATCATATAGCCTTTCATCTCATCAGCCACCAAAGCTTTGATGTTTGGCGTCAAGGTGTAGAGTTTATCTACTGCCTCTTGCAATTTCTTTGGATCCTTTTCATTGAGGCTATAGCCCAAGGTATTGAGACCAATTCCCATGACCTCACGCGCACCATCGTACATCATGATGTCATTTCTGTACTCTTCACGCCAGAGATCTGACCAATGTTCAGGAGCATTTTTGACCATCTTGGTATTGTAGACGATCCCCAAGGTACCCCAGAAATAAGGGACTGAATATTGGTTACCCGGATCAAACGATTGGTTCAAGAGTTTTGGATCGATATTTTCCATCCCTTTGATCTTGGATTGGTCCAACTTTTCAACCAGATGCTCATCCATCATCTTGGCAATCATGTATTCACTAGGAATCGTAATATCGTAGGTGGTTCCCCCTTGCTTGATCTTAGTGTACATGGCTTCGTTGGAATCAAAGGTATCATATTGCACCTGAATCCCTGTCTCTTTGGTAAATTCCTTGAGCAATTCTGGATCGATATAATCTCCCCAGTTGTAGATGACCAACTTGTCACTATTCTTGGTATTCATGCTCGCTTCGATCTGGTGGCTAATTCCCCAGAGGACCAGAATGACAAGGACAATCCCAGTTAGGAATGAATAAAGTTTTTTCATACTGCTTCCTCCTTTTCACGGGTAATGAAGTAATAACCGATGACCAAGAGCACACTAAAGAGAAAGACAAGGGCGGACAAGGCATTGATACTGAGGGAAATTCCTTGACGCGCACGGGAGTAGATCTCTACAGACAAGGTTGTAAAGCCATTTCCGGTTACAAAGAAGGTCACGGCAAAGTCATCAAGCGAATAGGTAAAGGCCATAAAGTAGCCCGCAATAATGGCTGGTGTCAGATACGGCAACATGATCTCTTTGAGCATTTGCACTTGGGTAGCTCCTAAGTCATAGGCAGCATTGACCATATCCCGGTTCATTTCCTTGAGTCGTGGCAAGACCATCAAGACCACAATGGGAATCGAGAAGGCCACGTGGCTAGCCAGAACAGATAGGAAACCTAGCTGGTACTTCACCGTCGTAAAGAGAATCAAGAAGCTGGCCCCGATCATAACGTCTGGCGCTACCATGAGAATGTTGTTGATGGAGAGCAAAGGACCTTCTAACTTCTTCTTCGATTGGTAAATATAAATGGCTCCAAAGGTTCCAATCACTGTCGCAATCAAGGCTGACAAGAAGGCCAAGAGGAAGGTCTCTGATAAGATCAGCATCAGGCGACTATCTGCGAACAATTCATTGAAATGCTCAAGCGTGAAGCCTGTGAAGGCATTCATATCTCCCCCTTTATTGAAGGCATAAAAGATCAAATAGAAGATGGGAAGATAGAGGATCAGAAAGACGAAGCCTAGATAGAAATGAGATACTTTTTTCATCGTTCTCTCCTTTCTCTCGTTGCCCACATGGTAAAGAGCATAGCAAGGATCAGAACAACTCCGATGGTAGAACCCATTCCCCAGTTTTGTGTTGTCAGGAAGTGCTGTTCAATCGCAGTCCCTAAGGTAATGACGCGATTTCCACCGATCATCCGTGTCAACATGAAGAGACTCAGACTAGGAATAAAGACAGACTGCACACCTGAGCGGACTCCATTCATGGACAAGGGGAAGACCACATGACGGAAGGTATCCCAACGATTGGCTCCCAAATCATAGCTGGCATTAATCAAGTTTGGATCTAAGTCATCTAAGACATTAAAGATCGGCAAAATCATGAAAGGCAACTCGATGTAGCTGGCTACAAAGATAAAGGAGAAATCGGTAAAGAGGATCTGCTGGGGAGCGACTCCGAGAAAGCTTAAAAAGCTATTGATGGAGCCGTTTTGCCCAAAGATTCCGATAAATGCATAGGCCTTGAGCAAGAGATTGACCCAGGTTGGCAAGACAATCAACATCAACCACAACTGCCGGTGTTTGAGAAGCGTCAAAAAGTAAGCAGTCGGGTAGGAGATCAAGAGCGTCACCAGGGTGACAATTCCGGCATAAAGGACCGAATTAAAGCTCATCTTTAAATAGGTCAAATTTTGCGAAGTAAAGAACTCTTTGTAGTTTTCAAGTGAAAACTGCCCTTCAACGTTGAAAAACGATTGAAAGATGATCATGACTACAGGAGCTAGGACAAAGAGAAAAATCCACAAGAAATAGGGGAGGATAAATAGATTAGAGGTTGTTTTCTTCATCTCTTTCCTCCTCAATGGCATTAATCAAACCAGCTTCTTGCTCTTCCACTTCAACGTACTCTTCGATCCGCGCATCGAATTCTTCTTCGGTTTCGTTGAGACGCATAACGTGGATATCTTCTGGTTCAAAGTCTAGCCCGATGACTTCTCCCACGATGGCCTTGCGAGTGGAGTGGATCATCCACTCATTTCCCAAATCATCATAGGCGATGATCTCGTAATGCACACCACGGAAGAGCTGGGTGTCCACCTTCACTTGGAGCTTGCCTTCTTCAGGAAGAGTGATTTGCAAGTCTTCAGGACGAATGACGACTTCAACTGGTTCGTTTGGACGCATTCCCCCATCGACGGCTTCAAAGCGTTTGCCATTGAACTCAACCAAGTAGTCCTCGATCATGCGACCATCTAGAATGTTAGACTCCCCGATAAAAGTCGCTACAAAGTGGTTGATCGGTTCATCATAGATATCTACTGGTGTACCAGATTGGACGATCTCTCCTTCATTCATGACAAAGATCCAGTCACTCATGGCAAGGGCTTCTTCTTGGTCGTGGGTAACAAAGACAAAGGTAATCCCCAAGCGTTGTTGCAATTCCCGCAACTCATACTGCATGTCTGTCCGCAGTTTCAAGTCAAGTGCAGACAAGGGCTCATCTAAAAGGACCACTCGTGGTTCATTGATAATAGCCCGTGCAATAGCTACCCGCTGGCGTTGACCACCAGATAATTTTTGGATCGAGCGTTTTTCAAATCCAGCTAACTGGACCATTTTCAATACTTCTGAAACCCGACGTTCGATCTCAGCCTTGTCCACCTTTTTCAAACGAAGGGGAAAAGCCACATTTTCAAAGACCGTCATATGTGGAAACAGGGCATAGGACTGAAAGACGGTGTGGACATCCCGTTTGTTGGTAGGGACATCATTGATCCGTTCCCCATCAAGGTAGACATCTCCAGTCGTCGCATCCAAAAGACCGGCAATGATATTAAGGATGGTCGATTTTCCAGATCCAGATGCACCGAGCAGGGTATAGAACTTCCCTTCTTCCAATTCAAAATTGATATCCTTTAGGACAACGGTTCCGCTATCTTCAAAGACCTTTGAAACATTTTTAAACTCAATAATTGGTTTTTTCAATTCACATAAATTCCTTCTTTACTGCAATTACCAAACTGCTTTTCAAACGAAAATGCAGCGGCTGACAGGAAGACCTGTCAGACCACCAATACCTCTCGGGGACTTACTAGACTGCCCCACCTATTTACGGTATCGATAGGCACTCACCCCCTCTCCGACTGATGCTATCGATTATTCACAATCAATTGTTCTTCAATACTTAAGCTTTTAGGCTTGGCCGATTATGCGAACTTCTGGTTCTAAACGGACGCCTGAGTGAGCTTCTACTGCCTCAATGACATGGGCGATCAAATCTTCATAGTCCTTAGCCGTTCCATTATCGACATTGACCATAAAGCCGGCATGTTTTTCAGAAACTTCCACACCACCGATTCGATAGCCCTTTAGACCTGCTTCACTGATTAATTGACCTGCAAAATGGCCAACAGGACGCTTAAAGACAGATCCACAAGAAGGGTATTCAAGGGGTTGTTTCAACTGACGAAGATGGGTCAACCGATCCATCTCCTGCTTGATCACCTCGTGATTGCCTGGTGACAAAGCAAATTTGGCAGAGATGACGACAGCGCCTGTCTCTTGAATCTTAGAATGACGGTAGCCAAAAGCTAGTTCACTCGCTGACAGAGTTTCGATCTCTCCGTCTTTGGTCAAGACCTTACAGGATACGAGGACATGCGCGATCTCTCCCCCATAGGCTCCCGCATTCATAAAGACAGCACCACCGACACTGCCTGGAATGCCACTAGCAAACTCGAAGCCTTTCAAACTATGGTGCAATGCCACATGAGTGGTGTCGATGAGTTTAGCTCCTGCCTCTGCTTCGATCACATAACCATCCACACTGATGTCACGCAAGCGATCAAACATAATGACAAATCCCGGAATGCCCCCATCACGGACAATGATATTGGACGCATTGCCCAGGACCATCCATGGGATTTGCTCTTGGTTGGCAAATTGGACGATGCGTTTTAATTCGTATTGGTTGCGAGGAAAGGCTAAAAATTCAGCATTCCCACCGACCTTTGTGAAGGTATAATGTTTTAAAGGTTCTTGAAAACGGATATCAATCCCTTCAAGAATTTGATTCATTTTTTCATTCATCTTTCTGTCTGTTCTCTCTCTATAAAAATACAAACTATTATACCAAATTTTTGACTATTTTTCGACCCTAAAAAACAAAAGAAGACCTATAATATTCAGGCCTTCCTTTTACAATTTATTATGCAATTTTACGTGCGATAGCACGATTCTTTTGTCCATCCAGAGCTGATTTGACCGAAATCCAAGCACCACCAAGAGTAAAGACAGCTAGCAAGCCTAGATTCAAGTAAAATTTATCTGGGACGTCCCCTGAAAATGTCGCTTCATTGAGAAGCGTCCAGGACATATCAAATGGCAAATCCAGTTCACTCATAAGCGCCAAAGTATAATCTAATTGGTTGACCAAAAAGACCGTCAAGACCATCAAAATAGCTGAAACTACCACACCTTTTTTAGTCAATTTCTTACCAAGGATCTCATAACCTTTGATAGTACAATAACCGAGGGCAGCCCCTGCTAAAACAGATACATAGCCAAGACGCGCTACCAAGAGGGCAACTGCTCCACCGATGATCACACCGATCACAGCCCCTACAATCCCTAAGAGGAAGTTTTCTTCCCGCGCTTCATAAGCCTCAACTGTATCTTGCACTTCGGCTTGGTAGGCTCTAAAGGTTTCATCGTCGATTAAAAAGATCGCATCTCCAATTTGATACAGACCGATTGGCCCTTCCTCACCCGTTTGCGCATTCACTTGCACAAATTGGTGGTTGAGCAAGAAATCAACAATATCTTGGATAGCTGTCCATAAGGTTTCGACAGCCTTCCCTTTGGTCATTCCACCTTTGACGACGATCGAGGTCAAGTAACCATCAGAAGAGATGGCATTAATGGCTTTTGATTGTTCTTTTAATTCATTCCAAAGAATTTCACTATCTTCGATCAAGTCTCCTTCGGAACCTTGTTTCACACTGAGTGAAATGGTAAATACATTCTTGGTTTGAGCGCCTTCAATGACTAACAAGAAGCCTTCACGCTCTCCATACATCACACGGGCTTCGCCATCAAATTGCAGCCCAAGATCGGTAGCAATACTATATAAATATTCTGGTTTCATGTTTCCCCCTAAACTTTCGGGAAAGCTTGAGCTTTTCCCCGTACAGTTCCCATTCTACCATAGGAGAAGCAAAAAGGACATATACATTCGTATACATCCTTCTTTCATTTGTGTTACATTGAGGTTTATTTCTCAACACGAACGCCAAAAGTGTCGATTTTAAGTTGGAAAATCTGACCTTCTAGCCCGAGTTTTTCAAGAGCTGCGACAAAGGCTGCTGTATGCTCTGGCGCTAAGAGGTTCATGATCGTTGGGCCTGCTCCCGACAGATAGGTGGCATAAGCATCGTGTTGATGCGCAACTTCTTTTACCTGAGGGAATTCTTTGACCAAGGATTGACGGTAGCGCTCGTGGAAATGATCTAACTCAATGGAGCGACCAGCCGTCACCAAATCTCCCTTGAGGAGAGCTGCGATGGCCACATTGGCTACACTACTAGCTGCAACAGCTTCCTTATAAGACCATTCTTTCGGTAGGACATTGCGGCTATCACTGGTCTTCAATTGGTAGCTGGGAACAAAGGCTACCAGATCACAAGTTGGGAAGTCAGCTGTCACATATTGGACATCTTCACCGATGTAACTGGCAACGACCAAGTTCCCAAAAATAGCTGGGGCTACGTTATCAGGATGCCCTTCGATCTCGGTCGCGATGCGTAATTTCTCAGCATCTGATAGCTGGAGATTGGCTAATTGATTGGCCAATTCAATCCCTGCTACAATGACAGAACTAGAAGAACCAAGACCACGCGCCAAAGGCACTTCACTGGTCATCTTGATATGATGTGGTTGAATAGCTGGGGCAATCGACAGGGCTGTTGAGAGCAAGAGGTTTTTCTCGTCCCTGCTCCTAGATCATGCTCAATCAACCAAGCATCTGATGGTTCAAGCACTTCAATGGTCAAATAACGAGTAACGGCAATCCCAACAGAATCAAATCCGGGCCCTACATTGGCACTGGTTGCTGGAACAATAATCTTCATGCTTATTCTCCCAAGACCTTAAAGGTATTCAAGAGTTCGAAATTCGGCTCTGAATCCAGTTTTTCAACCAAGTTCTTGAATTGGGTTTGATTGACTTGGTGGGTGATGATGACCACACTTGCATAGTGACCATCAGAGTCTTCTTGAAGGATTTGTTTGAAGGAAGCTCCTTCTGCATTAAAGATCTCCGCGAGACGCAAGATTTGACCAGTCGCATCTGGTGCCTTAATTGAGAAGTAATAATTGTTCTTCACATCTTCAGGCTTAGCCAATTGAAGAGGACGACTGTATTCATTGAAGGCTTTACCAATCGTTCCTTCTTTTAGACGACGGACAATACGAACTATGTCGGCAACGACACTAGTCGCAGTTGGTTTTTGACCAGCACCTGGTCCATAGTACATAGACTCACCAATCCCGATGGATTCCACATAGACCGCATTCATGACATCGTTCACACCAGCGAGTGGGTGTTGTTTTGGAAGGAAGGTTGGTGTCACCTCTGCTGCAATCCCTGATTGCGTTTCAACGATCGAGCCGACCAGTTTGATCACATAACCAAGGCTTTGAGCGACAGAGACATCTTGTGGAGTGATCTGGCTGATCCCTTTGTGACC